>JGI24698J34947_10000882_pt1 | contig 15178 bp, 12 predicted proteins | sample TergutMp193P3_FD_34947 | JGI IMG/M metagenome (IMG submission 34947) | reverse complement strand
CTTGAAAAAATTTGGGACTGGATGGCACAGGAAGGCGTCGCCCTTGTGATGCTGGAAGATACCGAAACGAGGCGGGATCAGAATATCCGCTGGCTCACCGGGCATCCAGGAGACGCCCTGCTCTTCCTTTCACTGGATCGAAAGGCGGTGCTGGTAGCATGGGACATCAATCTTGCGAAACTGTATGTGCAAGTCCCCATCCTGCTTGCGTCTTACAACGACCTTGACCGCCAGCCATGCAAGGCAATCGCCGCCGCCGCGCAAAACTTGGGCGTCCCGGCCGGCTCAAAGATTGAGATACCTTCCGTTACGCCCTACACTGTTTTTCTTGACTATGTAGGAGAACTCACCAATTTTGACATTCTGTGCCGGGAAAAGGGCGCCGCTGCGGAACTGAGAAAATTCCGGGCGGTCAAGGATGAAGAAGAAATCGCCATCACCCGAAAGGCCGCTTCTATCACCAACGAGTTAATTGACCTGCTGGAAAAAGATGTACGCGCGGGAAAAATTAAAACCGAGGCGGACGCGGCTCTGTTTATCGAGGTTGAATCCCGCAAGCGCGGCTGCGAAGGGACAAGTTTTGGAACTCTTGCCGCCGGGCCGCAGAGGAGTTTTGCCATTCATGCTTTTCCCGGCTGGACCTGCGATCCCTTTGGCGGGCAGGGGCTTTCAATCCTGGACTTCGGGGTAAAATTCGGCGGTTATTGTACTGATGTAACCCTTACCTTTGCCCGTGATCTTAACCCCAAGCAGGAAAAACTCGTCAATCTTGTGGAAAAAGCCGCAAAACTCGCCCTGTCGATGGCGCATAACGGAACACCCGCCAGAATCATTGCCGCGGCGGTGGACGCTCTTTTTACCAAGTCCAGAAAGCAAATGCCGCACGGACTGGGACACGGCATCGGCCTTCAGGAACACGAGTATCCAATAATCAGAAACCGCAGCGATAACGAATGGGTTCTTGAACCGGGAATGATCTTCACCATTGAACCGGGTCTTTATGACCCCCTGCTCGGCGGCTGCCGCCTTGAAAACGATGTCCTGATGACCGAAACCGGCGCGGAAGTTCTTACAACGTCCCGTGTTATCCGCCTCTAGGAAATAGTTCGTAAATTCGTTATTCTATTATCATTATGAAAGTATGGGTTAAATTATTAATCGGTTCAATTTTGGGAATAACAATTGGTTTCCTTCTGCCCGAAAACGCAAGCGTTACTTCGGTTTTTCAGTGGCTGGAAAAACTGGCGATAGGCATGGGGCGTTACGCTGTGGTTCCAGTATTGGTGTTTTCTCTGACCATCGCTGTTTACGAACTGCGCCTGGATGATCAGTTTTGGCCAATGGTATTTAAAAACATCCTGGTAATAATCGGGGTTTCCGTTTTTGTGATTTTCTCTGGGATAATGGTAACGCTGTTTTTTTCGCCGGAAAGGATTCCGATAGAAAAAGCCGAACAGCTTGAAGTATTAAGCCTGGAAACATCGGCAAATATCATGGAAATATTTCCGTCTAATATGTTTAGCGTGTTGGCGGGCGGAGGAATTTACCTTTTCCCTGTATGCGTATTTGCATTTTTCCTGGGTATGGGGCTGAATTACGATAGAAGCTATGCCAAGCCTGTAATTTCGCTGATTGATTCGCTTTCGCGGATTTTTTACCATGTCGCGTCTTTCTTTTCAGAAATTCTTGGATTCATTTTAATTGTACTTTCCGCGTATTGGGCAGTCCGTTTTAACGCGATATTGCAGGCAAAAGTCTATAAAGACCTGATCGTCATGCTGGGAATATTCAGCATTGTACTCTGCTTCGCTGTTTTGCCGTTGCTTCTCTATTTCCTGCGTCCAAAGGTAAACCCCTGGCTCATTCTTTACGGCTCATTGGGACCGGCGCTGGCTGCATTTTTTTCGGGAGACATCAACTTTACCATTCCGGTACTTCAGCGTCATTTAAAAGAAAATTTCGGCATACGCAGGCGTTCAAGCGCTTTATCCCTGGCTCTCTTTTCCACTTTTTGCAGATGCGGCAGCGCTATGGTAGCGGCGGCGGCCTTCATTGTAATTATCAAATCGTATTCGTACTTAAAGATCGATACGTCCGATTTATTATCCATCGGCTTACGCGCCTTGGTAATTTCCTTCCTGCTTGCCCGCCACCCTGGAGATGGCGCGTACATCGCGTTAGCTGTACTTTGCCTCGGTTACGGAGGCGGCGAATACCGGGCAGGATACCTGATCATAAAACCGCTGGCTTTCTACCTTGCAGCCATAGGCGCCTTCATAGACGTAATGCTCAACGCCTTTGGCTCCTACATAATTGCCCGAACCAACGGATTTTATGAGGAAAAAAACCTGGTGCATTTTATTTAGAGACCCAACTGCCTGCGGTAAGCGTTGACATAAAACTCAAGGCGCTTTCGTTTTTCTCCGGGAGCCGATTCGTTGTATGTGCCGCCGGCAGTAAAACAGGCAAAGCCTCCGGCGGCTGTTCCGTGAATGACACATTCCCGTATATCAAGCCTGCCTTTAGGAATTGCGCCTAACTGTTCGGCAATGCTTGTAATTACGCCGCCGGTAAAATTGTCCCCGCAGCCTGTAGTGTCTCCCCGGCGTTCTGGATGGGCGGCAAGTTCCCTGCCTATTTCTTCACAGACCGGCGCCGCCATTGTCTGTGCCGGAGAAAAAACGCCTTTTCCTGCGGCAAATACCGTAGGCCGTGAACCCTCTGTAACGATTGCCGCGCCTGCCCCCCGCGAAATGAACCACTGAACAGCGTCATTTGCGGAAGAAACGCCGGCTGTTTTTAAAGCTTCATCTCTATCGGCAATGAGCATATCAATGTAGGGATAAGCGTCGTCTTTTGCGCCAAGTTTCCATTTTTGTCCCTGTCTTCTTGATTCACTGTAAAAATCAAAAACCAAATTTACCACCGTAACGGCTCCCGCTTCTTTTGCCCGTTTTAATAAATCTGTTAAACATTCATGAATGTGCGGAACAAGGGCGGTTCCCCCGAATTCGGCAATGCCGGCGTTAAAGAAACTTTCATCTATATCATGTGGATAAAAATGATTCCCCGCTCCGGTCATGCAGATAAATGTCCGCTCTCCATGACCATTATCGTAATTTGGGTCTGAAAGCACGTCTGTCCTCGGCGAAGGAGATTCTTTTTTAACAAGCATATATTCCCTGAACGGGAGATTATTTATCACGCTCTCCATGAAATTCGCGTTTTCATCGTTTCCCTTTACGCCGAAGAACCGCACTTCCGCCCTGCCCGCAAGTATCTGGGCGGCATGGGCAAGCGAAACCAGCGACGGTCCTCCTATGTTACGCGAATTGGGCGGCGTACCGGTAATCTCCATCAATGCGTCTTCATAAGGTTTTCCCGCAAACCGTTCAAAATCTTCCGCAAAGACCAGCCTTCCCGGAACAAGACCGCCGTCCGCTTCCTTTCTGGACATAGCCTGCCTGAAAGCGGATGTTGAAAAATCGCAATTCATATATAAATTGTCAACCATTGAACAGCCGGTTCCGTTGATCTTAATCATTACCACTCCCGCAAATTGTTTAATATTTCTATTTTACAACCGGTTATTCGTTTTAGCAAATTTTACAGTTGACAGTACGTGAAACTTTCGTATTATCGTACTGAAAGTGAAACCCGAAACTCTTCTTTCAGAAGGCATAGAGGCTCTGCGGCAAACAGATTCGCGCTTTGAATGTATCATCGGTCCCCGTTGTGAAGAAATCGTTTCGCTTTTAAGCCGCTACATAAAAGAAATTGAACTTTTCAATCCGGCTTACGGGCTTGTGGGAGCCAAAGACAGTGAAGAGCTGGTAATCAAACACATTCTCGATTCCCTTGCGCCGCTGGGGATTATCTCCCGTCTGATAACTGAAGTTTGCGCGGCAGGTACGCCGCAAATAGCGGATGCCGGTTCCGGCGCTGGACTGCCAGGCATCCCCCTTGCTATCACGCTGCCGGACTGCCAATTTACCCTTATTGAACGCATGGGCCGCAGGGCAGGTTTTCTGTGGAATACAAAGGCGGCTTTAGGCCTTTCTAACGTTACGGTAGAAGAAGGGGAACTGGAAAAAACAGCGGGCGGACGTTTCTCCCTTGTAACCTTCCGCGCTTTTAAGCCGCTGGAACCGAAATTGCTGAAAACCCTTTTTAACGCGTGCGCGGAAGGGGGCGTAATTGCCGCTTACAAGGGCAGGCGCGAAAAAATAGAACAGGAGATATCGCTGCTGAAAAACAACCGCTGTATATGTGAAGCGCTCCCCTACAGCGTGCCCTTTCTTGATGAAGAGCGCCATCTTTTGATCATTCGTACGGCAAGCTTCTGCCGTACGGCAAAGCTTCCGATTTCAAACTGATAATTTGTTCATTTGCGTTTTTAAGCCTGCGGGTTATATGTTCGATAATGTCCCTGTCAAGGCTTTTATCATGTTTTAGTATAGCGTCAAATAACACGGGCGGCAGCATAAGTACAGATACATCTGTTTTTGCCCTGACCGTCGCGGTTCGATCTTCAGATAACAGATAGCCCATTTCACCAAAGAAAGAACCGTCTTTAAGGATGCTGGCGGAATTGCCCGTATCCGGCGAAGAAGGAAGCAGTATTTCGACTTCCCCTTTAAGGAGATAATAAATCTCGTTTCCGGTATCCCCATGTGAAATAATTATTTCGCTTTTTTTATAATAGTGCAAATATTTCTTTAATTTACTTTCAGCAGGATCAAATAAATTGTACATCAGGTCAGGCTTACTTTTATTCGCGGCTTTAGTTGTTATTTGCCTTAGTTTTGAAAAGAGCAGCGCGTCAGAAGAATCAATTACATAGGCAAACTGCGCTCCCAAAAAGAAAAAGATAAAATAGAAATAAACATTTACAAGCAGAATAACAAGATTTCCCAGTGTCCCATAAAGGAAATTATATTTTGATATGTCCAGAATAACCCCAAGTACCATCGCCAGACAAAAACAGGCAATTACAAAGAACAGCGTACCCTGAAAAGCGGAGGATTTTCGCGGGGAATTAACAGGTACAAACAGATAGGCAAAAAACGCTACAAGCCCCAATAAGACAACAAAAAATAAACTGTTGCCTATCTGCGACACGGCTATATTCAGAATCGATACATTATGAAAAAAATCCAGTAATCTGTAAAGCCGCAGCGCGGTACGGGAACCGACAATAGCTATCAGCACAAAAATCAACACCACCGCTTCAACGGCCAGGGTAATAAGAGTGTCCGCTACAGGATTCCTGCGTTTTGTTGAGGGAAAGATAATTTTAAGCCCGCGCTGCATGGCCAGGGCTAAAATCCTGGCAGCCCAGAAAATGCTCACAACAGAAATAACGCCGGAAATACCGGGTTTTGTACCAGAAAAAAAATTGCTGGAGAGCAAACTTTCATCAAAAATAACGTCCAGAAACGGGATATTGCCTATAAGAGAAACAATAGACCTGGGCGAAGGCTCAAAGACTAAAAAAATGAAAAATACAATCAATAACAGCATTGGCGCTATCGAAAGCAAGAATCCGTAAGCGCAGGCGGCTGCATGGTTTGCAAGGCCGTTTTCGCCATACAATTGTAAGGTGATAAACAGTCTCTGTAGAATGGTTTTACCGGCAATTTTAAGTTTTAATAAAATAAGTTTCATGCTATTCAATTCCAATTATTTTACTGAAAGAAAGAAATTTTTAACACCCTTTTATGCTTAAGAAAATTCCGTAAATGCCGATATTAGTTGAGGGGAGTATTTTGGCATATAAAAACGCATCGTCTACTTATAAAGAGACAAGGATCAAAACGGCCAGTCAGGGGCAGCTTATCATCATGCTGTATGACGAGGCGGTTAAGCAGTTGAATTTTGCATTGGAACTGCTGGAATTGAATAATACCGAAAAGAAAGATCCCGGCAGAATCGAGCAGATCAGCAAGGCGGTAATGAAGGCCGAGGAAATAATCACCGAATTGATGGTTTCCCTGGACTTTGAACAGGGCGGAGAAATAGCCAAGAGCCTTTTTGCCCTTTATACCTGGTTCAACAGGGAGCTTCTTGAGGCAAATATCTCCCAGGATATGGAGCGCGTAAAAACAGTAAGGGATATGTTTTTAGACCTGCGAAACAGTTGGAATGAAATTGCGGGCAAATACACTGCCGAACCGGTAAACCGTGAGGCAGTCGGTCTGAATATCGCCGGATAAACCGGAAAAAGAGAGGGAATATGGCAATAATGGTAGATGATATTAATTCCACGGCGATTGCCGGCAGCGACATAGATTCGACGGAACTTGCCCAAAGAGTCTCAATTTTACGGCGTTTCAAAACCCTGCTTACCCAGCAGAGGGACAGGTTTCGCTCTTACCTTGATTTGCTGGAAAAGCAGCAAAATGTTATCGAATCAGGCAGTGCCGAAGACCTTTTGACCTATGTTGAAATTGAGGAAAAAATAGTCGCCGATATTTTCTCAATTCAAAAAGTTATCGATCCTCTCGAAGAAATGTACTATACGGTCGTTTCCGGCCAACGCCCGGGAAAGGCAAAAATTGAAAATACCGATGAAGTACCGGGCCTGAAAGCGTCTCTTGAAAAACTGAAGAGCGAAGCCGTTATCCGTTCAACAAAGAACAAGGAACTGCTTTCCAAGCGTATGCTGGAACTTCGTCAGGAAATAAAAACACTGCGAAACAACCCCTACGCGGCAAGCGGCAGGCGTACAAATTTCAGCGATACAAACACAGCGTCACTGATAGACATTCACGGGTAACGCGGTTAGAAGCTCTCTGAGTTCAGACGTTCGGTAATGGCGTTATATTCAAGGTTATCCATCTGTTCACGGAGCCACTGCACCAAATCATCGCCGGATTCATATTGATACGATTCGAGTTTGTCCATTATATCTTCCATGACGTTGGCCCTGTAATGAAGGCTGGCTTCGGCAAGTTCCCGCAAAAGAAACGGATCGGGCTGCGGCAAGACAGGTTTGTCGCCGGACTTTTTTGTAATCGCGGCTAAAAGTTCTTCCAGGTTTTTCAGCAATTTTTCAACCGACTCTATAAAGAAATCATTATTTGCCTTGATAAACTGCGTATCCCCATTGCGGGCGGCGTGTTCAAGGCTTTCCGCCTGTTTTGCGGCTACATCGGCGCAGATGCCGTAGGTTGAACCTTTAATACCGTGAACCGTTACGATATAGTCTTCTTCATTTTTGGAATTGCGCAGTTTTTCCAGCAGAGCCGGAGTGTGTTTACAGTAGGCGCGAAGCACCTCCAGATATGTTTTTTCCTGATAGCGAATCTTCCCCGCCTGGATATTTACTCCCTCTATAGAGAAACTGTCGGAAAGTATGTCCTGTTCCGGCGTTACTTCATCCATGCCTGTTTCCTGTACCTGTTTTTCTTTGGGTATCCATACGGCGAGTATATCATCCAGTTTGTCAATCTCAATGGGTTTGCTTAGATAATCGTTGAAGCCGTTAGACAGGAACATTTCCCTCATTCCGGTAATCGCGTTGGCGGTAAGGGCAATAATTGGAAGGTGTTTGTAATAATCTTCCTCCAATGCGCGAATATTTTTGGCAGCCTCGATACCGTCCATTTCCGGCATCATGTGATCCATAAACACCAAATCGTAACGTTCACGCTGTACCATCGCAATGGCGTCGGCTCCGTTGGTACAGGTATCGACATGGCATCTGTATACCGATAACAATCCGGCGGTAACCACCAGATTGGCGTTGATGTCGTCAACGACAAGCACCCGTGCGTCCGGCGCGGCAAAACGCCCCCCTTGCCATTTATGCGATTCTGTTTCCATTTTATGGTTAAGCACATTGGCGACCGGAACAGCGTACGCCGGCCTGCTTATCACCGGCACATTTCGGAATATTTTTATATCTCCTGAATTGGCAAGTATGACCGGAACGGTACGAAGCGATTGCATTTTAATTATTTTTTTTACTGTTGGGGCAAGCTCAACATCCACAAAGGCAAAGGCATACGTTCCGCCTGAAAGTTCACGGAAAAATTCCTCCGTATCGCTTTTCAGCGTTACCGGCACTCCCAAATTGTGCAGGGTGCGAACTATCGATTCGGCGTAAAGCTTGTCCTTCTCATAGCAGATAACGGTTTTCTCTGCGGGATTTTTTACCGCCGCAAGAGGCTCGTTTCCGGTAACGCCATGGGGAACAATGGCGGTAAAAACGGTGCCCTTGCCGTACACGCTTGAAACATTTACATCGCCGCCCATAGTACGGCAAATGCTTCGGGTAATGATAAGCCCCAGTCCGGTTCCTTCCACACCCTGATTTTTCTTCAGATCAAGACGGTTGAAGCTGACAAACAGAACAAACAGATTCGGCAAATCATCTTCTTTTATTCCGATACCGCTGTCGGTGATCTCAAAAGAAAGGGTGATCGTCTTGCCGTCTGGAGCGGCTTGCCCGGAAACCGACAGGCGGATAAATCCTTTACGGGTGTATTTTACCGCATTGGACAGCAGGTTAAGCAGAACCTGCCGCATCCGGGCCTCGTCGCCTTCGAGTGTACTTGGGAGAGCGGCATCCACATCAACGATAAAGATAATTGGTTTTTCCGTAACCTTCATTTGGATCATGGTAATCACATCGCCGAGCATGGAGGAAAAGTAATACGGAGTCGAATGCATTTCCAGAGTCCCCGCCTCAATTTTGGAAATGTCAAGAATATCATTGATTATTGATAAAAGACTGAGTCCCGCCTGTTTAATGCTCTCCAAATAACCCTGGGCTTTGGGCAGGGTATCCGTGCGCAGGGCAAGTTCGCTCATGCCAATAACGGTGTTCATTGGGGTGCGGATTTCATGACTTGTTTGGGCAAGGAAAACTGATTTAGCCTTGTTAGCCTGATCCGCCTGTTCCTTCGCCTCCATGATTTCGGTAATATCATTGAACAGGAGAATAGAGCCTTCAATAGCTTCCTGCACATTCAGCATGGGAGCGAAATTTATCTGGTAATACCGGGATACGCCGTCTTTTCCTATGGTCATGGCGTGTTCCACAACAGAAGCCTTTTTTTCAGCTAACGCCAGCGTTAACGAATCGAGGATAAACTGTACGCTGTCCTCCTCCGCGTATTGCCTGAAAAAATCATCAAAAGTACGGTTGCTGATAAACCCGATGTTTGAAATTCCGGCAAGTTTTAAGAATGTATCCGAACAGTACAAAAGACGCAGGTCTTGATCCAGAATTAAAATTATATTTTGGGTGTTCTTTAACAACAGGTTGAAAAAATTCTTTTGCCGGGTATTTTTTGCCAGCAGGCTTTCGTACAGATGATCCCGGGAGCGGGAATACTCATTGAGGCGGTCAATATTATCCTGTGCTGTCTGGTCCTTTCGGGCGAATGCGTTATTTTCGGCTATAAGACGGCTGTTTTGTACTTCCAGAAAAGCAATTCTGTCGCCCAAATCCTGGTCTTGATCATTTTCCGTCATCAACAGCGCCGCCTAAAGCTGACAGGCTATTATGGCATACTGCAACGCCTGGTTTTCCGTTCCGCCTGACTCCGTATATCTGGGACAAAGTTCTCCCCCAGAATTAATGTACAGCCAGGAACATGGGAAACTGTCGAATTCCTGCCGCAATACTGCGACTTCCGCTGTTGCGCCTTCGCCCAGCACCACAGTGCGCAGGAAACATGAGATGACAAACACCCATTTCCCGCCGCTGTCTTCTTTAATGTTCTGAAACAATGTTCTCGCGCTCTCAAGCACAAAATTCGCGCCAATAGCGCCTATGTTCAATATACCCCCCACCGGTATATGCCTGCCGCAAATAAGCGTCCCGTCAGGACTAACAGTCTGCACAACAACCACTTCCGGTTTTGATCCGTCAACGCCCTCTATAACCATTGGAATAGCCTGAGTAAAGCCGCCTTCGCGATCCTGGATTAGCCCGAGTTCTTTCAGGAAAGAAGCCGCAGGCTCGTTGTTTATGGTAATAAGCCGGGGGCCTTCGGCGCTGGTAATAACCGCGTCCTGCGCTACAACCGATTTTTCAGGGAAGCGAAGGGAAAAAAACTTAGGCTTAACCGGTCCCTTGAACAGCAGGAGCGCAATCCGGTCGCTGTACGCCGTTCCCATGTAAATTGTCTGCGGCCGCCGGATATGGGCATCTACGTCCAGGGCGACGGTGCCAAAAATCGGAATACCCCCCAAGGCGCGGTCCAGGGCTTTAGTCATAATATCAATAGGCAGGCTGAAAAGTGTCGGCGGAAAAGCAAACGCCAAATTCGCGTCTCCGCCCAGAGAAGACGCTGTTTTTTGATACATCGCGTTAATACAATCATCGGCATTGGTTTCAGTCAGCGGTTCGCAAACCCCTGTGGCAAATTCAATATCATCGCTGGTCAATACCGTTAACGTCAGCATGATAACGCCTTCCCCGGCAGGTTTATCCGCCCCGACTGAATTGTCAGCCTTGGCTGACAGAGCGAAAAACATGGAAGTACAGCCCAGAATCTCAAAAGGGAGTTTCTTGCACAACTCCTTCACGATGCCCATTTCAACAAATTTTGAGTGGCAAAAAAGAAGGCCAACAGTATTTTTTAGCAGATTGTTTTCCGTATCAAGCTGATTCAAAATATCCTGAATCGCCCTTTCAGAATTGTCCAGTTCATTAGTCTTTACCGTTAATACTTTAATCATGATCTAACCTCCAACCATAACCGTATTTTCATCAATTTCTTTTTTAAGCGCGGCGGTAACTTCAACTATTTGGTCCTCGATTTTACTGAACGCTTCTACCACGCGGGGATCAAACTGCGTTCCCGCGTTTTCCAGAATGATACTGCTTGCCTGATCATGGCCTACGCCTTTGCGGTACACCCGGTCGTCCATAAGGGCGTCATAGACATCAGCCACTGCCATGATACGCCCGCAGAGAGGTATATCATCCCCTGCGGTGCCGTGCGGGTAGCCCTTGCCGTCGTACCTTTCATGATGATAACCGGCAATGAGGGTGGCATAACGAAGATAGTGCTGGGCAGGCATCCGCCGGTACATCCGGTTCAAAATGACGGCGCCTATTTCCGCATGGCGTTTCATTATCGTAAATTCCTCATCGTCAAGCTTTCCGGGTTTGAGTAATATGCGGTCGCTGATGGCTATTTTCCCGATGTCGTGGAGCGGAGCGGCCCGCGCCATCATCCCCAGTTCCACAGGGTTAAGCTCATCGTGGAAAAGGCCCTTGTCCATCAGTTCTTTGCCCAAAAGTTCAACATATTTTGAAGTGCGTATCACATGGCCGCCGGTATTTTCGTCACGGCGTTCTATCATTTCGGTAAACGAAATGGCGATACTGTCGGACAGAACCATAACATTTTTCTCGGTCTGTGCCTGGAAACCGGCAAAGCGCAGATGTACTTCTATTCTGTGGAGCAAAACGCTCTTCTCTACAGGTTTAGTGATAAAATCTCTGGCTCCCGATTCCAGAGCCTGTATCTCAATGTCTGTGTCGTGGTTGGCAGTAAGAAAAATAACCGGAATTCTATCCAGATAGGGGTTTTGCCTGATCCGGGAAATGACATCAAAACCGTTCATGTCCGGCATCTCGACATCCAGCAGAATCAAGTCCGGTTTTTCCTTGATGCAAATTTGCAGGGCAAGCGCACCGGACTTTGCAAGTAAAACCTCGTAATTATCGGCAAGTTGAACGGATATTTGTTTAAGAGTGGCAATATTATCGTCAACTACCAGTATTCGTTTCATTAATAAAACCCCACCCATAATCCTCTGCCATCGGGCTGGCCGATTCGCTAATAGCAATAAATTCTTCCTGCACTTTATCAAAGGCATCCACAACCCGTGGATCAAATTGCGTGCCTCTGCAATCTCGAATTTTTTTACATGCTTCTTTATGAGAAAGCCCTTCGCGGTAAATAGAGACGCTATACACATTGGCGACTGCCATAATACGGCAGCACAGGGGTATTTCGTCTCCTTTAAGGCCCCGTGGGTATCCTGCGCCGTCATAATGCTCGTGGTGGCCTTCGGCAATAGTCATTGCCATTTTCAGATATGTCTGATCGGGAGTGCGCTCATAAATTTGCTTCATCATCTGGCCGCCTATAGTGGTATGCTTGCAAATTTCCTGAAATTCTTCTTTTGTCAGAGAAGCCCGTTTAAGCAAAATTATATCGCTCACTCCGATTTTCCCGATGTCATGGAAGGGAGCGGCCCGTTTTATCATATCAATATCCGCAGCGGTAATTTCATTTTTAAATACGCCGGATTTAAACAGCTCTCTGGCAAGAAGTTCCGCGTATTGTCCGGAGCGCAATACATGGTCGGCTAAATTGTAATCTTTGCAGTCCAGAAGCTCCGCGAAAGAAATGCCGATATTGTCTTCAAGTTCCTTTACCATCTGCTCCAGGTGAAGCTGGTAAGCGGAAAACTGAAGGTGCAAATCTATCCGGTGGCGCAAAATGTCAACATTGGCGGGCTTGGAAATAAAGTCCATAGCTCCCGATTCCAGGCATTTCACTTCTGTGGCGGCGTCATGACTGCTGGTTAAAAAAATCACCGGAATTTGCTTCAAAAGGGGGTTTTCTTTCAGGTGGACAATGGTTTCAAAGCCGTCCATGCCGGGCATTTCCACGTCGAGGAGAATGAGGTCGGGATGCTCCCATGCGCAAATTTGCAGCGCCAGTTCCCCCGATTTTGCCAATAGCACCTCGTAAGTTTCAGCAAGCTGGACGCTAATTTGTTTGAGGCTTGCCAGATTATCATCAACTATCAGTATTGACTTCACGTTTCAACTCGTTCCTCTGCCAATTGTACCACATATAACTTTTCGGGTCAAATTTTCACATTTGGACAGATTTCGTATTTCTGTCAGCCCAAAAAACCGTAAAATGCACCGATTTACGTAATTTTTTACAAAAAAAAGTTAAATATCTATAATGTTAACGCTTATTTCTCCCCCTTGCAACCCCAAAAACCTCACATGGGTCAAAAAAATATCTTGACAAAATCGGGAAATTTATAAATACTGGGAGCATGACAAATGTTGAAAATTTGTCATAAAGAAAACAATGGCAATTGAAATTACAGGAACAGGTAGAGCTGTACCGCCCAAAAGGGTTAGCAACAATGATTTGGCGGCTAAAATTGATACCAACGACGAATGGATCAGGTCCCACACAGGGATTGGAAACCGCCATATAGCCGATGAAGACACCGCTTGCAGCGATTTGGCGGCGGAAGCGGCAAAAAACGCCCTGGCTATGGCGGCGGGCTTTCACGGCGGGGATTCTGCGGAGCGCGACCGCGCCGCAGCCGAAGCAGCCGCAGGCATCGACATGATTGTTTTGGCTACGGCTACGGCGGATTATTACGGCACTCCTTCCACGGCTTGCGTTGTGCAGTACAAAATCGGAGCGCGTAACGCCGCCGCAATGGACATTACCGCCGGCTGTACCGGCTTTGTTTACGGTCTCGAAACTGCCGCCGGTCTTTTAAATACCGGCGCGGGGAGGAAACGGGCGCTGGTAATTGGCGCCGAGGTCTTGAGCAAAATGACAAATTGGGACGACAGGGGAACCTGCGTTCTGTTTGGCGACGGCGCCGGGGCGGTGGTAATCGAAAAAACCGGCAGTGAAACCGAAGGCAAGAGCGGCCTGTTGCGGACAATTATGTGCGCCGACGGTTCGGGCAACGAGAGCCTTGTTATGCGGAGAGGCGGCACGCGCAGCCCTTTCAAAAAAGGGGAAGTTGTTAATGAGATAATTTGCATTGAGATGAACGGGCAGGAGGTTTACAACTTTGCGGTAAAAGCGATAACTGATACAATTGAGGCGCTTATGAAAGCCTCAGGCTTAAAGGTTGACGATATTGCGAGAATTGTCCCCCATCAGGCTAACGCGAGGATTGTACAGGCTGCCGCAAGAAGGCTGCGTATACCTGTTGAAAAATTTTATCTTAACATTGAGGAATACGCCAACACTTCTTCGGCATCGATTCCCATCGCTTTGGACGAAATAAACAGGAACGGGCTGTTGAAAAAAGGGGATTTAATTCTTACCGTAGGTTTTGGCGGAGGCCTGACATACGGCGGAAACGTAATAATTTGGTAATTATGAGGTAATGTAAATGAACAAGAAAAATATTGTGTATTTGTTTCCCGGTCAGGGAGCGCAGTATTCAGGTATGGCGCTGGATTTGCTTTCAGCTAACGCCGTAAAATCACTTTTTGATACAGCGTCCGAAATCTTCGGAAAGGACGTGAATGAACTTCTTCAGTCCGAAGTTGAAATTTTAAAGCGCACCGATGTTTCCCAGCCAACGATAACTCTCGCCAACCTCGCGGCGGCGGCGTTCCTCGGCGAACAGGGGTACAGTCCCGCCGCCTGCGCAGGTTTCAGCCTTGGCGAATATGCCGCGCTTGTTTGTAGCGGGATAATTGACGCTACCGGTTGTTTCCGTCTGGTGAAGGCCAGGGGAGAAGCAATGCAGAAAACCGCCGACCGCCTGCGTGAAGAAAGCTCGCAGCATAGCAGCGGGGGCGACGCTTCCGCCGCGCCGGGCATGGCAGCCGTTGTCGGTCTTGCGCCCGCGCAGGTGGAAGAACTTATCGCGCAGTGGAGCGCGGCGGGGCTGAAAGACCTGTATGCGGCCAACATCAACTCTCCCAAGCAGGTGGCAGTCAGCGGGACAGCCGCCGCGTTAGCTGAAGCTGAGACCCGTTTTAAGGAAGCGGGCGCGAAGCGTGTCATACGTTTGCAGGTAGCCGGTCCTTTTCACTGTCCGCTAATGGCGGATTCGGCGCAGGCTTTTGCGCCCGCGCTGGAAGCGGTAACATTCCGCGATCCTGTTATCCCCATTTATTCCAATGTTACCGGCAAGCTGATTTCTTCCGGCGAAGAGGCAAAAAAACTCGCGCTTCTGCAAATCACAAGCCCGGTTCGCTGGGTTGAGGAAGAAGCCGCAATCGCTCAGGCGGGCGTTGAAGCCGGTTTTGAAGTTGGTCCCGGGAAAGTATTGCAAGGCCTCTGGCGCGATTCGGGAAGCGAAATCCCCGTTTTCGCCGCCGGAACAGCGGAAGACATATTAAAAATCGGCAGTAATTCATAAGGAGGATAATTGTGGAGTTAAACGGAAAAAAAGCGCTGATAACAGGAGCGGGACGCGG
>JGI24698J34947_10000881_pt1 | contig 15182 bp, 10 predicted proteins | sample TergutMp193P3_FD_34947 | JGI IMG/M metagenome (IMG submission 34947) | reverse complement strand
TCATAACCGCCAAAAACAACAGGAGTGCCGACGCGCGTATGACTTCCCAAACTGACACAGTTTGGATAGTAGGTAAAACCGGAAAAAACATCAAGAAGTTCGGGTTTTTCATCAAAGATATAGGGAACATAACCTGAAACTGCCTCATCAAGCATTAATACAATAACGTTTTTTCCATTTTTGGAAAGGTTATATGCATGCTCTAATTTATTAACAGACGCCGTGTCTACGGAAGAGTTATTAAGGATATTATTATATATCTTAAAGTTTTTATTTATAATAAAAATATTTATTACCCCAAAGAAAAAGAGCGAAACAAGAATTATAAGTTGAAGAGATTGAAATATAAATTTTCGTTTAGTTAAAACAAAATAAATACAGATGAAAAGAATAAAAAATATAACAAGAATGTTTAAAACAGTGCCTACGGATTTTGTTTCAAGCGAATTTGGGTTGGAAAAAATAAAAGTAGTAGAAAGCGAACCGTAATCTCCCGGAAATAAAAAAGTATTTATTAGAGATATTATACACAAAAGCGACATAGCTAAACAAAGCGCGTATCTTATTCTTTTTGAAAATAGAAAATAAATGCACAATGGCCAGAGGAGGAAGAATCCAAAAGCTTGTATAAAAACATTGAATAAAAAGGGCAGGGGAGTAGTGTAAGAATCCAGAAAGGAAAATTCCTGAACAGAAGACGCTATTAATGAACCGGGAATAACAAGACCGCAAAGAATTAACAGAATCAATATTGAAAAAATATAGGTACTTGTCAGGGAAAGAGCACTCTGTTCTATAATAAACATTTTTAAAAGTTTATTCTTAAACAACTTGAATAAATTAAATAAAAACGGAGCAAAGAAAATTAATGAAAATAATCCTATAACAAAAAAACGTTTGGGAGTAAATCCCAGAGGGATATAATGAATATATAATGAAATAACACAAAGACAGAGAAATACCCAGATTATTTTAGGGGCATATTTTGTTTTTGACAGAATGTTTTTTGACAGGGAAAATATATTATTCACTGTCCAATATAAAACAAGACCTGCCGGTGAATTATACAAAAGAACAAAGAACACAAGGGCTATGCCGTAAATTTGAATCTTTTCGCGCGCCTGTAATCCCTTTGTATAAACCGCGCCGGAAATACAATTTATTGTTGTCATTATAAATGGAAGTATGTTTAAACTAAAGCCTTTTATTTGAAAAAACCTGTCTGGAAGACTCAAATCGTCAATAAATAAAAAAGATGTTCCTTTAAGAAGATCCAAATGAGAAAGAAATGAATAAGCGGCGATAAAGAAAGGAATCTGTATTAATAACCCGAAGGAATTTCGCAGCGTATAGACCGGATGGTAGTGATTCTGTTTGTAAAAGGTGGAAAGTATCATGTACTGCTCATCGCCCCTGAAGACAGATTTCATTTTGTCAATTTTTGGTTTTAACTTCTTTTGGAGATCCCTTTCAGCCTTTTGCCACTTTTCAGCGATAAAATAAAGAGGCATAGTGCAGATTGTAACAATCGCGCTTACTCCAATTATGGCAAGAACCTTGTCTCTGAACATTCGATAAATTATGAAAAATGAAATTTCAATTATTTGGACTATTGGGAAAATAAAGATATTGTATAATATTTCACTCATTTAATAGTCTCATTTTCTAGAGATAAAAGATAATCGGTTATTCTCTTTCCCGCCTCGCCTCTATATTGCCATGCTGTATCTTTGGCTCTTTGCCTTGTCTGCCGGAGTTCATCGTTGTCAGAGGCGTTTTTTATAATTTCGCCTATGGATGCAAAATCTTCCTCTTTTAACTGTATTCCAATTTCTTTTAATACCCTGAATTGCCATAAATTATCTACGGTATTTTCTCCTAAATCATCCGCATCGTAGGGACGAAGATCAAAACCATGCATGACGTATAATACGGGTTTGTCAAACAAAAAAGTATAATCAAATATAATGCCGGAAAAATCTGAAATCATAATATCGGATTTTGCAAGAGAATAAATGTTTTCTCTTTCATAATCCCAATGCAGATTAGATGAAGTTTTGTATTTTGCTTCGAGTTTTTCCAGAATCTGGGCTTCTGATTTTTTTGATTGCGGATGAGGACGGATAATAATTCTAAAACCTGTTTTTACAAGCGGGTCAAGGAGTTTTTCTCCAAAACGGGAGAGTATTGAAGATGGTCCCCATGAAGGAGAGACAAGGACAGTAAACGGATGGTTTTCTTCTCTTGGGATTTGCTTAATCTTTTCCGCGAAAACATCAAGATAGGTGCAGCCAACGGTTACCAGTTTTTTTGCCTTTATATTGCGTTTTTCTTCCAGAATCCTGATGTCATTTGCCTGATAATCTCCGGTAAGCAAAACTGAGTCAAAATAATCAATCCCGAATAGGCGGTACATGGTAGCGTCACTCGGTGCGTGAAGAATATGCGCGTAATGCTTAACGCCCTTTGAGCGCTTTAACTGGTATACGTCAAGACCGGGAGTTGTCATAAGCACAACATCGGCGTTAAGCATATTCAAGCGGGAAAAAGCCCGGTTACCTTCACCGATAAATTCGCCTTTAACATGGTTGAATTTTTCTTTTAACAGCGGATCATCTTCCGTTGAAGTCAGATAATTTATTGATATGCTTCGCGCCTCAAATTCATCAAGAACAGGCTTAAAGACGTTTGAGTACTGACTGCCTTCGTTGTAAATAACATAGGGATTTTCAACAGTGCTAGCCTTTGAAATTCTCCCGCCTGAAAAAACAACTTTTAGTTTGATAAAAAGCGCGCGTCCTAAAAAGTAAGCCGTTGCCGCAGCCCCGATTAAAATCGAAAACAGCGCGCTTCCTGTTCCGGGATCAATGTATAAAAGATGCATAATTAATTCTCCTTCCTTTCCCAGTTAGATGACTCAAAAATTGAATCTTTAAGATAAAGCCATTCATTTCTTTTTATGTTGAACTTGTATCTTCCGTGGACATCCGCCATGAAAATATGGCAAGTTGTGATGAAAACACCTTCATTTTTTGTTTCAGTAGTAATGGGGTTTCCGGTAAAGGGGTTCACCGGGTTATCAAGCAGATCCATCAAGGCAAGCGCGGGAACATCGGCATTTGTCATAAAATCATTGTTAAATACCAGTCCGCCGTGCTGGTAAAAATCTTTGACCAAAAACACAGGATTGTATCTTTCTTTGGATTCTCCGCTGAAAAACGGCTCATCAGAGATAAGACCGTCAATATTAAAGCCATGATCGGCTATAATAATAATCCTTGTGTTGTCGTAAGCTTCGTTTTTTCTCAAAAAATCAAACCAGAGTCCCAACTGCATATACGTGGCGGTGCTTGAATGATAAAAAGCGTTATCCGCATATCTGCTGGTTCCAATTCTGTCCGGAACAGAAGATGGTTTGTAGCCGGGTTGACTCAGATAGATTGGTTCATGGGATGTTTCATTGCTGATTAACAATGCCGACGGTTTATCCGAGTCAAAGATCGTAAGTTCCCGAAGGGACTCCAGAACAGCGTATGAATTGATGAAATCTACAATGGAGTCCCCCATGTCAGCAGTATCCCAGTACCGGCCATTGTCATAAATAATATAACGTGCTATGGGCAAACTCATTTTCAGAAATGAAAACCAGATAATATTCCGTTTTATTCTGATGAAGGTAAAATCAGAACTTCCTTGCCCATTTTTTTCATACCAGAGTCCGGTATAACGGCCTATTGTATTAAATGCAGTAATATTTTTACAGTCATCATAGATTGAATTATCGGGTATCCATGAATAATTTGCCCATGACTGATCGGCTACGGTAACGGTGAATCCCGCGTCAACAAGAAGCAAGGGCAGGGTCATTAAAGCCTGATTGTGCTTTTCCACAAGGGGAATATTACTCTTCCGGTTCATTTCCAGAGGGGTATAATCATATCCCCCCCAAACAGGCGGAACCCCCATAAGGGTATGGGAAGAAAAAGACGCGGTATTTCTGTAAAGCGTAAAGCCGTCAAATTGACGGTAAAGCTCGGGAAAATCGTCAAAAATCATGTGTACAAATCCGTTTGCAGCGTTATCAGCCATGATAACAATCACATTCTTGTTGTTTTTTGAAAGCGAGAAAATTGGTTCAAGCGCGCTTATTTCCCCCGCACCAGCCGCCTGCCGGATACTCAATTCACGGTAAGATTTATTGATAGTAACGATGTTGTGTACAGAAACAGCGACAAGGGAAATGATAATTATTGAAAAGAAATAGTTTAAAATTTGTATTCTTGTTTTTGACAGAATAAAAAAGATACAAGAAACTACCAACGGAATAACGCAGAGACTAAGCATCACCATCGGAAATGGAGAGACGAAAACCTTTGGTGTGGTGAATTTGAAAGTATTACTTATGGTCCCGTAATTCCCGCTGAAAACAACGGTATAAACCAGAGCAAATAACGCGAGGACGGCAAAAACGGACGCAACAAAAATCTTAACCCTGTCAGGGAAAAGAAAATAAATAAAAACCGGCCATAAAAAAAGCATCCCAAGATAAAAGAAGGTTGAATGGGAAAGGTATTTAAAAGGCGAGGCATTATTATCAATGAAACAAAATTCCATGGGAGAAGAAGCAATGACAGAAGAAGGAATAAATAAACCGGCCAAAAGAAACAGCGTTAAGCAAGATGTCAGAAAAAATACCGTCATGTTTCTTCGATCTTTCAGCATTTTTGACAGGATATTTTTTTGAAAGAGAGATAAACCTTTTAACATCAGGGGCAGGAAAAAGAAGACAGAGGTAATACATATCAGGATGGGTCGTTTGTTATGGGAGCGTGTAGTCATAAAAAACAGCAGATATATAATAAATAGCCCGCAAATAACACATCCAAGAATGTAAATGATTTTTAAAGGGTTTTTTATTCTATAAAAAATATTCTTTATCAGCGAAAAAATATTATTTAATGTCCAGTATAAAATCAAACTGGAAGGCGAATGGTAAAGCAGGATAAGAAAAACAAACGCCAGTCCGTAAACCTGAATCTTGTCCCGAATTGAAAGCCCTTTTGTATAGATCGCGCCTGAGGCGCAATTTATTACAGTCATTGCAATGGGCAGGATATTTACCGGCAGTGTGCCAATTTGAAACAGGGAATCCGGCATGCCCAAGTCTTTTATAAAGAGAAAATTAACGCCGCGTAATAATGCAAGGTTTGAAAGGTACGAATAGGCCGCAATAAAAAACGGGACCTGGACAAAAATTCCTAATGAACTCCTCAATGCGTATACCGGATGATAATGATTCTGCCGGTAAAAGACCGAAAGAATCATAAACTGTTCATCGCCTTTAAATATGGATTTTATTTTTTCGATAGCCGGTTTAAAACCTTTTATTATGTCCTGTTCATGCTTTTGCCAGCGTTCCGCCATTATATAAAGGGGGAGAGAAAGCAAGGAAACCGTAAAACTTACGCCAAAAAGGGAAATAGTCAGGTTATGAAATATTTTATAGAATAATACAAAGACAAATTCTATAATTTGAACGATTGGCGCGATGATAATAGTATAAAACAGATCAAGCATATTTTAAACAAGATATAAATTTATTGTTATCTTCCATATCTCTTATTGCGATTCTGAAAAACGAGTCATCTGGTATCCCGGTTTTCCCGGTTAAATCTTTAATAAAAATTTCATGTTCGTTTAACAGCCGTTCCGTCAATTCAGGCGCGGAAATCCCCTGTAACTTACACATAAAATAATTTGCCTGCGACGGAAAGACTTTTAACAAACCTGTTTTTTCAAGCAATTGCTTAAATCGCGCCCGCTCATCGGCGATCTTTTTACACGACACGATATAATCTTTATGATATTTCCCGATTATTTGCAGAAAGTACTCTCCAAAAGAATTGATATTCCATATTGAAAGATGTTTTCTGATTTGTTTGATTAATTCTTCATCACCGCATGCAAGAGCGCCAAGCCGTATTCCGGGAATGCCGTAACTTTTACTCAACGACTTGATTATCACAATATTCGGGAATTCATTTAAAACGTCCTGCCGCAATAAAGACGGATTTTCTTCCATATCTACAAAGTCAATAAACGATTCGTCAAGTATCAATTTTTTATTTTGAGATTTAAGCGCCGCCGCAAGTTCAAGAACATTATCACGGGAAATATAATTACCCGACGGGTTATCAGGATTGATAAGTAAAACGGCATCGCAGTTTTTGGAAAGCTCCTTCAGATCGTTTGCATTATAAGAAAAATTTTGCGGAATAAATTGAACGATTTCGTTTGCCGGATGCCCTTCTGCATTGGCGGCAATAAAGCTTTCGGCGTATTCATTAAAGGTAGGGTAGGTTATTCCGATTTTTCCCCTGACTACCGCAGCCAATGCGCGAATTAATTCAGCCGCGCCGTTGCCTATGAGTATTTGAGTTTCTTCTACATTGTAGAGTTTTGCTCCCAGTAAATTCTGAATATTCTGCCCTGAAGGATAAGAAGAAAGAAGGGAAGAAAAATAGGTTTTTAATTCCGCGGACATTTGCTGTGTTGGAAAATACGGGTTTACCAGATAGCAAAAGTCAAGCATACTTGGGTAGCGCCAATAACCGCCATAAGTATTCTGAATACGTTTAAGTTTTTCTTTTGGCGAATCGCAAAAAATAGTTTCCGCTATTGCCTTGTCCTGAACATCGTCTATCTCGTACCATTTTTGACCCGTAAGGACAAACGCCTTTAGCTCGCTCTTATCAAGAGTTGTAATAACGCGCAAAACCTGCTCATAGTACTCATTGTCGCCCATCGCCAGGGAATAGGCTTCAAGGAATGGCACATAGGTATTCTGCGAAAAGTTACGCGAAAATTTGTATATATTGACAGTCTTATAGTATGAATCCTTGTGATCAAAATTGAATAATTTTTTAGGAATGAAAGCCGCTATTCCATTATTATCGGAAAGCTGTACGACTGTTCCGTCCATCCATGATTCAAAATGCGCTACCGCGGCTATTGTCGGATTACCGTCCGCAAGCATTTCGGAAATAATACGGTCTTCAAAGATTAAATCACTCTCCAATAAAAGTGTATCATCGTGAATTAAATGATCCTTTGCCAAATACAATGAATAGATATTATTGGTCTTATCATAAATATCGTTTGATACATAGGTAATATCAATATTTTTATACCTGCTTCCCAAAAACGCGATAACATTTTCCTTTTTATATCCGACTACAAAGACGCATTTTTTAATTCCCGCATTATCAAGCGCGTCAAGAGCGCGTTCCGCGAGAGTTTTACCGTTTATGGAAAGCATACACTTTGTGTTATTTTGAGTGTACTTTCCCAGCCTGTTGCCCATACCGGCAGCTAAAATTATTGCCTGCATTATCTTTTAACTCCTAAAATTAATTGTAGTGCTTTACTCCGCCGTCTTTTTTACGGCTTTTTCTTATAATAAAATACTTAGTTATTTTTTTTCCGACCGTACATAGATCATTAATAAACTTGAAGAGAGCTGGTATTTTTTTTCGCAACAAGAAAATAAACTCAAAAAAATTACTGTTAATGACATAGAGCATATCATCTCCGGCGATGATACGCGATTCAAGCGAAAACGCTGTTTTTGGGTTTTTCAGAAGTTCAAGAGTTTCATCGGGAATTGCGCCGGTTTCTTTAATACTTTTGAAGATTTTATCAGAAGCGAGAAGAAAGGGCAACGAATTAAAAATCATGTCTGAGGCAAAATAGTGAATTATTTTTGAATTCGCCAAATAAGGCAGACCGTTAAATGCAATCTGACAGTTCCATGTTCCGTCAAGTTCGGTGAAAAGAGACTGATTTTCATGGATAGCCATGTTTAGGGAAGGCTGATCCCTTTGAATATTTTTGCTTCTGCTGAAAAGCCAAAGTTCATGCCAGCGGTCGAAGAGTCTTAGTACCTCCGGTGTATCGGCGCAGAATAAAACGCCGCCGTTATAATGCCTGTTGGAAACATGAGAATTAAAGCCAAGTTTTTTATCCATTTCTATAATATTTTTTTTCTTTGAATGATTGTTAATGAGTGAATGTTTATCAAGGCAGGCGCCGAATTTCATATTCATTGAGAAAATCGATGAAAGATCGTCCGTAACAATAGTATCGCCGTCGAGAAAAAGAAAATCACCGCCAACAAGGCGGCGCATGGAAGTTCTTACCCATCTGGAAACTTCAATCTGATTCATATCACCGGGAGCTTCTGCTGTAATTGTCCTTGAAATGAGTTCTTCATATTTACTGCGTTTTCCGGTAAGAGTTTCTTTTGTCTTTGAATCGCATAAGAGAATAACTGAGGCATTTGGTAATAATAATTTTAATGATGAAGCAGAAAGAAGAAACTGCTCATAGTAAAGATCGTTAGAAGTGCTTGTCAGTGTATACAGGTATTGCAATTATTCATCTCCTGTTGAAATCTATGTCAATATTTCTTTTACTAATAAATTTAAATCCTGTTCCTGTCTGCCGCCTATAAACCGGCAGCGTTCAGCAATTTTTTCAGTTTTTTCCCTGCGTATTTCTTTGTCAAAACTCTGCAAAATTCTTACACCCATTTCAGTTTCGTCGTGCGGGTTAAAATAAAGAACGGCGTCGCCGCATACTTCGGTTACGGCGGAATTCGCGGAACAGGCGCACAAGGTTCCATATTTCATGGCCTCAAAAGGCGGGTATCCGAACCCTTCGTTCAATGTCGGATATAAAAAAAGATTGGCGTTCTTGTAAAGACACTCCAGCTCTTGTGCCGCAACATAACCGCGAAATTCAAAATGGCTGTTTTTCTTTGTCAGGTTAACATACGGTTTAAAATGAGAAATGCCCGTAACAATAATTTTAATATCGGCGGGGAAACGGCTATGTTTCATAATTAAGTTATATAAAACGCGGCATGCTCTATAAGCTCCCTTTTCACTTCTGTCCCCGCTTATAAGAAGAATATATTTATTTGGCTCAAGAGAAAAAGTTTTTAGTATATCAGCACTTTCGCCGTTGTTAAACTCAATTTTTTTGGGAGGCGAATAAAAAACCTTGAGCCGTGAAATATCTATTTGAGGAAAAAAATAAGCAATGGAATATTTTGAATGGTTTGATACAGTTACAATTAATTGATTTTTTGTAATTGAAAATAAAGCGTTTAATTTGCTGGTTTCCCTCCTGAGAAATAATTTTTTTGAAAAAAATGGAAAAAAATAAAGCGAAATATATTTAATTATTTTTTTTAACTTGAATTTTGAATACTTAAGCATATATTTGTCAATAGGGTACTCCAGAGAACGAAGACCGTGAATAGTATAAATAAATTTTGTTTCTTCAGGAATTATAAGGTCATAATAAAAGTAGGGGAGTGCCGAAAAAAAGACGTTGTATTCTCTATCGTGGAGTAATTTGTTTATCGATGCGTTGTTATGGCAGAGATTCACGGAAAAATTCTTTGTTTCGCATAATTCCAGAATTGCCTTTTCCATTTTTTTTTGCGGATTATAAAAAACTTCAAGCTCCGCGCCAGGCGGAAGCGATTCGCAAAGTTTGAAAAAGACAGTTTTTGCGTATTCTCCGCCCCCGTGAAAATCGTTTGCAGATACAGGCTGTGTGGAAGATAAATCAAACAAAATTTTCATATATAAATGTTTATCACCTTGCTGTGTATATTTTAAAGTTTTTCCTTTTTAAGAAATACATAAAAGGATATTTATCCAAAGAATATTTAACTAAATAAAAAACATATCCGCATAATCCCAACGGAAAGATTAATTTGTTTTTCGCATTTGAAAAGATTTGTCTTTTATGATTTTTTTTTGCAAAATAAATATATAATGCAGAGTGTTTTATCCGATGAAATAATTTGAATGGAGGAATTGATCTTTCATTATAAGTCAACTCGGAACCAAGCGTATATTTGAAAAAATAGTTTTGTGTAGATAATCCGCCTTCTAAAAACTGCTTTTCATCGAATACTTTGTTTACATATATTGTTTGATGCTCAAACGCGATACGGGTATGTATAACGCTTGGCGCAATATTCTTTTCATTTTCAAAAATGGGAAACGGATACTGTCTTAAAATGTTTGTAACATAATATTCGCTTTTATCGCCCTTTATATTTCTATTTCTTATATACCTTATGTCATCTGAAATGAAATAATCATGGGGAAATTTGTCTCCTATAATCTTACCGTTATTATATTGGCATAAACCGGACAAACAGGCGCAGTTTTCCCTGAATTTGCCCGTATTCGTATCAAAATAATCCCAGACCGATTTTAACGTGCCGGGACAGAGTATGTCGTCATCGTCCAGCATTTTTGATATTAAACTGTCCGTCATTTGCATATAACGGTTATGCGCGGTCGGTTTTCCGGCGTTTTCCTGATAGGCGTATTTTATTTCAAATTTTTTACCGAAGCCAGAAATTATTTCCCTCGTATTGTCGGTTGAACCATCGTCTACAATAACCCATTCAAGATCGACATCCTGCTGAGAGAGGCAATCGTATATCCTTGGAAGATATTCGGCGCGGTTATATGTAGGCGTAAGTATTGAAAACTGGCGCATTATTTGTTTTCTCATGCAATTAATTAATTTGGAACGAAAGGCTTCAAGAATACCCCCATGCAATAACGATCTTTACGGTATTTTTTGAGGACGAGAAAAAAGTTTTAATAAAACTTTTTTGGGATTATAAATCAGAATAGCGTATAAACATAATTTGATTATTTCACCTGATGTAAATCCCAATTCAAGCATGATATTTTTTGCTTTATAATAATATTCTCTGCCTTGAAGAAAGGATTTAATTAAAAAATTACCAATTGAAAAATTATAAGTAAATGGAATATTATGTTCTCTGTAAAATTTATAATATTTACATATTACGTAAAATTCAGTAATTTTTTTTTCAAAGCTCCTTTTTGAGTGCTGAAGAGAGTCTTGTCTGATTGTTGAACAATATAAAGCTCTGGCATCTGCATAAACAGATGAAGCGTAATGACCTGTTAAATATCCAAATGTAGTGTCGTCAGATATGGAAACCTCATCAAAAACAATAGAATATTTATTTACAAATTCTTTTTTAAATATTTTTGACCAAATAACCAGGCGTCTATATCGTAATAAAGCATCATTTTTCTTTGAAGAGTTTAGCCATTGTTTTATGAGATTATTACTGCCAATACAACGATAAGTAGTTGTGTAAAAATCCGAATCTACACTATTGTTCAAAAAGTAGATAATATCATAATCGGAATCTAAATAATCATTCAAAATATCATTTATGCAATAGTTATAAAAATCATCCGCATCCGCAAACAGGAGCCACTTTCCGACAGCTTTTGTTAATCCTATATTTCGTGCAAAACCCGCGCCTTTCCCTTCTTTTGTAAAAAAAACTTCAACAAAAGGATCGTTTAATCCGGGAAATTGTTCAAAATTTACTATGTCAGGATCGCTGTTATCATCAACAACAATAATCTGCACATCATCTCTGCGCGGTATTGAATCTAGACAACGCCGCAGCAGATTGGGTATGTTTTTATGAGGAATGATAATTGAGTAATTTATTTTTCGTTCCATGATATGTTATAAATCCTCTTACTGTTTTTTAGACACTCTGTTTTTCTTGATAAAATTTTTAGTCTTGATAATAGTATCAAAAATCAACCTTCTTTTGAAAACATTTAAGCACTTAAAATCTAAATCTGAATATCCTTTTTCTTTAAGAAATAATCTTAAACTGCTCTCATCATGGGAAGATACATACCCAAGATAAAGGGAATTCATTATATTTTTACCGTTAATTGTTTGTATTCCGCCGCTTCCATGAAGAAGGACCATCGGGTGTTTTTCGTTTATTCTTCCATGATTACCAAGGGTCATTATAGTTTTGTAATTATTCTTGTCAGTTACATAGGCAAGTCCTATTGAATTGGCGGGGAAATATTTTTCCTGTTTAAGAAATAAATTCTTTTTTGCACGTTGAATAATTGATACATACGGGAAAGAAATGGCATAATCAAAAAAATCTGGTTTAAGAAAACCTTTTAACCTTGAAATAAAATTGCATGAAAGCGCATCATCGTTGTCTATTCTAAAATTTATTGAAACGCCGTTTACAAAATTAACATATTCAATGGTACTTTCAACGGCGTTAATATAGTCTTTCCCTTCCAGTTCTGAGTCAGGAATATATATGTTATGCAAAAAGGAATTATTTTTTTCAAATTCGCTGAAAATATCTTTATAATTTTGCGGTAAATTCTCTGAATGTAAAAGAAAAACATTGAAATCTTTATCAGTTTGTTCCTGAAAAGACTTTAATGTGATGTTTTTAAAAATATTCAGCCTGTAATCCATGTATTTTGGCTTGAAAAAATCATCTCTGGAAAATGATGCCCGGCATGAATACCGTACAAAACCAATAATCGGAGTTTTTGTCATAAATTATTCCTTTAATAAGTATTCGTATAAATTATACTTGTCAAATACAGTTTTTAGTTGTGCATCATTCATGTTTTTATCTACATTAATTTGTGATAGTGAAGTATACTGAGCGGATAAATTTGCCAGATGATCATTGCCATCTTTTTTGTGTGTAAATATTTTTTGTGCCATAACGCCGTTTAGCAAAGCCATTGCCTTAAACCATACATCATCAGCATATTTACAAATATCCATAAATACATTTTCGTTAAATACTTCATCGTTAAAACAATGCGGGGGATATAACACACCGCCGACTCCTGTTGGGAAATTAAGGGGAGAGATGTCAAAATTTTCATAATTGAAAATCCATTTGGAATATTTTTCCAATTTATTTTTTCCGTGAAGTTTCATTCGATGCATTCTTATACAGGATATTATTTTTGGATTATTTAAATATGCGGTTACAAGGTTTTCAATAAAATCAAAACAATAAAGAAGATCATCGTCAACTGTTATAATTGTATCCGAAGGGAATGCTTTTAACGCGGGAATTAATTTTTTATATGATAAAATATCTTCATAGTACCTTATATCAAGTCCCCTGTTTTGCTGATTTTTTAAGGTAATTGGAACAGGTGTATTTTTCAATTCATTTCCAAGCCATAAAACAATCCTGTTTGGTTTCATTGATTGCTGCATTATTGATTCTATCGCAAGGTATACTTCGTATAAACGCCTTCCATATGTTGTTAAAGAAACAACGATCTCATTATCGCAGTATCTATCGTTTGAAACACCCGAAGTTTTACAGTTTAAGGCGCAATTTGTAAGATATTCAGCTCTGTTGGCATAAGAAATACGATCTACAAGATAATCAGTGGAAAGTTCGTTTAAATATCTAATTTTTTTCTGAATAAAATGTTTTAGCTTTTCTTTCATATCAATTTCCTAAATTAAAATGAATACTTAACTGCAGCCGAAAAATATGCATTGAATCTATGAAGTGTTTTTGTTTCATCATTTAAAGGATTATTTTCATATCTTATAACAAAAGAACTTGAAACGCTCAGATTGGACAATAAATAATACAAACCTGAAATTCCAACATCTAAAAACGCCCTGATACTTCGTTCGGCGCTATAATCATCAATTTCTCTTTTGCTGTCGATATACCATGTATAATCCAAATCCGGATTCCTTCGTTGAAAAAACAGATTGCCATAGCCTTTGGGGAAATACAGTTTAAATCCCAGATACTGGCTGTTTCCGCCGGTCCCAATACCAGCTCCCAGCCATTGTCCGCGGTTAGTATGACCTTGGCTGATAATATAATGAGAATAGAATGTAGAAGTCCAGGGAATAACGCGGTCATAATCCTGAGAACATTCTAAATTGGTAATTTCCAGCAATATTTCTCCTATAAATTTGCCGGAAAAGGGAATGGATTTTTTTATGCCGAAAGTATATCCTTGTGTATGAAATGGATAGCGAATAACATAATTTATGCTAGGACTATAATCATTTCTTCCCCATTCAAAGTAGATATTGATTCCGGCTATAGGTAAAAGATAATCAATTGTAATGGAGGCGCGTTGGTCTTCTTCGTCTTTCCCAAACCCTTGCGAATAATCCATAAAAGGCCAAAGTAAAGTAAAAACAGATTTATAATTCATATTATCCCATTTGGATAACGTGATTCGATTTAAACCAATTGTAAGCCCTTTTAAAATGTACGGAAAGCTGTATGCAATAGAAACGCCTGTTATCGAATTGTGATCATTTGAATTGTCATTATCAAACCAGTCAGATTCGGAAAGATACCCCCACCATGCGCGAAACTCAATATCGCCAATGTGCCAGCCAAGACGCGGTATTATTATCGCCTGTCTTCGTAATCCTATGTCAAGTTTGGGGTAGGATGCGGCGTTATTAGAATGGATAATCGGGTTAAGCTGCGCAGGTCCCAGCCAGATTGTTTGAGTGCCAAAGCCTACTGTCAAGGTTCTCCATGTATAGCGAATTTCAGAATCGCCGAAGTCCCAATCAAAAAAAGGTTTGTCGCCGAAACGCTGCGGCGCGTCGATGCCATACAAACCATAATAACCGTATTTTTCCGCTTTCCCCGAATATTCAGGTCCGGAATAAGCAGGTTGTATATAATCATATTCCACATTCTGCGAAAACACAAAATGAGGCAAAATTGTCAGTTCAACGCCGTATCCTTCAAATCTGACGCCGCCCTTGAGAAGCGTGTTAAAGCCGCGTCCTTGCCAAAGCGCGCCGTCGTTCTGTCCGTAGGGAGCCGCTGTGTTACCCGACATGAAAAGTTCCGGTCCGTAAGAACGGATACGGAAATCGCCGAACAAATTCTGCCATGTTCCGAGATTTTGTCCCTGCCAAATATGAGGAGTGTCTTCATCTACAGACCACACAGAATCCGAAAGAGTTCGGTAGTTAAGGGTTGGACGTTCCGTTAATCCCTGCAAAGCGAGAAAATCGTAATATTCTTCCTCAATGGATTTAAGGGCTTCCTGAGCGGGAAGCATAACGGGGAGTAAAATAAAAATAAACATGGAAATTAGAAAATATTTTTTCATAAAACAATCCTCCCATTTTCAATGCGTATTTTTCTATCGCAGCGTTCAACTGTAGTTAAACGATGGGCAATAACAATTAATGTTTTATTGGCGCTTACGCTGTATATTTCGTCCATTATTTTTTGTTCGGTT
>JGI24698J34947_10000880_pt1 | contig 15186 bp, 12 predicted proteins | sample TergutMp193P3_FD_34947 | JGI IMG/M metagenome (IMG submission 34947) | reverse complement strand
TATTTTGAACACTACAGAAAAAGCACAGATAGCGGCAGAAATTAAAGCGTTCAAAAACACCGATTTTTCGGATGCTCCGGAATTAACCGATGAGCAACTGGTACAGATGAAACCTTCTCATTATAGAAATATGGCAAACTATAAACCAATTAAAAGGACTGTAAATGTCCGCCTTGATGCCGATATCATAGAGTGGTTGCAGAGTGAGGGAAAGGGCTATCAGACCCGCATGAATGCTATCCTACGGGAAGCTATGTTGAACTCGGAATCTCAGGGCTAGTTAAAAAATGGGAATTTGTGGCAGACTCGAGTAATTATCACTATCATTAAAAACGTCGAGACAAGCTTTTTTCTACGCCATATAATCAAGATACTTCTGTTGTAAAAGAAAAACTAAAGGACAGGACATGATTGATTATTACCTGGTAATTGGTGCGGTGGTTGTTTACGTGGAGAGCCGCCTGTTATACGGCATTAGCTATCCTGATTTGGCAAAAGCCGTGGGGGTCTCATTGCCCCATCTACGCGCTATTTTTGATCGGTACACGGGGCAGCCGCTGGCGCATTACGTGATGAGCCGGAAGATTGCGCGCGCGGCCTTTGACGCTGTGCATAACAACGACACATTTTTGGAAATCGCCGGACGGTATGGTTTTACTAACCTCGATACTTTTACGCGGGCGTTCAGGCGCGTAACGGGACTTGCGCCGCAGGAGTTCCGAAAACGTAAAGCCCCGGTGGGCCATGCCAGATTGTGCGCGGGCGTTTACGGGGTTTCGGTTACTGATCATCAAAACATTTTGAAGGAGATGAATAATATTTATACTAACGAACAAAAGCGTGTGACTGAGGGAAGCGTCATTTTGTACGGCGTCCCGAAAGTCCATTACGGAGCCTTTGGGGGCGCTACGCCCTTTCCGATTTGCCTTAAAGCCGTGGCAAACTATATGGGCATGGAGCTGGATTACGAGGACGCAGTTGTGCTGTGCGGCGCGGCGTTTCGGCTTGTTTGGGACACCACGGCCTGGAACGGCGGCAACGTTGACGTTTTACTGGCCTTTGACGATCCCGCGATGGTGTACAGAAGCGGAATTGAGGCGCTGGGACGCGAGTTCAGGCTGCTTGGGAGGGATGGCTCCGCGGCTGCCGAGGAACCGGAAAAGTTTAAGATGGCGAATAACGCAAGTCTGAAAGACGCCTTTATCGCGTTTATCAGGGAGCGTATTGACAAAGGCATTCCTGTTATCGCCCTTGGGATTATCGGGCCGCCTGAGGCATGCGTGATAACCGGCTACCGTGACAACGGGCAGACGCTGCTGGGCTGGAATTGTTTTCAGGACAGCCCGGAGTTTGCGTCAAGCGTAAAGATTGATGAATCCGGTTATTTTGAAACTTCCTCATGGTGGGAAAACAGAGATACCACGGCGCTCATGTCTATGGGTGAAGAAACAGGCAGACCTCAAGCGTTAAAGGCAATAATTGAGCGGGCGATTTTAGCCCTTGAGCCTAAACAACACGGGAAGTACGCGAAGGGCATAGCCGCTTACGATGCCTGGAAAAAAGCCATCCTCGATGAAAGCCAGTTCGGGAAAAACATGGTGATTCCTTTACAGGTGGAACGCTTGATGTGTCAGGGCGATGCGATGGACTGTCTTTCGGACGGGCGCTCAAACGCCCATAAGTATTTCTGTAAATTGGCGGTGCGTCATCCCGAACAAGCCCTGTATGGACGCATAGCCGAACAATTTGCGGCCTGCGCCACGGGCGCGCATAAAATGTACGAAACATTGGGCGGCTGGGAACGCGGCGATGCCCAGATGAAAGCGCTGATGAAGAGTGAGACACGGCGTCGTCTCGGCGAACTTATTGACGATTGCAAAACCGCCGATGAGAGAGCGCTGGTTCTGCTGAAAGAATTGGCGCTGGAGTTGAACCAAGATCTATAGCAAGGAGTTTTACGGTATGGCTAAACCTGAAATATTAAAACGGGTATTGAACGAACAACATATTGACGCAAATGTTGTTGGAAAAATTAACGGCGCTTATGAGAATGTGAATAATAAATCACCCAAAAAGAAAAAAGCGGAGTATTTATTCCATGCTGTTAATGAAATGGATCGTTTGCTTGACAAGGATACGCGACAGCGGCTAATGGAATTATGCGCATGTACTATAGACAGTTCTGGCCTTAATAAAACTGTCGCGCAATTTGCGAACAAAACAAAAGGCTTATCCTTAAAGGAGAAAATTGTTAAATTAGGTGAAATCGATCATTTGGGAAAACCTTCTTTAAGAAAAGACGGTACTATACTTGTTGACCTTGGCAGAGGCGCTGCTTGTCCTTGTCCACAAATAGCCGGTGTAGAAATAACATGCCCTATATCATTTACGTATTGTATGTGCTGCGGCGGTCATCTTAAATTTCACTATGAAAACGCGTTAGGCATAGAACTGGAAGTGGAGGTAAAATCATCAATACTTCAAAGCATGGGGAAAAAGCCATGTGTTTTCATATTAAAGGACAGAGAGAAAAAGCGAGGTTCCCCTTGATACCTTAAAGTCCTTCTTCTTTAGGTAATTGGGTTGCCGGTAACACTTGTTTACTAATCACCCTGTTTTGCGTTATATTATTCCAGAGAAGAATGGCGTAATGGGAAAAAGTAAGGGTCGGGCGCCCAAAGTCATTGGTATTATATTGCTTATCGTTCTGGGGCTGCCCCTCATCATGGTGGGAATTTCCTTTATCGGGAGGATCACGCCGGACTCGGTGATTCCGGATTCGTATGACCTTTATGCCAGTGTGCCGAATCCGGTGCGCCTGGCATCCAGGGTCTTGAGCCACGAATCCCTGCCGGATATCATGGGCCTGGCGGAAATGGCGCCCCTCATGCCCATACTGAGTCAGCTTGCGGATTCGGGGCTCATGGAAAATATATTGGTTCGTTTTGCCGCAAGGGGGAGGCTTGACGCGGCTTTTCTCTCCGAGAGCCGGATCCTTGCCTCCTGGGACGCCGGCGTCCTTTCGCCGTTGTTGCGGCTGCTTCCGGTTGTGGCGGGCGCTCTGAATGTGCCCGGTCTTTACTATGTGAGAGGGGGAAGTCATTCCCGTTTTGAATACCGTCTTGAAGACGGGACGGTTTTGTTTATCGGTCCCTATAAGAATCTTCTTGTAATCTCAAACAATTCGTCCCTCTTTGAATCCGTGCTAAGCGGTTCGTCGTGGGACGGCTCTCACGCCAAAGTTTTCCGATCCCATAACCACGACATCGCCTTTCTTCTCACTCCGGCGCTGCTCACGAATACCTTGAGGGACAGCGATGTCCCCGACGCCATTAGGCTCTTGCAGTTTCCGGGGCAAATAGAAGCGAGCCTTACAATTCTGCCCAAGCAGCTCAAGCTCAACCTTGTAAGCCCCCTGGGGGCGAATAACCAGGCCTTGCAAAATATTATCGAAAGAAATTCACAGGCGACGCCGCTTTCGGCCATGATCCCGAACAGCGCCCAGTACCTGACCCTGCTATCGGCTGGAACCCTGTCTGAGCTGCTCAATGGGGTTTCCGCCATCAAGCCGGGCGGCATGGACCTGGAAGGCGCTTTGAGAACGGCAGATAGAGCCGCTCAATTGACTTTGGGCCTGAGTGTGGATGATCTGCTCTTTTCCTGGACAGGCACCCAGTTCGCGGTCTACGGACTTGAGGGCAGGCCCAATCCGGTAATCGCCGTGGAAATCAGGGACGAAGCCAAACGCAGGGAGGTTTTCGACAAGGCGTTTCGCTCGATCCTGGTAAACGAGAATATTCAACTCAACCTGGACGGCAACCGCTTGCCGCGGATAGAACTGCCCGGTTTTCTCAATTCCCTTCTGCGGCTTTTGAAAGTGGATATCCCTTCCCCGTACTATACGGTGCAGGACAACTACCTCTACATCTCGGAGTCCGCGGAGACGCTTTTGTCCGCGGTGAACGCCGTTAGGCGAAATCAGGTGCTGCCCAGGACCGACCTCTGGCGCACCCTTTCGCAGGATAATTCCGGCCCCACGTCCTTCAGCATCTTTTATTCGATAGACCCGGCGGTGGACAGTTCCATGCCTTTCTTCCTCAAAGGCAGCGGCGAGGTAAGCGCCGTCCTCAGGCTTTACCGCCAGGGTCTCGCGCGGGTATATCTGGAAAATAGCGTACTAACGGTTTCGCTCCAGGCGATTCCAGGCGCCGGAGGCGGCATTGTCCCGGTGTTGGGTTATCCGCTGGACTTTACCGCTCAGAGCAATGCTCAAGGCAGGACCGGAAGCAGCCTTTACCTGGTTTCTTCCGGCAAGGACACGAGGCTGCTCTTTACGAGGGGCAGCGATGTTCTCAGTCTGAATCCCCTGGACAAGAGCTTCAGGGAGTCGAAAGCCCCCGGCGCTTCCGGGACCGCCTTCTACGCGATTCCCGTCGCGGGGGCGGCCGGGGAGGGCGCCGTCTGGGTACTGGATTCCCGGGGCAACGTGAACCTCGTGAACAGGGATATGGAAAGCCTCGGCGGTTTTCCCGTTAGTACCGGCATACGGCTGTCTTCGCCTCCCGGCGCCTGGGGCGGGAAATTGTTTCTCTGCGACGAGGACGGTTCGATTTATACCGTGGACAACAGGGCCTCGGTGAACCAATGGGGAACGGGTTTCTTTGAGGCTCTCCGCTCCCCGCCCTCTTTCCTGGACTTCAGAAACAGGACTTACGCCGCCTCGTACCTCAAGAGTTTCCTTTTTGGGGGAATCTACCTGCTGGATCAAAACGGCGGCATTCTTCAAAACTGGCCGGTTCCCGTTTCGGAGATAGCTTTCGGGTCGCCCCTGCTTTTCAGCGCCCGGCAGGGCAGTAATACCGAGCGCCTCCTCCTCGCCTTTATTACCCAGGCGGGGCAGCTTACGGTCTATACTGAAACCGCCGAAGCCCTTTCGCCCTTCCCCCTGGAACTGGAAGGGGTCTTTTACCTCCAGCCGGTGTTCGACGGGGAGAGCCTCTGGATCATCGAGTCCGAGGGAACCCTCTATAGGATTGGCCTTGACGGGGAAATCCTGAGCCATACGATCCCCCGCCTTTCGGTAAGGGAAGGGGGGTATATCACTGTCGCGGACATAAGCGGGGGCAGGCGGAATTCGAGCGCCCCGAAAGAAGCGGTTTTCTTTACCGGCGAGGGGAACGCCCTTTACGGTTATTCGCGGAGCTTCGTCTCGCTGGACGGTTTCCCCCTGCCCGTGTGGGGCAGGCCGCTTATCGGCGATCTCCAGGGCAGCGGGAAAGTCGAGGTCGCGGGAATAGGCATGGACAATAAGCTGTATTTGTGGCAATTCAGATAAAGAAAGGGAGTATGGGAGTAAGGGAGCAAGGGAGCAAGGGAGTAAGGGAGCAAGGGTGCGTGTTGTTAGAACGGGGCGCTTGAAAGGAACACGCGCCGATTGCTAACTGGGCGCAACCCTATTCCCTTATTCCCATACTCCCATATTCCCTTTTATATTGGAGTGTTAAATGAAAAGAATTTTTCCATTTTTAGTTATTGCTTTATTAGCATTTACCGGTTGTCAAAGTACCGGGCCGCGGCCGGATATCAACATTTCTATGGCCGATGAAGGAGCTTTGCAGAGCCTCGCGGAGCTGGAAGAAGCGGTGGTGAGGCTTGACGCGGCGGGTGCGAGCAGCGAAGCGCTTGCGGGCGTTAGGCGTCAGGCGGCGGCCCTGCAGGGAACCGTCGCAGATAATGCCTTTGAAGCCCTGCTTGCGGCGTGGTCGGGACGGCTCTACCTTATGGAAGGAAGGTCTTCCGACGCTCAGAGGGAGTACCGGAGATCCCAATCGCTTTCGCCTCTTAACATTCCGTCCCAGGTTCTTTCTTTCAGGCTTGAGCCGGATCTCAGCCGGAGGTCTTCCATGATTGACCGCGGTCTGGAAACTGAAAGATCAAGCGGCGAACTTTTTATTGAGCGCGGCAGGGTACTCTTCGACCTGAACCGTTTCGCCGAATCCGTCGCCGCCTTTGACACGGCCTTTGTCCTCCTCGTCGGGAAGCCCTTCTACGAAGATGCCTACAGGGTGTTCAGGGACAAAGCCTGGGAACTGCGGAATCTGCAGCAGGGTACGGATACCAGGACAGTCGCGATAGCCGGCCAGGGGGAGATCACCTGGAGGGACCTGATTGAAATCACCAAAAACGAAACCGACCTTTTCAGGTTTATCACTGCGGGCAGGGATTGGCCTGCGGAAACGATATTTGCTCAGTTGCTTGATCGCGCCTTTATTCCGTACATACAGGATGCGGCCCTCACCGAATGGCCCTCTTCAAGGCCGCTTTCTTCCGAAGTGGTGCTCCGCTCCGGCGCGGCCTGGTTCCTCTGGCACCTTAACGCGGAAAACCGCGCCAACCGCGGGCTTCTCACCCGTTATTCCGCACGCCTGGCAAACACACCCAACGCCCAAAGCCCCATTCCCGACATCAGCCTCTCTTCGCCCTTCATCGATTCCGTCCTGGGCTGCGTTGAATCGGAATTCATTTCCCTGCCTGACGGAAGGAATTTCATGCCCAATACACGGGTAAGAGGCTCGGATTTTCTTGCGATGATTAGGAAGCTTTAGCGCCTGATATATCGCCAATGATTTTTATAAGAAAAATAAATTTTTCACTCTGTCACTATATGACATAGCAAGGGAGTATATTTTAGCTATGAATATGCAAAAAGAGAAATAAAAAGGAAAGGAGCTTAATGATGAAGTTTATTATTGAATGAATTATCATTCAATAGCAAAAACATTTTAGGGAAAATGCTGTTTAAGGAGGGTTTTTATGGAATGTTTTATCATCGAAGACGGCGCGGAGCGCAAAGCGGGTCTGGAAGATCTACTTCCAATACTCGGAAAGGACAGGCGGGCGTTACAGTATATTCTACGGGAAGCCAAAAAAACGAAAATCGGTCTGCCGGGCGCTCTGATGTATTTACCCGATGAAATAAAGGAGATAGTTTACGGCAATATGTCCCCCAGGGTTTCAAGCGGGCTGAAAAAGCTGGTAAGCGGCTGGGAAACCGGAAGCATTGATTATTATGTGCTTGAGAAAAGGGCAAAATTGATAGATTTGATCGGAAAGCGCGAACGTGGTTTTCCTGTGTGGTTCGAGTGGCCAAAACATTTTATCTGGAAAGAGACCGCACAAAAAGAAGCAGAAGCGCCGGAAATATCCCTCACCCCTCTGGAAACTTTCATAAAAGAATTTGAGGAAGCGCTGGATTCAGGGAAGCTTGATATAACTTACATTGCAAAATTTATAACGCATAAAGACATACGGAAAGTATTTGAAAACAACATGAATGAATTGCCAAAAATACGGCGCCTACACATAAAAGGGAAAGATCTGCCTGCCGCCGCCTCGCTCTTTGAAACAGGAAAAATTGCGGATCTGTGTATTTACGATGTGGTAAACGGCGAATGGCCGACGTTCATGGAAAATTGCCGCAGCCTGATAAAATTGGATCTTTCCTCCAGCAGATCAAGGGAATTCCCGTCATGGATACGCAACGCGTCTTTGCTGCGCGAGCTTTCAATTAGCAACACAAAAATCGCGTCCATTCCGGATTGGATCGGCGAGTTCCGCTCCATGACAAAGCTTTCACTGTTCGGCAATAAAAATTTAAAAGCATTGCCGGACAGCATAGGTAATTTGGAGAACCTTGTCGAACTTCAACTTTATCATTCGCCTATTAGAATACTCCCTGACAGCATGGGAAATCTGAAGAATCTGACTAGTCTTTATCTTAACGATTTGCTTATAAAAGAAATCCCGGAATGGGTTGGCGGCTTCAAGTCCCTGACCGTGCTTTTTCTTGATGAAAACAAGAATTTAATAAAACTGCCCGATAGTATTGGCAATCTCAAGAACCTGATTAATCTTAACCTTGGCTATTCACCTATAAAAAAGCTCCCCGGTACTATTGTGAATTGTACTTCTCTGCACCGTGTCGATATTTTTGGAACTAAAATATCTTCGGTTCCTGATTTCATTTCGTCGGTCAAAGAGTTCAAGGACAATAAAATAATTGAACTGATTCCGTCGCCAACTGATTTGCAAAGGCATTCTATTTCATATACAGGTTTTTGTAATAGCTACTATAAAGTGGTTAAAGCTATATTAAATTACCGTGAAAAAGCATGGCGTGAAGGGCTTTTGGCGCTGGAAGAAGAAATAGAGTTTCTTTCCGAAGGGTTTTTTAAACTGGGAATGAGGCTGCTTGTTGACGGAACACCCGCAGAAACCATCCGGAATATTTTGGAGGTTCAACTCGAACGGGAAAGTAATTTTTACCGGAAAAAACTGATGGAAACGACAATGGAGGGTATTATATGCATAGAGGCCGCTTACTCCGAGGTTGAGTGGGCTTTTGCCCTTGCCTCCGTCGTGAACATAAAAAATAATCCGCTTGATGCCGCCTGCGCAAAATATCTGGCCGGCGACACCGGCGCGTTTACCAATATTGATTTTGGGGCGGCTATGCTGCCGGAAGGGGAGCGGGAAGAAACCCGTTTCATAAAACGCGCAATAGCTTTAAGCGAAACAATGCGCAGGGAAGGGTTTCTTGCACTGGAAGAATGCCTGGATCGCAAAGGAATCGCGGAGCGGGATGTGTTTGAGTACGGGCTTCCGCTTGTTATTGACAACCTTGATCCTAACGTCATTGAAAAGGTTCTTGACAATCTGGTTGAGCGTGAAACAGACCCCGTGCGAAAAAATTTCGCACTGGCAAAAAAAGCTGCCATCATGTCGATACACGGCGGCGATAATCCATGGGTGCTCTGGCAAATTCTATTTTCCTATTTTGATGAGGATATTACCGGGGAATTCAGGAGATCTATTGACGATTAACGCGGGCTTTGTCTTGATCCTTGCGACATTCGTATATATATAGTATGCTCAATAATATGAACCGGGAAGTAGCGGAAAGTGTAAGGAAAAAATTACTTGAAATTGAAAAAGAGCATAATGTTACAATACTATATGCTGTCGAATCAGGTTCAAGGGCATGGGGATTTGAGTCTTTGGACAGTGACTATGATATACGGTTCATTTACGCTCATAAAATGGAATGGTATTTAAACATTCTACCCAAAAAAGATGTTATTGATTACCCGATTGTTGACGAATTTGATTATTCGGGTTGGGATCTGCGAAAAACTCTGTTTTTGGTTAATAAATCAAACCCGGTATTTTTTGAGTGGCTGAGATCGCCAATAGTATACTATAAAAACGATTATTATTATAGCCTAATGGAACAATTTGCAAAAGAATATTTCTCGCCAATTTCATCGGTTTACCATTACATGCATATGGCAGATGGAAATTACAGGCATTATCTGAAAACGGATGAAGTAAAAACAAAAAAATATTTCTATGTGTTACGGCCAATATTGGCTTGTATGTGGATAGAAAATTTCAGGGAATCGCCGCCGATGGAATTTGAAAGATTACTGGTACAAATTACGGATAATGATTTATCGGATAAAATTGCCGAATTATTGGAAAGGAAGAAATCCGGTCTTGAATTGGGGATAGAGCCCAAAATAGAGATATTAAATAATTTTATAGAGAAAAAGTTACAGTATTTTCAGAATGCAGCGAAAACGTTTGATCCCCGGAAGAAACCCAAACAGGAATTATTGGAAGAGGGATTTATACAAATACTGGAAAGTTTAGGTTAACACCACGTGCGTTTACTTAAAAATAAAAACCACGGAGTTCACGGAGTTTCACGGAGAAGAAGGTAGAAAAGCATCTAAACTCCGTGTTCCTCTGTGTCCTCCGTGGTAAAAAATTTCTAAGTTAACATATATAGAAGTTAATATTTTATGTGATAAAGTATTTACATATGTTCTACAGGCAGATGAAGGGAATCTGGTCAAGCGTTATATGCAAAGAAACCCTTGAGGAAAGCCCGATGGCATACAAAAAAGCTCAGGACGTACTGGATTACATCGGGGAAACAGCCGAAGTGGAGCACCGCCTTAAGCCCCTTTATAATTTTAAGGCCGTCGAGAAAATTATTCATTGAATGAACTTTCATTCAATGAAAATGTTTTTTGAATGAATTTTCATTCAATATAAAACTTTCGCCTAACCTACGTACTCTCTCGGTACCCGTTTGTTGATGCCGCAGGTGATCTCGTAGGGGATGGTGGCGAGCTTATCAGCTATGCCGCCGGCGGTGATGAAACCGGGGCCGAAGATCACGGCGTCGTCCCATCGCTTGACTTCCGTTTCGGGGCCGAGGTTCACCATGAACTGATCCATGCAGATCCTTCCGGCTAACGGGCAGGGTTTGCCGCGGATCAGCACCGAGTGGTTGTTGGAAAGGCCGCGTCGAACGCCGTCCGCATAGCCGCCGGGGATGACGCCGATGAACGTGTCCTCGGCTGCTGTCCATGTGTTGCCGTAGGACGCGGACTCTCCCGCGTTGAGTTTCTTGATGAAAACCACCTTGCTGCGAAGTTCCATTAAAGGCTCGGCGGACAGTCCCGCGGGAGCCCCGGCGGGCAGGTAGCCGTAAAGGAAGATCCCCGGCCTGATCATGTCGAAGTACGAGTCCGCGTGAAAGACAAGCGCCCCGGAATTAGCGGCGTGGACTATGCCGGGATCGACACCGGCCTCTTTCACGGCGTCAACGGCGGCGCGGAAACGGCGGAGCTGCTCTTTGGTATACGCGATGTGGCCGGGTTCGGGAGAATCGGCAACTGAAAGGTGGGTCGCCATGCCGCCCAGAGAAAGGCCGGCTCCGGAGGCGATTTTTCGCGCGAGGCTCGCCGCGTCTTCCGGGCGGCAGCCAAGGCGCCCCATGCCGGTGTCGATCTTTAGATGAACGGTCAGTTTTTTCCCGGCCTGTTTCGCGGCCCTCGCGGCTTCTTCTATAAACTCATCATCGGAGACGAGGGGAATGAATTCCTGTGAGACGATTTCCGGGAGCGCCTCCGGCAGAGCCTGGGAGAGGAGCAGTATGGGAGCGCCGATTCCGGCGGCGCGCAGTTCCGCCCCTTCCGCCACGGTGGCCACGGCAAGGTATTCCACTCCCGCTTCCAGGGCGCGATGTGAAACCGGGATCACGCCGTGGCCGTAGGCGTCGGCTTTGACCGGGAAGCATATTTTCGGATGCGGCCCGATTTTGTTCCGCGCCGCCTCAATATTCCCGCGAAGATTGTCAAGGTGAATAATCGCTCTTGTTGTGTGCAAAGCCGGTGCTTACTCCTCGCGCAATAATACGCTATACTGAACGGTGCTTGCAAGACGCGGCCTAAACGAAACGGAGGAGTCTCATTGAAAAAGATTCACGGGGTAATTCCCCCGATGGTAACACCCTTCAAGGCGAATGGGGACCTGGATTCAGGCGCGTTTGTTTCCAATATCGAAAAATGGAACGACGCCCGGCTTGCGGGTTATCTTGTAATCGGCTCGAACAGCGAAACCGTTTATTTGAGCGAGGACGAAAAACTTGAACTCGTAAAATTGACCGTAGAACACGCGAAAAAAGACCGGCTCATCATGGTTGGCTCAGGGCTGGAGTCCGCGCGCGAAACGATCAAACTGACCAACAAGGCCGCGAAAATCGGCGCCCACTGCGCGCTGGTTCTGACACCTTTTTACTACGGCTCTTCGATGGATTCCAAAGCCATGATCCGGTTTTTTACCGAGGTTGCGAATAACGCCGATATTCCGGTTCTCATTTACAACGTGTCGAAGTTCACCCACGTCAACATCGGCGCCGACGCGGTGGCGGAGCTGAGCCGCCATAAAAACATAGTCGGGATGAAGGACTCCAACGGCGACGTGCCGCAGCTCGCCACTTTCCTGCGCGTGGCGGATCCGGATTTTCAGGTGATGACCGGGACCTACAGCGCGTGGTATCCCGCCCTTGGCATGGGGATTGACGCGACTATTTCCGCCATGGCCAACTGTTGTCCCAACAAGATAGCGGAAACCCAGGAGCTGTATGAAGCGGGCAAACTGAAAGAGTCGTTTGACCTTTACCAGCGCATGTTTCCGGTGAACGCGGCCGTGACCGGAACATTCGGTATCGCGGGCCTGAAATACGCCTGTGACTACCTCGGCTATTGCGGCGGTCACGTACGCAATCCCCTCCCGGATTGTACTGAAGCCCAGAAGGAGCAGCTCAGGGCGATTATTGACAAGGCTCTCGGAGATGAATCTCCGGGCGAAAAAACGAAAACGGGAGAATGAAAAAATTATTCCTCTCCGCGATTTTTGCGCTCCTGTTGTTTGGCTCGTGCGGGAGCAGGGCGGATAGACTCGTCGTAGAATCGCCGGGGGAGCCCAGGACCGTCAGAATCCCCTTGCCCTATATAATTACCGATTACAGGAATAAAAACCGGGGCGGAACTATTCCCGAATGGGTGCGCCTCTGGCTTGATGTAGGCGNGAACGAGGTGGAAAAATTGGACGCCTACAGGGAGCGTTATGTGTTTGTCGCGAGGAACGAAGCGAATAATTTCGGCGCCCTGAACCTCTGGCAGGAGGGGTTTTCCGCGGAGCTGGATTTTCCCCGCCTGGCCGCCGCACGTATGGAAGGGCGACTGGTCTCCGCCGTTGACGACCCCGATCAGAGCTACGGCGCCTTTTATGAGACGCTGATCCGCGCGGCTTCGGATTTTCCATGGGCTGGGGCGGTCAGGGTAGACGATTTCTGGGTACTCAGGGAATTCCCCCCCGGTGAGGAAGGCACTCCCGAGGAAAACTGGGAATTCCAGATCCTTGTGACCATTGAACGATCGCTTTTCGCTTCCCAGCTTGGCAGGATCTTTGAGACGATAAACCCCAACCCCCAGCCCACAAGGGATCAGAGAACGGCGATCGACCGGGTGAAAAACAGTTTTTTCGAAGGGTTTTGATTTAAGAAAATTTACCACGAACCTCACGAACGGAAGAGAAGCCTCGCACAGGGGCACGGAGGACACGGAGGAAGATGACCACGAACCTCACGAACGGAAGAACCAAGAATTTCACACGGAGGACACGGAGGGGTTTCGCTTTTGCGTTATTATCGGTATTATATACGAAGGTTATTTCGTATAAGGAGGTTCAGATGTTAGTAATCACGGGCGTATTTGAGAACGATCGGTTTATTCCCGACAATCCGGTTTCTATTCCGCAAAAGAAAAAGGTAACGGTAACAATAAATGAAGAATTACCTGCTGCCGCCAACGGACGGGCCGCGAGGTACGCAATTTTCGATAAATGCCGCCTTGATCTGACGGATTTCAAATTTGACCGTGATGAAGCAAACGATTATGACTAAAATCGCACTTGATACCAATGTTTTAATTTATAATCACGGGATTGACGGCGATGCCAAACAACTAATCGCGGACAGCCTTTTTAATAGCGTTCCGGTTATTTCTACTCAAGTCATATCCGAATACCTGAATGTTATGAAAAGAATTTCCAAAATGAGTAAAAATGACATATTGAAAATATGCGCCGAATGGCTGGAAGGCTGCCAGGTTCAACCCGTCGGTCTTTCAACTATAAAACTGGCACACCATTTAATTCAAAGATATGATTTTCAATTATTTGACAGTATCATCGTTGCGTCAGCTTTAGAAGCGGAATGTGATATTCTTTTTTCAGAAGATTTGCATCACGGCTTAATAGTAGAAGATAAACTTACAATTCTAAATCCATTTGCATAGGTAACTAAAAAGAGGGACATTTGTCATAGTTAGCCACAAACCCCCACGAACAGAAGAACCAAGGGTTTCACCACGGAGGACACGTCGCCAACTTCGTTGGCGCGGGAAGAACACGGAGGGACACGGAGAAGGTTACGCTTATATGACATTATTTGTGTTGTATATGATATTTATTTCGTTTATGTGTAGTTAGACAAAATAGTGGCTAAAATTTAATGAAGATATTGACATAGATAATATATTTGATAAAAATATTCGTGGAGGATAGATACATTTATGAAAAAATGGATGGTCGAAGATTGGGAATTTGAACTTGTTGTAATGTGCGGAATTGCTCGAAATTGCAGGCTTGGTTTTGAAACAGGCGATAAATTTGTTTTTCAGTATGAATGTCCTGCTGGTATTTGCCCCAGAGTTATGACAGAATTGTATACATGGTGTGAAGTTATTCGATGTGGCGGCGATTTTATTCCCAGAGGATGTGAGAAAAAATATGAAATGAATATATCATGTCCTTGTCAATGTATTCATTTTCATTTTACAGCAAAACCAATAAACCGAGACGAAAACGGAGTATATATCGAGAAAAGCGAAAGACCTCCAATAGAAAGTTAAAACCCTCTCACAAATAGTAGGCGACATGGTACGGGAAAAAGTAATGACGCCAATTACCACTTGAATGCTCCCTCTTTTTTCCTTTTCTTTGTTCGTGCTGTTCGTGGGAAAATTCTTCCCTCCGTGTAAAACTCCGTGAAACTCCGTGGTTATCTTCTTCCCCTGTGCGCTCCGTGCCCCCGTGCGAGATCTTCTTCTTTTCTTCTTTATTCTTTTTTTGTGTCTTGACCGGCGGCTTAAGCGGCGTTAGGCTTTGATCATGGATGAATACGCGATTCAAATGTCGGCGGCACAACGGCATCGGACTCAAACGGCAGGGCTTCATCGAAGCCGAGCATTTACGTAGTGTTTGACGCCCTTCACTAGCCTATTTTCCCTAAACGTGGTATACTCTCAACATGGTCATTGCCGGGCGCGATAGCGCCCATTCAATCCTTCCTCTCAATGCGCGAACCGAAGGTGAGCCTCTTTCTTTTGAAATAGACAAAATCACCGAATCAATCGAAAACGCCGACACAGGTGAAACGCTTCACACCCTTGTCTTGCCCGTAACACAAGATGATTTAAAAGAAACAACCAAAAAGAACGGCTGGCTTTTTGACTGGAAATTTGAATATAACCAAACAGAACGGCGCGTTTATAAACTGGTTGCTGAAAAAGAACCGCAAACCATACACGGCTTGGTGTCGCTTGAGGAACGCGCAAAGCATATATATATGCACCTAATAGAAAATGCGCCGTTTAACAGAGGGAAGGACAAAAAATATCTTGGCGTAGCAGGTAATTTGGTCGCTTATGCTTGCAAGGTATCTATGGAACGCGGATTTGACGGAGTAATTTCATTTCATGCAAAAACAGC
>JGI24698J34947_10000879_pt1 | contig 15191 bp, 10 predicted proteins | sample TergutMp193P3_FD_34947 | JGI IMG/M metagenome (IMG submission 34947) | reverse complement strand
GATTTTGCAGCGGGATGTGGTTTTGCGTGATGTTTTTGAGCGGGAAAGAGTTATGGGTACAGGAATGGAGAATGGCATCGCCCTGCCGCACGCAAAAACCGGCGGCGTTGACGATCTTGAGGTAGCGATAGGCATTAAAAAAGAGGGAATTGATTTTGGGGCGATGGATGGAGAAAAATCGAAGATTTTTATACTGATAATATCTCCCCAAAAAGATTCAGGAGGCCCCTATATCCAATTTCTTACTTGCATCAGCAGTATTCTGATTGATCCGCAAGTGCGCGTGGCTCTGATTAATGTCGATTCCCCGGAAAAAGCGGTGGAACTTTTACGGGAAGAAGCAAAATTTAAATCCGCGCTTTTGAACGCAGGGTCGAAAGATCTACTGACGTAACGGCAGAGTGACTATTAGGAATTAGATAATTTTCTATAACTTCGTCAAAACCAGGCTTACTTGCCTTCATTAAAGCCGAAAACCAAAGTGTTGATTGAATTGAAGGCCCGCATGGGTACTTTTAGAAATTTTACATTGATCACTGTTCCCGCCGATGAACGATTGCTCCTGATTACCTGTCCCAGAACACTTATCTGTTCATTGTTACCCACAATGCAGTTGATTTTGAGACGTGAGGCGGCTTGTACCGCTGCCGGAGTCTTTATTGAACACCCCCCCGCTGATATATCCCTGATATTTCCGGAAAATTTTTTGGGGCTTACGATCAGTTTGGAAGTCATATTTTTCCCGTTTCCGCTTTGTTGCAGTTGGACAAAGAAGAATTCACAGCGGATATCGATCTGTCTGCGGCGAGTTTGTCTTTTTCTAAGTGGTTTTGGCCTGCCTGTGCTGTTTAGCCTGAAGCCGGCTCCCTGCTCTGTTTTCTCTATACCGGTATAGCTGCACGTAAGAGAATAGCTATTGTTGGACCTGGATGAATAAGTAAGGTTTACGATGGTTCCACTGTTTACCTTTATGGAAGTTCCCACAGTGTTTTTGGGAATTTCCGTTATAATAGTCCTGTTATTGGAAAAATAGATAGTGACGTTATAATTATCGCTGTCGCAATTAATGACGGCCTGGGTATTTTTAGCAGGCATGCTGGAAGTAATGTCATCCTCAACAGGGGCGGCTTCTATGGCGTTTCGCAGCACATACAGTTTTGCAAGGTTTTGCTGGGTTTTTACCTCGTCTCGCGAATCTCTTTTAATGCTCCTGTATGCCCGTTTGAAATGCCGATCCAAAGCGCTGGAATCCCTTATTATCCTCACCGGATCTGAAACATTACCATTCCTGAACACATAATCCAGCAGCTTAACCTGTTCTCCGTCAAGGCCGTAGGGCGCCGCCGCGCGGCGAAGGATAAAACTGTTATAGCCCTTTGGCGTCGCATACCCGCCGCTGCCGCCGGCAATGCCTTTACCGCCGCCCTTTCGGATAACGGAAGACACAATTGCAATGGCAACAATAACCACAATCGCGATGATGACGATCCTGGCTTGCATGGGATCGTCTTCTACGAAGTACTGTAGAAGAAATAAATGCATCCTCGTTATTCCAGGCATCTTACTTTAACCTCTATACTATGTTCTCATCGTCTTTGGGTTTTTTCCTGAAAAGGTTTAGAAAGACAGAGAGAACAAGCAGCATAAAGAAAATGAAAGTTACGATAAAACCAATAATTTCCATTGTGACCATCCTTTATGTGGTCATTATAATGACCTCAAAATAAATCGTCAAGAGTTGTGGTTGTGGTCAATGACACTTACTTATCAAGTGTGAAAGCATTATTGTTTCCGTTTTTTTTGGAGATATAACAATGAGCGTACAAAAACCTGTGGGTAGGCGGTTACCGAAAGTCGCGCGGTTGAGGTGGGTATTATCTGTTTAGGCAGGTTGCTCCTTGCCAATCGAGGAGGAATTAAGTTGTTGTTTACTTTTAACTTCTGATTCCTCCTTCCTATTTTCCTATTCCCTTCTTTATCCTCTCCAGCAGCTCGCCCTTGCGGCACGGTTTCTTTATATAATCCGCGGCCTGCATTTTCCTGGCTTTCTCTTCGTCCGCCGGATCGTCCGAAGAAGTGAAAATGGCAATCGGAACCTTGTGTAAATTACTGATCCCCCTTATGCTTTCGTAAGTATCCCATCCGCTTTTTTCGGGCATTATGAGGTCCAGCAGAATATAACTCGGGTTGAGGCCCTGGTAGAGGAGCTTCAGGGCGTCTTCACAGGAATTGGAGGTTCTGACTTCATAGTCCTCCTCAAGGAAACTCCTTGTCATGGTCAGGTGGTTTTGGTCATCATCCACCACCAGGACTATCGGCTTTTCTTCACCCGTCGTGGTCTTGAACTTTGACGTTTCGCTCTTGAGATCCTCAAAGTTCTTGTTGTTTTCCGTGCTCATCTCGGTTACATGGGTTACGGCGACCGTTATCTCCTTCAGGGCGCCGTCCACTATCGCGTTCATGCCGCTTAACGCTTCATTGCTGATCTTTATAAACTCGTTTGTTTCCTTGTTTAAATCATCGCCCGAAGCGGACATGTCCACGGAACTCTTTTGGACTTCTACGGTTATTTCCTTCAGGCGGCCCACGGAATCCAGTATCTGCTTCCCGCCTGCTTCCTGTTCTTCCATCGCGTTGCGGATGTTCATCTCGTGCTCGGCAACTGTTTTTACCCCCGTATCTATGGCGGCAAACCGGGCAAGGACTTCATCGGAAGATTTGGTGATGTTGTCTATTGAAGCCTTGATCTTTTTCAGCATGGCCGAGGTGGTTTTGGATTGCTGACTGGATGACTCGGCGAGCTTGCGGATTTCATCGGCTACTACCGCGAAACCCTTACCCACCTCTCCGGCGTGCGCCGCTTCAATGGCGGCGTTCATCGAAAGCAGGTTTGTCTGACTCGCGATTTTGTTCATTACCGAGTTGATTTCCAGCAGCCCTTCCGAATCCTTGGCGATCTCCTGTATTTCCTGCGCTACCGCCTGAACCGCGGATCTGCCAAGTTCCGACGCTTCCGTCAGGGTATCGACGTTCTTGCTGTTTTCCGCCAGCGTTTGGCCCACCGAATGTATGTTGGCGGTCATTTCCTCAATGGCCGAAGATGAATTGTTTACGCTCACGGTCTGGTCTTCTATTATTTTCTTTAGATCGTTGATGGTTTCCTTTATATTCCCCATCGCCCTGTCTACCTGGGCAGATTCTTCCTTTTGCTTTTCTTCCAGGCCTTTTATGCCATGAAAATTAGTCGAAATATCGTCAACCGCTTTTGAGGTTTTTCCCATATTGACGGAAAGTTCGTAGCCCGTATTCGTCAACGCGTTGACCTTGTATTTTATTGTAGACACAAGCTCTCTGATGTTTCCCAGGGTCTTGTTAAAATTCAGGGCCAGATCGCCGACTTCATCCTTTGATTTTACTTCGATGGTCTGGGTCAGGTCTCCTTCGCCTTCGGCAATATCCTTCAATTTCTCCGATACCGTGACGATTGGCTTGGTAGTAATGCTTAAGGCAAAATAAATGCCTACGGCCGCCGCCGCAATGGCGCCCACCGCCACTATAATGGTAAACATGGTTAATTGCCGTACGTCGGCCAGTATGACGGTATCGGTGACCATGATCATTACAGACCAGGTTGTGTCCGTATTACTTATTCGGATAGGTTTAAGCTCGATGTGCACATTTGAATGAAGAGCGGGCGCATAGCTTTCATAAGAACGCTCCTCGCCCCTGGTAACCGCGTTGTAGGCGTCGTTTATATAGTCGCCGAACATTACTTCCACATCTCTCATGTTCTTGCCTACGCGATCGGGCTGGAAAGACGCCATTACAAATCCGTCGTTAAAGTAGATCCCCATCCCGCCCAGCATCGCGTTATTCTGCATGGTATTTTCTATCGTCTGCTGTATCAGGGAGATGTCTATTGTGCATCCAACAAGCCCCACTATCTCCCTGGTGTTCGGATTGACGATGGGAACCGACAGCTTGATAATCCATACGGTCCTTCCCCCCGATGTTCCGGATAAAGGAGACGTCATTCTTTCTTTCAGTCCATTGGGCCCGGTTATATAGGCAATGCCGTCGTTTACATCGGTGGAGAGCCGTAGCTGTACGCGGCCTGTTTCCCTGCTATAGGCCGGGGCGAATTGCCCTGTCGATGTTGACCCCGTCCTGCCGATATAGGCCGCGTCCATGCCGTCAACGGCGTTTGGTTTCCAGACGGTATACACGGTAACGATATCCGGGTTGGAATCTATAGTTCCCAGCAGCAAATTCTCGTATTCATCACGCCTTTCTTCGAGAGGCACGGTTTCATACTGCGCCATAATATTTGACAGAGTCTCCAAAACGGCGAAACGCCTGTCTTCCACACCCTCCCAATATGTCGCACGGGTGTTGGCAAGTTCAGAAATATCGCCAATAGTAAGCTGACGAGCCATGTTGGATGACCTGTTCAAAAGCAATATGGAAATTCCCGATACTATAACCGCCATGATGGCGATCACCAAAATGCTGAGTTTGAATTTTAACTTCATAATAGCCTTCCATAGATCAGATTATCTTATTATAAACCATTTTCTCTAAAAAATGCAATAATCCAATAAAGTGAATTTTATAACGCGAAATTCCCGTCCACAAAGACCGGCACTTTTTCTCCGTTGGCCTTCACGCCGGTGATCGACAGGTCGGGCGTTCCCACCATGAAGTCTTCGTGTACGATAGAGTCGTTGGCGCCGCGCCTTTCCAGCTCTTCGGGGGCGGCGGTCTCGGCGTCCTTGAAGGCGGGGTAGGCCTTGCCGAACGCGAAGTGGCAGGAGGCGTTCTCGTCGAAGAGGGTGTTGTAGAACAGTATCCCCATCCTGGAGATTGGCGAGGAGTGGGGGACGAGGGCCACTTCGCCAAAGTACCTTGCGCCCTCGTCAATGTCCAGCTTTTTAAGCAGGGTCTCCTGCCCCTCGGAGGCCGCCGCCTCGACGATCCTGCCGTCCCTGACGGTGAAGCGTATGTCCTTGACGATGTTGCCGTCGATGGACATGGGCAGGGAGGAGCAGATCACGCCGCTACAGCCCGTCTTTTTGGGCAGGGTGAAGATCTCTTCCGTCGGCATGTTGGCCATGAAGGTCACGCCGGTCCTGGCCTTTTCCCCGCAGCAGACCCAGGCGTGCTTTTCGGGCAGTTCAACAGTGAAATCCGTGCCAAGGCTATTCTTGTAGACGAGCTTCGCGAAGTCGTGATCGTTCAGTATTTTGACGCGTTTTTGCATATTGGCGATGTGCTCTTCCCAGCGCCTGACCGCGCCGCCGTCTCCGGCTACGCGGACGGTCGCGAAAATCGCGTCCCAGAGCCTCTCGACAGCCTCTTCCGGGGCGCTGCCCGGGAAGACTTTGGCCGCCCAGGCGGGCGTCGGGATGGAGACGACGCACCACGGGAAATCGTTGCGCATCTGTTGATCATAGTAATCTTTCAATTCCTTACCCGCGGCGACGGCGCTGCGCCGAAGCCTCTCAGGGTCCACGCCCTTGAGGTTTTCCGGGTCGTCCGCCGCTATGGCTATCATCGCGGCTTTCTTGCCGGCGTATTCGTAGTAGAAGGTCCTGGACCAGGCGGGTATTTCATCAAAAATCTCATCGCTTGCCTTTAGGAATGTCATGCGGGTCAGTTTGTCGTCGCCCCATCGCACGACAACTTCACGCGCCCCGGCTTCGTAGGCCTCTTCGGCAATCAGGCGGCCAAACGCCGCGCACTCGACAGGGCAGCGCAAGACCAGGATCTGTCCCTTCTGCACGTTAACGCCCACGCGGACGATGAGTTTCGCGTATTCGGATAATTTCTTTTCCATGAGATTATGCTCCTTGACCTCAGTCCCCAGTCCCTGATCCCTGTTACACCACTCCGGGCAAGATAGGGCGGGCTTTGATAGCCATGTACTTGAACGGGTGTATGTCCAGGACGTTTGTATACCATCCGTCTATTACATATGTGTCGACAATATTTATGGCCGGATTGTATGTTATGGGCAGAACGTTCCCGCGGGCCAGGAGCAGCTCTTCCGCCGCCGCGAGGGTCTTCCAGCGCTCAGTTCCTTCTTCCGTCATGGATTTTTCTATCAGCGCCTCAAAGTCGCTGTCGTCGTGGCGGGCTTCGTTCAGGTTGGAGTCCCTCTGCCACATCTGCAAAAACGCGTAGGGGTCGGCAAAGTCCCCGATCCAGGTGGTGGAGCCCACATCGTAATCGTCCAGTTGAAGGGACTGCAAATACCGGTTGTATTGGACAATATCGATCTTTACCTGAATGCCGAGCAGCTCGTACCAGGCTCTGGCCATGAACAGGGCTATACGTTGGGCATCCGGTGACGGGGTGATACGTATGACAAGTTCAGGAAGTCCCGTCCCCCCGGGATAACCGGCTTCGATCAACAGAGCCTTCGCTTCTTCCACATTGGTTTTATCCAGCCCTTCAATCTCCGGGTAGTTCTGGATGGGAAAGATCAGGGTCTTTGCCGGCAGTAAATAGCCCTGCCGTATTTCTTCCCAGGGCAAGGCCAGCGCCAGGGCCCGCCTCAGGCGGTAGTCGTTCCAGGGCTTTCTCGCGGAACGGATAAAATAATAATGGGTGGCGAACATGACGTTCGTTTCGATGCCGCTAAGGTCCCTAAGGGCGTCAAAATTCACCTCTCCCTGTATCCATCGCGCTTCCCCGGAATTCCACATCGCCGCGGCATCTTCTCCGTCTTCGGAAAACCGTATCGTGAGTTTTTCAAGCAGCACCCGGCCGGCGTCCCAATAAGAACCGTTCTTGGTCAATAGTATCCTTTTATCGTCAATTTCTTCGATAATGAAGGGCCCGTTTGAAACCGGTTTTACCCATTTCTCGTTGTTCAGCATTGAAGGATGAATCGGGCTGAAGGAATGATGGCAGAGCATGCTTGGAAAGTAGGCGGCCGGTGAATTAAGGCGTACTACAAGCGTTCTATTGTTTGGCGCGGAAATTCCTACTTCCGGCGCCGGCAGCCTCCCAAGCCTGTAGTCCCTGGCGCCCTCAATGATATCGAAGAGGGAAGAGTAGGGCGAATTCCGGCGCGGTTCCAGCAGGGAGAGCCAGGCGGCCATGAAGTCTTCGGCCCTGACGGGATCGCCGTTGGAGAATCTCGCGTTTTCGCGTATGGTAAAGGTCCACTGCTTTTTATCCTCGGAGGTTACCGCTCTTGAGGCCGCCGCCAATACCGGCTCCATGGTCATCGGGTGATAGGAGAAGAGGCCCTCGTAAATCGCGGTGAAAAACTGGGCCTCGTTCGCCATGTAGGATTTACGAAAATCCAGCTCCATCTCGCCGGATGAAAACGACACAACCAGCTCATTCATATTACTTGAATATGGCCGGATTTCGGCGTATTCCGGTTCCCTTTGGGGAGAAGGCGGAGCTTCTTCTATTGGAGGAGCGGGCGGTTCGGGAACAAAGACCTCCGCCTGAGGCGCCGTCTGGGCGATTTCATCGGTTGCATTCGCAGCCGTAGCCGCCTCCTGTATGGGCGTCGCGGCAGGTTCTGTCGCGCAGGAGTTGAGGGCCGCGGCCAATACAAGAACGAAAAAGAAAAGTACAGGGGAAAAAATCTTTTTATATTGATTCATTGCGCTACCTCTTCGGCAATCCGTAAAAATGCCCGCTATCATTGGAAGGCGGGGTCTATACCCCGCCACTAAAATAAATTTCCTCTCCAACAAAGATACCCTGTGGCTTGGCCACGGGTATCTTTATTCGTTTTGGGGCTTTACTCCCAGGCGGCTGAGCTGTTCCTCTTCTTCCTTCTGGGCGGAGTACTCATGGCGCTTTGAATTGGCCCTGACTATGGCATTCTTAATGGTAGCCAGTTCCGGTTTTATGCCTCTGACTTTTTCCCTGTCTTCTTTATCAACCTCACTTTTGAAAAATTCATCAAGGGCCGTGAGGGTTTTATGCATGGACTGAAGGTCGCGTACGTTTCTTTCCAGAAAAGACACGAGCTGTTCTTCTTCTATGGCCTCAAGTCTACCGGCCACATTTGCCCTTGCCGACATGGGCGCCAAAGTTTTAATTTTTCGATCTATGTCTTCGCGGAAATTTTGGTAATGTACTCTTTCCGTGACACGTACCGCTTTGACGGGATCCATGTATTCCACATTATAGATGATTGGATCAGGCTCCCTGTTGAATAGCTGTTGAATGAGTTTTTTAACCATCTCCCCAAAAGTTTTTTTCTTGTGCTCCAGGAGAACCTGATTTTCATCCAGTTTACCGGCTATTTCCGTCAGGGTATTGGCGGTTCCGCCCAATCCATATATGCCATCAATCAAAATGCTTTTAAAAGAAATGGGGGCTTTTTCTTTCTTGGGTTTATTTTCGACAAACGCGAGTTTTTTTAGGACATCCTCTCTCAGGGCAGGCCCGTCTTTTGAATAATCCTCTTTGATAACCTCGTCCACCAGGTCGGGATAGAAGGGACGACCGGGTTTGGTTTGCTGGAACTTTTTCTTTACCGCGCCGATGTTTGCCGCGTCCGATTGCGGCATTACGGCGAGTACATCCCTTAATTCAAGCTTGTACGATTCCCTTTGATAATCCGTCAGGTTTTTGAGGTAACCCATAATGGGATTGAAACTTTTGTTGAGATGAAGCAGTGATTCGCTTATGACGCTCATGGTCAACGGCTCTGTACCAAGCTTGATTTGATTGGTCATTTCGGACACGGCCCTGGTTACGGGACTCTGGGAATCCGGGGTGAGGTGCTGCCAATCAATGTACTTTACCAGGCCTACGATACGTTTGATCCTGTCCAGGGTAAGGAATTCGGGGCTGAATTGATAGAAATTAACCAGAAAGTCCAGTTGATTATCGTAATTCGCGAGCCTTCTGGTCATCTGATCCAGTTTTTCCGCCTCTGAAAACGGGGCTGAATTCGGAACTTCCAGTTCACCGATTTTCGCTTCCTGTTTGTACGGGTCTTCATGAATTAGACCTTTTCTTAAGTACAGGTTATACAGAGAAGCGAATCCCGTATGATACAAACGAAACTCTTCCTTTAATTTAGGCAGTTCCGTCTTTTCCAGCCAATCGGCTCGTGCGTTCAGGGCTTCGGTAAGTGATTTTACATAGTCCGCAGTTTCCGCCATTACTGATATTATGCACCAAAATATAGAAATCGGCAACCCAGAAGCGTTGCCGTTTAATATGTAAATTATCGGCATTTTTTTTCAAAAAACACAGGCAAAAACGCGTTTCCATGCAGTATAGCTAATATGAAAAGCAAATCTCTTTCGGGAATCACGTTTTTGGTGATTCTGTTGGCCGCCTGCGGCAGCGGCCCCGGGCGTTCCGCTTACAGGCCGCACCTGCCGGTGATACCCGGCTGCTGGCAGGAGATTTTGGGAGAGCCGCACTGGCGCCTTGAGTGGATTGGCGAAGAGGGGGTCTGGAAAGACTGGGAGGGGCCTGCCGGCTCCGAGCCGCCGCTCCTTTCCCCCGTCGTCGAATGGACCACGCCGGTTCTGGCCTGGCCCTTCTGGCCCGAGGCCGGCCTCTCGCCGGGCGTCATGCGGCCGGGCGGGGCCCTTTTCCCCTGGGACGCTCGTGACGGCAGCTTGCGCCTTAGCTGGGAGGGCGGGGTCGATGCGGTCTTCTGGAAAGAGCTGGCCGCCGCGGACAGGTCAAGCGAGGCTTCGCAAGGGAGGCTTCCCTGGTACTTCGACTGGCAGCGTTTCAGGAAACTCCTGGAAAGCGGCGACGTACCGGATGAGCTCCGCCGGGACCCCTGGCTCGCGGACTGGAGGGAGATCGCCGGAAAAACAGTCGAGTCCGGTTTTGATCGCCGGCGCATTGTGTCCCGGCGTCTCACCGAAGTCGCCGTTCCCGGCCTGGACGGCTCCTGGGTGGGCGCTTCCCCTTTTACGCCTCCCCTCGAAGCGCCGCCCGGCGGTCCCCTCGTTTTGATGGCCGCCGCCGCTCCCGATACCTGGGTTTCTCTAACTGGTGTGCTTCGGTGTTCCACTCTCGGCTGGGTTCTGCGCAGGCGGTGAGGGGGCTGATCTAGGTTTTATGCATATTATGTGCTAAAATTAAATTTCCCACAGGAGGTAAATGATGGGAACGGTTTACGAGACAATCATTATTAAAAATCATTATGATGTTAGGGATGCCTTACATGGGTATATAAAAGAAGAAGGTATACGCCAGGCAACTGTGGAAGCGGTTGTTGACACAGGCGCTATAACACTGTTTATTCCTGAGGAACTGCGCCAACAGCTTGGGCTTGATATCTTGGATGAGAGACCAGCTTTCATGGCGAATGGAGCGGTGGTGACGGTGAAGAGAACCAAAGCGGTAGAAATCCATTGGAATGATCGGTCAATGATCTGTAGTCCCAGGGTTATTCCAGGCGGCAAGGAAATCCTTTTGGGAGTCATTCCTCTGGAAGAGATGGACTTAATCATTGACCCGCTAAAGGAGATGTTGGTAGGCGCGCATGGCAATGAAATTCTCCATAGGGCGGTGGGCGGGATTAAACTGTTATAATCGTACCGGAGTAAAGTGCTTATGAACTCAAATCAATCTTTAATATTGCGGTTTCTTTTCCTCGTATTTTTACCGCTTGCCGTTTTAACAGTTTGTACCGGGGAGAGAAGCGGCGAAGCATCGGACGGCGCGGGGCGTGGATCTGTCGCCTGGCCCGCTGTGGCGCTGCTTGAAACGGGGAAAAATCCCATCTGGTTTGAACTCGCGCCTGACGGGCCCGTACACATTGGATCCGCGGCGGCGGCGGCCCTGTCGCCTTATACGCCCTGGCCCCACGCCCGTTATATTACCGGGATGCTGTTGTGGGATGGCTTCCTCGTGATGGCCGTAAACGGGGACGGCTTCCTTGTTCTGGGGCCGGCCGAAAACGCGGATCTGGCTTTATACCGCGCCGGCCACAGCCTTTGGCGGTCTTACACCGCGGAATCTCTTTTCCTCCTGGACGACAGGCCCGCGGTTCTCCTCTACCGGAATGATTTCTTTTCCGGGCCTGTAATCCCGCCTGTCTTTCCTCAAACATACGTCCTTGACAAATCCAGCCCCGTTCCCGCCGGCGTCTCCGTCCCCGCTTTTGAAAGCTTAAGCGAAGGCGGCTTATGGGAAGCGGAAATAGCGCGCCTCGCATCTGACGGTTTCTGGTATTACCGCGTGAAGGAGAAGAGCGGCTCTCAGAACGAAACCGCCTATTTCCGTACCGCCTCTCTTTCGGAAGCGGGGCAGGAGATATCCATCGACGAGTGGCGAAATTCGGGCGATCCCGAATGGCCAAGAAATATTTCATTGCACCTAACGCATATTCTCGACAGGGCGCCTGAGCTTGTCCCCGGAAGGATAAGCGCCGTCCGTGTGCTTTCGCCCGAGTTTGACAGGCCGCGTCTTTTCAGTTCCGCCAGGGCCGGTGAAAGCCTGGTCATCCTGCACTCCTACAGCAGGGAAACGCCCGAACCTCTGGCACTGGTCATTCTCGGCGACGGCCGCGGCTTTGTTTGTGAGGGAAAAGAGCCGGAAGTAAAGCCATTTGCGCTTCCCGCCCTTCCCGGTGATTTTGTATATACCGGAATCGCGCTTGTTGAAAACGCCATTGTCGCCTCGTGGGAGGAACAGCAGGAGGCGGGCATAGGCGCCGCGGGCTTTATGGTTATGGGCTATTTGTAATGGCGGCTTTTTCGGTTAACGGAAAATTCGTACAGGGCGGGGACGATAAAAAGCTCCTTGACTTTTTACGGATGGAATTGCGCCTGACGGCTGCGAAAAACGGCTGCGGCTCCGGTGTCTGCGGGGCGTGTACCGTTCTTGTTGACGGGAAGGCGGTTCGTTCATGCGTTACGCCTTTAAACGCCCTTGAGGGGAAGCAAGTCGTTACCGTCGAGGGCCTTTCGGATCGGGAAAAGGAAGCGTATGCTTACGCCTTCGCGGAGGCCGGCGCGGTGCAGTGCGGTTTCTGCACACCCGGCATGGTTTTGAGCGCGAAGGCCCTTCTTGATATCAACGATGATCCGGATGAGGAAACGATTCGCCGCGCGATTCGTTCCAATATCTGCCGTTGCACCGGGTATAAGAAGATCGTTGAGGCGATTCAAATAGCCGCCGCGCTTTTCAGGGAAAACGCCGAAATTCCGAAGCCGCGATTCTCCGGCCGCCTCGGCGGCCATATGCACCGCCCGGATGCCGCGGCCAAAACCCTTGGCACGGGGAAGTACGTCGACGACCTTGAGTTTCCGGGAATGCTCCACGCCTCGGCGCTGCGCTCGGCCTGGCCGCGCGCGAGGGTGCTGAGGATCGACAGTTCCGCGGCGTTGTCCCACGGTGACTGCGCCGCTGTGTTAACCGCTAAAGATATTCCGGGGAATATCAAGATCGGCCATCTCGCTTTTATTTCCGACTACGATGTGATGATCGCCGAGGGCGGAGTCACCCGCTTCATCGGTGATGCGATTGCACTCGTGGTCTCAAAGCGCAGGGAAACCCTTGATGAAATAAAGGCCCTGGTGAAAGTCGAGTACGAGGTTCTGGAACCGTTAACCTGCCCGGCCGAGGCCATGGCGGCTGACGCGCCGCTCGTCCACGATAAAGAGCGTAACATCCTTTCACACGAGCGCCTCGTGAGGGGCTGCGCAGACGAGGTTCTGGCTAAATCAAAGTTTGTTGTGAGCCGCCGTTATTCGCTGCCCTTTACGGAACACGCTTTTCTGGAACCGGAATGCGCCATCGCCATGCCCAGCGAAGGTTCCCCTCCGGCGGGAGACGGCTTAACGCTGTACTCGGCGGGGCAGAGCGTTTATGACGAGCGGCGGGAGTGTTCCCGTATGCTGGGGATAGCGCCGGAGAGGATACACGTCAGGGGGCAGCTTGTCGGCGGCGCTTTCGGCGGGAAAGAGGACATGAGCGTACAGCACCACGCATGCCTGGCGGCATGGGTTCTTAAAAAGCCGGTGAAGGTTCTCCTTTCCAGGAAGGAGAGCATCAGGGTGCATCCAAAACGGCACGCCATGGAAATAGAGCTGACGACAGGCTGCGACGAGAACGGCATTCTCACCGCGATGAAGGCCGTTATCGTTTCCGATACCGGGGCCTACGCGAGCCTTGGGGGGCCGGTTCTCCAGAGGGCGTGTACGCACGCGGCCGGTCCTTACAACTACCAGGTGATCGACATCGACGGCAAGGCCGTTTACACCAACAATATCCCCGCGGGTGCCTTCCGCGGTTTCGGCGTGCCGCAGAGCTGTTTCGCCACCGAGAGCAACCTCAATTTATTGTCCGAAATGGCCGGCATCGATCCCTGGGAGATCCGTTATCGTAACGCGATAAGGCCGGGCCAGGTTTTGCCTAACGGCCAGATCGCCGGCGGCGACGTGGAGCTTGAAGCCTGCCTCCTCAGCCTCAAGGGTATTTACGAAAAAGCCGCGGCTGAAGGCAGGCACACCGGTATCGCGTGCGCTTTCAAGAACTCCGGTATTGGCGTGGGGCTTCCCGATGTGGGCCGCTGTGTCTTTTCGGTAGAGAACGGGATCGTTCACATCAGAACCAGCGCCGCCTGTATAGGGCAGGGCCTTGCCGCGGTTCTCACGCAGATTGCCTGTGAAGCTCTGGGCCTTCCGCCCGAGCGCTTCTTCGTCGAGCCGCCCGACACAACACGCACCCCTGATTCCGGTACTACCACCGCTTCCCGTCAGTCGCTATTTACGGGCGAAGCCGCGAGGCAGGCGGCGCTGAAACTGAAAGGGGCGCTGGGCGAAGGCGGCCTTGAGGCGCTTGAGGGCAGGGAATTTTTCGGGGAGTATTCCGGCGTTACAGACCCCATGGGCAGCGACAAGCCGAATCCGGTGAGCCACGTGGCCTACAGTTACGCCGCCACTCTCGCGATCCTCGACGGTGAGGGCAGGGTGGAGAAAATCACGGCCGCTTACGATATTGGAAATGTGGTGAACCCCAGGTCGGCGGAAGGGCAGATCGAAGGCGGTCTCCTGATGGGCATGGGATACGCCCTTACCGAAGACTTCCCGATGGAAGGAGGCTATCCAAAGGCCGGGTTTGGAAAGCTGGGACTGCTCCGCGCCACCGAAGCGCCGCGAATGGAGATCATTTTTGTAAAGCCCGGGAACCCTTCGCCCCTCGCGTTTGGCGCGAAAGGCGTCGGCGAACTCGCCGCGATTCCGGTTACGCCCGCCATAGCCGGGGCATATTTCGCCAAAGACGGGGTACACAGAACCAAACTTCCCATGGAGAATACATTTTATAGACATTAATTGGAAGGCGGGCGCGTTACGCGAAACCTATATAAACGCCGCCGGGATGATGTAACAGTCCTTGTCCAGAATACCGAGGGCGGTGTCGGCGCAAATAAGGCCGCCGGTTCCTATTTTAAGGCTTCTGACGGNTTTCAATACTTTGAACGCGGCAACGTCTTCNCTTTTGGGAGTGGCGGTCATCTTTATCTCCAGGGGATGGANGGCGCCGTTTTCCATGATCAAAAGATCGATTTCCTTGGCGTCTTTGTCCCTGTAATAGTACAGCGCCGGTTCTGTTCCGTTATTGTAATAGCTTTTAAGAATCTCGGAAATGATAAAAGTCTCGAAGTAAGCCCCGGCGGCGGCGCCATACCTTAAAACATCGGGGCTTGTCCATTTTGTTAAATACGCGGCAAGACCTGTGTCCAGGAAATAGAGTTTCGGTGTTTTTACAACACGCTTTTCCACGTTCATTGAAAAAGGCGGCAGGAGGTATACAAGCCCCGATGTTATCAGGATCGAAAGCCACTTCTTGGCCGTCGGTTCGCTGATCTGCACGTCACGCGCCATGTCGCGGTAGTTCAGCATCTGTCCGGTGCGGGCAGCCGCCACGGTGATAAATTGCATGAACGCGAGTTCATCTCCTACCTGCGTGAGGAACCGCACGTCCCGCTCAATATAGGTTTTGATATACGAGGCGTAAAACGGCTTCTGTTTTGAGAAGCCGGAAAGAACGGCCGGAAATGAACCGGAATGTATCATCTTCCAGATTTCAGCGGCGCCGGCATTCCTCGCGTTTTTTTTTCTTTCCGCGAAATACTCTTCTGTCGGGATAAAGGATCTGTCGAATTTATCGCCGCCGGTCTCACGCATGGAAAGACCCATAAGCTGCAATATGCCGACTCTTCCGGCAAGACTTTC
>JGI24698J34947_10000878_pt1 | contig 15193 bp, 15 predicted proteins | sample TergutMp193P3_FD_34947 | JGI IMG/M metagenome (IMG submission 34947) | reverse complement strand
CTGAAATCATGATAGAGCGTACCGTCCAGATCGAAGGCGACCGCGGTAAATTTCATGCCGGTTTATTCCACCCAGCCCTTCAGGGCCTCATGGGCAACTTTCAGTTGCCTGACGATTTCGATACCCTGGGGGCACTTCTTCTCGCACTCCCCACATTCAACGCAATTAGTGGCGTCCCTTTTCCCCCTGGTGGCAAACATATAACTCCTCTGGGCCGGGGTGAAATTTTCAAACATATTCCCGTCGTTGTACCTTGAAAATATTCCGGGGATATCGACATTGTTGGGACAGGGAAGGCAGTAACCGCATTTGGTACACGGAATGTTAATCACCGACTCGTAGGCGGCTTTGGCCCTGACCAGGATATCCTTTTCTTTGTCCGTCAGGCAGCCTGCCGCCATGTCGGCCTTTGAAAAAGTCTCTATGTTCTCCTTGACCTGCTCCAGGGTGCTCATGCCGCTCAGCACGGTGCTTACCTCGGGGTAATTGAGAAGATACCGAAAGGCCCATTCCGCACCGCCGCGTTTTTCCGGGAACTCATCGTACAGGGCACGGATTCGGCCGGGCGGGGTCGCAAGTCCTCCGCCCCGCAGCGGTTCCATGATCACAAGCGCGCAGCCCTTCTTCCCGGCAAGATGGACGCCCTCCACGGTAACCTCGCGCTCGACATCCATGAAATTATGCTGTACCTGGCACATGTCCCAGTCGTAAAACTCAAGAACGTCCTTGAACAGGGCGTAATTGCCGTGATAGGAAAAGGCAATCCCCCTGATAAGCCCTTCGGCGCGGAATTTCCCGTACTCGTCGATGACCTTGTTCTCTTTGATGCCTTCCCAGGAGGAAGCGCCTATGCCGTGGATGAGGTACACATCAATATAGCTTGTCCTGAGTTTCTTCAGGGTGTTTTCAAGGTTGCGCCGCGCGTTTTCCAGAAGCGTCTTTCCGCCGCCGCTTTTAAGGTCGGCCATGACGCCGAAGGGCTGCTTTGTGGCTATCTTCACCTTTTCCCGCCGCCCGCTCTCAAGGGCTTCTCCCAGGACTTCCTCGCTGGTCTTGGCGTGATACCCGTAGGCCGTATCAAAATAGTTAATCCCGTGATCCGCCGCGTACCGGATCATCTCGTACGCTTTTTCCCGGTCAACGCCGACTTCGTTTTCCTTGGTGAGCCGTGGAAGGCGCATACACCCCATGCTCAGTGAAGACACCTGCCAGCCCGTTTTGTCAAAATTTCGATATTGCATATTTTACTCCGTTAGTTTTTAGAATAATATGCTATAATACAATAAATTTCTATAACGAAGGAGATAATTATGCTTCCAGTAATGTTGCAGTTGTACAATGTCCGGGATGAATTAGGCAAGGATTTTGAAGGGACGCTCAAACAGGTAGCGGGAGTGGGCTATAAGTATGTGGAACTCGCCCTTGCCAGGGCGTACGGGAAAACCGCCCCGGAGTTTAAGGCGGCCCTTGACAAGGCAGGACTTACCGCGGTCTCCGCCCATGTGCCCCTCGCCGACATGATAAAGNACCCTGAGGGAGCGATTAATTTCCANCTTGAAATCGGATGNAAATTCATCGTCGTTCCCTTTCTCGCCGCGGATGACCGCAGCACCGGTCCGAATTACGATACGACAAAAAAAGAAATAGCAAAGCTGGGGGAAATCGTCAATAAAAAGGGCGCTACCCTTCTCTATCACAACCATGAATTTGAGTTCGTCGATTATAAGGGCAAATATGCGTTGGACGATCTCTACGATTCAATTCCCGCGAACCTGCTCCAAACGCAGGTCGACGTGTGCTGGGCAAAAGTTGGCGGGGTGGACCCTGCTGAGTATATTCTAAAGTATAAGGGCCGCGCCCCCATAGTTCACCTCAAGGATTTTGACACTTCCCAGGGGGGGAAAGTCAAGGCCGATTACGACCTCATCGGCGAGGCGAAAAAAGCCAGGGCGGAAGGGGGCTTCCCCTTCCGCGCCGTGGGCCACGGCATTTTGGACATACCCGGCATAGTGAAGGCGGCGGAAGCGGCGGGGGCGAAATGGGTCGTCGTGGAACAGGATCTCCCCACGCCCGGCAAAACCCCCATAGAGTGCGCGAAGGAAAGCCTGGATTATCTCAAAGGCCTTTGAGGATTACTACCTTGAATTCTGGGGCGGCCGCTGGGAAAAGTTGAGGGAGAGCCTGCTTCTGCCCGCCGCCGCGATCCCCTATTCCGGGGGCCTAACAAAGCCGTATATGATGGACAAGGCCTCGGTTCTCGCCGCCGAGTCCCTCAGGCTGCCGGAAGAGGGCCTGATCCTCGACGCATGCGCCGCCCCCGGCGGGAAGAGCCTCGTGCTGGCCAGCCGCATGGCGGGTGGGGCGCGGCTCCTCTGCAACGAGCTTTCGCGGGAGAGGCGGCGGCGCTTGGCAAGCGTGCTGGACGAGCACCTGGACGAGGAGAAGCGCTGCCGCGTGAGCGTGTCTGGTTTTGACGCCGCCAAAGCGGGCGGCAAAAAAAGCGAATGGAACCGCTTCGACGCGATACTCCTCGACGCGCCCTGCTCCAGCGAGCGCCATGTGATCCAGAGCCCGAAGGCCCTCGCGGAATGGAAGCCCGCCCGTCCCCGGCAGCTCGCGTCCCGCCAGTGGTCCCTCCTCTCCGCCGCCTTCCTGCTCCTCAAGAGCGGCGGCTCCCTTGTCTACGCAACCTGTGCGCTCTCCCCTATAGAAAACGACGGCCCCGTATCCAGGCTTCTGGAGAAATACCTAGGGGAAATTGAGCTGGACGAGCCTGACTTTGCGTTAGGCGAAAAGACCCGATACGGGAGGCTCATCTTGCCGGACGAAGCGGACGGCATGGGGCCCATGTACGTGGCAAGGGTGAGGAAAACATGAAAGTAACCCGCACAACGCTTTTGATAATCATCGCCGCTCTGGCAGTACTGCTCATCGCCTACGGTGTGATACAGTATTTCACCGGTTTCGGGGCAGGCGAAGAGTGGGACAGGTACGTGGCCGATGTCATCATCGTTATCGCGCTTGGGCTTTTCATTTACAACCGCAAAATGGCTAAAGACGAGAAGCAGGCAAAGGAAGCGGAAGAGGCTGAGGCGCGTGAGGAAACGCCGGAGGAAAAAGCAGCGGCGGGCGATGATGAAAAGCCGCACTGGGAACGGGGCAAGAAATAAAAATTTTACCACAAACCACACTAACCAACACGAACAAAAAAAATGTCAACGCATGAGTTCGTGTCGTCAGATCATTCCACCCGCAGCCGCTCCACGAGGCTCTCGCGTACCAGCCATTTATAACAGGCGAGCGGCACAACCGCGCAAATCAGGAACAGGGGGAAAACGCAATACAGCGATGGCGCGACCGTAAAGCTTTGCCTGAAAAACCACACCTGCCCCGCTATAACTTGTAAAATCATCTGGCCGAGGGCGAACCCTGCCGTCAGCGTGAAAAACGCGGTCAGGGCGGTATAGCATACGCCTTCGTAAAACAGCGTACTCCGCAATTGCTTCCCCGTCATGCCGACGCTTTGAAGCATTGCCAACTCCTTGCGGCGGGCGATTATGGAAGCCACAATCGCGTTAATGAAATTCAGGACGCCGATTAAGGCGAGGATAAACGCCATCGCGCCGCCCATGGTGAGATAGGTCGTTTGAAGATTCTCAAACTCCGACTCTAGTGTGTTACGCGAAACATAGCCAAGGCCGGGGTTCTCGTGCGTAGTATATTCCGCTATCCACGACTCGGTTTCGGCGATTTTTTCATCGGCCACATTAAAAACCACCTGCATCGCGCCCCGAGACCTGAAAAAATCAATGAAGGTATTGTCGGCAAGCGCGATTGTCTCGCCGGGAATAAACCCGAACCTTGAAGACAGGTTGAACGGGTATTCCCCGACAACCGCCAAAATTTCAAACCCACGGCTTTCCCCCGCTTCATTTTCCAGTGTGACAACATCCCCGACGTCATAGACCGGATACCCGCCGCCCCCGAATGCCAGCGCGTAATCGCCGGATGCAAGTTTATCATAATCGTGATAAAAGCTCGCGAGGGGGAGCTTCCCGACGCCGTAAATCTGGGTGGGCAACTGCCTGTCCTGTATGCTCTGCTCAATCTGCGGTATCGCCCAGGAGTAATAACGATCCAGGTACGGCCTTTCAGCCTCGGTTTGCGCGATGAAGTTTTCAAGGGCGCGTGGCGGGAGCTTGTGATCATAATTTTCAAAATAATATATAAATCCAATATCCGTTATGCCGCGCACCGTCAACGCATCCGAAAAATCCGCAGAAACATAATCATCATAAGAATAGTGCGACATAACATTGAGTAGCGAATTATCCGCCACGACAAAATCGCTGATGATAGAGCCTGATAAATACTCGTCCATGTCGAAGCTCCGCGTCGCCGAAACCGCGCTGTTGAGCAAAATCAGCGCGAGCGAAAGCGACAGGACAATCATGATGAGCTTCCGTTTCTCCCGTGTGACGTTAGCCCATGCCATTGACAGCGGCGTTACCTTGCGCGTCCGTTTCGCTTTGCCGCCGCCGACTGCGACGCCGCTGTACTTGACGGCCTCGACAGGAGATACCCGCGACGCAATCTTCGCCGGTTTGCGGCAGCCCGCATAAACGGTCAGCAGGCTGAACGCCGCAGCGAAAACAAAAATCAGGGGATTTACCGTAAATACCTGAACGCTACCGCTCAAAGCGGTTATCGCCGTTAGCACCGGCGTCAGCCCTACCCCGGAAAACCAGCCGAGCAAGAGGCCAGCGGGGATGCCGATCAGCGACAGCGCTAGCGCCTGCCCGGCCACGATCTTTCGCAACTGCGTCCCTGTCGTGCCGATGGTTTTCAGGAGGCCGTAAAAATGAATATCCGTTTTTACGGAAATGACGAAAACGGAATAAATGATCAAATACCCCGAAAGCAGAATCAATGCGAGTACAAGCAAGGCGATGGCAACTGTGGTAAAATCGATATCGGCCGCGGCATATCCCCAGTTCACGCCGTACTGGATTTCTCCACTTGCATAGCCGCGCTCGTTTATAAGCCGCAGTATTTTGCCTTCGATATCAATGGAGTTGCCAAACCAGAGATCCGCAAAGACCTTTCCCGCGATAATGGAGTCGTCACGATATTCCGGGATAATATTTTCTGACACCACGGCATCCACATATTCCCTGGAGAGCCATATCCGCTGCGCCGGTAAAACAGGGTCGCCCTCCCAAAACCCGGAAAGCGTGAACACCCCGTAATACTTCCTGTCGCTCACCGTGAACTCAAGGGTCACCTCCACGCCGATTTCATGCGGGACACCGAGGGCATCCAGTACAATCGTGCTGGCAGCGGCTTCGTTCATGGCACGCGGCATACCTCCGGTACCCGGATAAGAAAAGACCCACCGCGCAAGCTTGTCTTCGGCAAAAGCAATCTCGCTGGGCTTCTTGGCCAGCGCGTCATTCTCTGCAATTGCAAGTTCCCTGAGATACGCAATGTCTTTTATGAGCGGCGACCGTGCGAAATTTTCGTACTGCTCCATCGTCAGGTATTTCAGCCCGCCGTGGGAGCTTGTGCCGACCTGCCGCATGGTCTGTTCCTGAATGGCGCTTAACATATTGCCGCCAATGGTAAACACGCTGGTGAACATGATCGACGTGAGTGCGATGGCGATAACCGCGACGATGTTCCGAGTCCTGCTAGCTTTTAAAAAACGCGCCGTCAGTTTGCGGATGATCTCTTTATTTTCCACGTTTATCATGCCGCGCCTCCGACAATGCGCCCGTCCTCGATACGGACGGTTCTGTCCGCCATCTGTGCGATTTCCGGGTTATGCGTTATCAGGACGATCGTCTGGGCGAATCTTTCTCCGCTGATCTTGAGCAATCCCATCACGTCCATGCCATTTCTGCTGTCGAGGTTGCCCGTCGGCTCGTCCGCGAGGATAATCGCGGGTTTGCTCGCTATGGCGCGGGCAATCGCCGCGCGCTGCTGCTGTCCGCCTGAAAGCTGGTTTGGCATAACGATCCGCTTTTCGGTAAGGCCGAGAGTTTCAAATACCCGGTCAATAAACGCCATGTCGGGTTTGTTCCCGTCAAGCTGAATCGGGAGCAAGACGTTTTCTTCCACATTCAACACAGGGACAAGGTTATAGCTCTGGAACACGAAACCGATATTGCGGCGGCGAAAAATCGTAAGCTCATCGTCTTTCATGGAAAATATCGGCTTGCCGTTAATTTCGACCGTCCCGTCAGTCGGGCGGTCAAGCCCGCCGAGTAAATGCAAAAGCGTTGATTTCCCGCTTCCCGAACTGCCGACAATGGACACAAACTCGCCTGATTCCACCGAGAAGTCTACGCCGTCAATCGCCTTGACTTCCGCGTTCGCTCCGTAGTGTTTTTTCAGATTGCTGGTTTTTAGCACGTTCATATTTGGCCCCCATGAAAAAAATAGCAGTCAGAATACCTGACTGCCATTATCTTAATAAACGAATCTTTCAGGAACCTTTCTCAAATCTTACACTTTTGAAAGAAACACGGAAAACACAGACCCAATTCCAATTTGCGAACTGACTTTAATATACCCGCCGCAGGCTGTGATAATTTCCCGCGCAAGAAAAAGGCCGACTCCGACGCCGGGGCTGTCCGCCGATTCAGGGGCTCTCCAAAAGCGTGCGAACACCTTCGGTAAATCATCCTCACGGATCCCCCGCCCCGTATCGGTCACGTCAATTCGGGCAAACATTTCATAATCGGTTACGGAGATTGTCACAGAGCCGTTTTCCGGCGTGTACTTCACGGCGTTTTCGATGATATTGAACAACGCCTCCGCACACCAACGGGAATCAAACAACGCCGTTATCGGCGCGTTGTCATTGGCGGCTGACAGTTTTATGTTCTTCGCGGCGGCAAGGCTTTCGCATTCGGCGGAAGCGGCGGAGACAAGTTCATAAACATTTCCGCCCTTCGGCTCTATTTTGATAATACCACTTTCAAGCCGCGATGTCTTGACAAGCGACTGTATCAGAAAATTCAATTTTTCAGAGCTGATGGAAATTTGCGCGGCGAGTTTCGACTGTTCGCAAGTCAAGCTTTGTTCCGCGAGCAATTGCGTATAGAGCGCAATATTTGCCAGCGGCACTTTCGTCTGATGGGATATATCGCTGATAAGCGATCGCACACGTTCCCGCTCGTTTTCGATTTGCTCTTTTTTTAGCCGCGACTGCTCAAGGAACCTTGCCATTTTTAATTCAATCTTTGACAACAGGCTTTCGTCAAAGGTCTTCACCTGAAATGTTCCCACGATTGCCCCGTCGAGCATCGCGTCCAATTTCTGAAGCAACCTTTTATTACGCGGGAAAATCATAGTCTTGGTGCCCATTTATATCCTATACCGTGAACGGTCTTGATTAATCGCGGATTTGAGGGATCGTCTTCCAGTTTGGCGCGAAGCCGCAGCACCGCCACGGATAGGGCATTCTCGTCAACATATTCCGCGCCGTCCGGCCATATCAGCGAAAGCAAACGTTCACGGGTCAATGTCTGCCCCTTGTTCGTGAAAAGCAACTGCAGCAGCCGCGCTTCTGTCTTTGACAGCTCTACGGTTTGACCGTTCTTTTTAAACCGCATTGTTTCAAAATCAAACATAAAACCGTTAATGAAAACCTTCCCGTCATTATAGGAACCGCGCCGCAATAAGGCGTCGATTCTCGCGCGCAAAACGGCAAGCGAAAAAGGCTTTGTAATATATTCGTCCGCGCCGCGTTCCAGTCCCGTCACCATATCCAGTTCCGTGTCGTTAGCCGTCAGCATGAGGACAGGCGCGGTGCAGCCCGACGCCCTGAGTTCAACGCAAAAATCGAGCCCTGAGCCGTCAGGAAGATTAATGTCCAATATAAACAAATCGGGCGGACTTGTTTCGAGCGCCGCCTTTGCCTCGCCGATGTCGCGGCAAAGCGTGAATTGCCTGTCGGAAGCCGCGAGAGCCAATTCTATGCCTTTGCATAACGCGGTATCATCTTCAAGAACCATGATAATCATTTGTGTTTAAGCTCCGTAACATCCAGCCGTATCCCAAGCTCCCTGCCACATGAATTACATTGAAACCGGTACCAGGGACGCCAGCCGGCTTTCTCTTCGATTCCCTTTACAAGAGTCCAGTTTTCGCGCTCGCCACAGGCGGAACAACCGGAAAGGCGGATCATCTTGCCGCAGCGCGTACATTGGAACCTGGTTCGGGAAACGTCTTTTATATTGGGGATGTCGTTCCATATTTGGCATTGGCATTCAGTGCATCGAAGAAAGGTTATTTCGGTATCAGCCATTCCTTTTTTCCCTTTTTCCCCTTGTCCCCTAATATTCAACTTTCCACAAAAAAAGACCCTGGGGAGGCGCAGTGGGGCCGGTCAGGGTCCGGTTTCGGGATTGGATGGCTTCCCGTAAATCACCGGGATTCAGGCCCTTTTCCTCCCAGCGTGCCAGCGTACCGGCAATTGAGCGGACCATCTTCCATAAAAAGGCGTTAGCCGAAATTTCAAAGACGAGACGGTTTCCCTCGATAAAGAATGAAGCCTGGGAAACAAAGCGGTGGCGGGACCTGCTCTTGTCGCCGGGCACTGCAAAGGCGGTGAAGTCCATTTCGCCGTGGAAAAGCCGGGCCAGCTCGTTCAGCTTCGCGATATCGGGCTGCCGCCTGAGACGACAGGCGTAGCGCAGCTCCCATGGCAGGGCTTCCCGGCCGGTGATAAAATAATAGCGGTAAGTGCGCAGCCGCGCGTCAAAACGCGCATGAAAACCGGCGTCTGCTTCCGCGGCGTCCAGGACACGCACGTCGCGGGGGAGCAGGCTGTTCAGGGCAGGGACGAAGCGCCAGGCTTCCATGCTTTGAATGAAAGTATGGAAATTGGCGGTCTGCGCCGCCGCGTGGACGCCTGTGTCGGTGCGGCCTGAGCCAGTGAGGGTAACGGGCATCTTGTGTATCTTTGCGAGGGTGTCCTCGACGGTTTCCTGAACCGTTCTGGCGGCCTTCTGCCTCTGCCAGCCGAAAAAATCCGTCCCGTCATACGCCAGGGTCAGTCTTATGTTCCGATACGCCGCCTCGCCGCCTGCGGCGTTGCAGTCTGCGACGTCGCCGTTTACGGCGGTGTCACTTTTCGTCACTTTCATTCAGTTCTTTGCTGATATTTTCGTAAAGGCTGCGCGCGTTTTCCAGAAGGGGGCCGGGCTTGGATTTGGAGGACTTCCCAACCCCGAAGATCTTCGCGATGGTCCGCCTTGCCTCCTCAAGGGCATTGGCGCGTAGGGCAATATTATCCAGGTAGCTGTATTTGTACCTGAGAAGGGCGGTAAGGTAGAGTGCGCCCTCATAGCTGTAGTTCTTGTCCGTGTCGGGGCCGAAGTTTTTAATTGCAGAAAGCGTCTCAATGCCGCGCTGCTCCCTGCGGACAGCCTCGTTATAAAAATAAGTCGCTTTCTTTTTAAAGAGCAGGGCGAGCCAGTCATAATGCTGATTCGGATATTTCTTGTTCATTTCGTCCAGCAGCCAGCCCGCCCTGATGGAGGCGATCGCCTGTTTGATGGTTGGGGAAAATTCCTTGGGGAAATAGTCATAACAGCGCATAACGAGGTACAACGAAGCGATTCCCGAAGGAAGGTCCCTGCTGTTTCCAAAATCCGTATCCGGGAAAAGCAGCTTCACATCCGTTACGCGCTTCTCCATATCCTCATTGACCATTTCCGCCTGGCTTTTCGGAAAATCAACAAAGTCCTTGTCCATCGCCGCGAACCAGCATCGGGGGCAGACGGTTGCCTGATAGATAAGGGGAAATATCTCCCCGTATCTGGCGGACGGCTCGTAGAGCCTGTGCAGCTCGTCAGTCAGGGTGCCGGCGATAAGCCTCCCCGCACCGGAGAGGAGTACTTCGCGCTTGAAAGTCATGCTGCATACCGGACAACTGTACTCTTCTTTTGACTGGAATGAAACTTTCGCTTCTTTTTCTTTATAATTCATTTTCAAGTACCACCATAGCAATAGCGTTGTCGCTTTCATGGGTAAGCGAGAGGTGGACACGGGCGGCCCCGCAGACACCAAGGGCCTTTAACGCTGTCCCTGAAACGATTATCTCAGGCTGGCCGTTATGCCTGTTCCGCACCATGATATCCTTCAGCACAATCCCCGCAAGCCCGGTCCCCAGGGCCTTCCCGAAAGCTTCTTTTGCGGCGAACCTTGCCGCGAGGGAGAGGTCAACGCCGCTCCCCTTCGACAGGGTCTCCGCAAGCTCCTGGGGGTCAAAGTACCGCTCAAGCAGTCCCGGGATTTTCCGCCACCTTGTCATGCGGTGAACATGGACCACGTCAACCCCAATCCCGGCGATCACGGCTCTTCTTCCTCCCCCTCCGTATCCGTCTCAGAATCGACATTCACATCCACATCCGCGTAATTAACCTCTATCCTGACTTCCACGGGATCAACCCTGACTCTTATGTTTTCGGCGATCTTCGCNGAAACACTTAGCGTATAAATTCCCGGTTCTTCTATTTCCGAACAGTCAACACTGAGAAATTCCGGCGAAGGCACAAACGCCTCTACCGTATTACGGTTAGATCCTTCAAGCCGCAAGCTCGCCGTCTTGATGTTGAGTTCCCCGGTCAGATCCTCCCTGAGCCCTGTGACGGCGATGGGAACGCCCGGGATATTCCGTACCGGAATGAGCTGGGTGATGGTTCCGTGAAATTCCGTGACGCCGTTCCCCCTGATGACGATGAGCGGATCCCTCTGCAAGATAGCCGCCGTTACGCCAAAATCGCTCATCCGCCCCGAGAGATCAATTTCCTCCGTATAGACTTCGGTGACACCGTTCGTAAGCCCTTCCGGGCCATCAATAATTATCTGGTTTGGGTTGAGGGTATATGCGGTCATCGTGTAGCCGTTTTCCACCTGCCCCTTGAAATTCGCGATAATGGGAACGAATTTGCTCATCCTGTTGTCCAGCGACAGGGATATTTCCATGGGATCCACTGAAATCTGCACGGGGTCGGTGAACTGGGCGTTATCCTTCCTCCGCCATTGAACCGGGACGACATAGGTCCCCGGGCCATTCGCCCTGTCCATATCAACATAGACCTCAATATCGTCTTCCATAACCGAATAAATACTGTTGGCCTCCCCCCTGAGGCTTACCCTGATCATCCGCGGGTAGGAACTGGACATCACCATGCCGTTCAGGTTTTCAAGCACGACGGGAACCGAAAGAAACCGCGTTTCCAGCGTAATCATCCTGTGAAAAACAAATAGAATGATGGCGAGCGCCAGCGAAAGAACCTTGGCGGGCCAGTTTCGTACAGCCTTGACGAAAAGTTTATCGATGTCCAAAACTTACTCCTTTTCGTTCAGCGGCAGGGATTTTTCATCCAACAACACTTCCTCTTTCTTGGACCTGCTGCTCATATAATCCTTTATTTTCCGCGTTACCTCAATCGTGGAGAGGTCGTAGAATATCTGGCCGTCGTATACGATGCTTATCGCCCCTGTTTCTTCGGAAACCACCAGGATCACGGCATCGGACTGCTCCGACATCCCCAGCGCCGCCCTGTGGCGGGTGCCGAAACTCTTCTTGATATTCGACTGTTCCGAAACGGGAAGTATGCATCCGGCGGACACTATGCGGTTATTCTGGATGACCACGGCCCCGTCATGCAGCGGGGTATCGAATACAAAGATCGTTACGAGAAGGCTGGAAGAAATATCCGCGTTTAAATTTGTGCCTGTCTCGATGATGTTCTTTAAGTTTACCCGCCGGGAAAAAACAACCAGCATCCCCCGTTTTTCCCCGGAGAGTATCTCCGCGGCGGTGACCACCGCCTCAAGCAGCCCCAGCCGGGGCTTTGAGTCCGCCCTGAAGAGTTCCCCCTGTCCCAGGCGGATGAAGATCCTCCGCAGTTCCGGCTGAAAAACGACGGCAATGGCGATGAGAAGCCCCGGCGCCAGCGATCTCAGGAGCCACTCAAGGGTGTTAAGCTTAAAGAGCACTGACATGCCGTAAACCAGGGCGAGGAAGACGGCGCCTTTTATCAACTGCGCCGCCTGGGTTTTAATCAAAAGGTCGTAGGCTTTATAAAACAGAAAGGCGAGCAGTAATATGTCCAGCACCGGACGTATCAGGTCGTAAATTGAGTTGAAGCGCGCAAACCATTCCATCTTGTCATCCAGCACGGAGGGCGAACAAAACCTTCGCGATATCCACGTGCTCTTTCACGTCGTGAACCCGGATCATATCCGCCCCGCCTATGATAGCCGCCGCATTGGCAGCCAGGGTTCCCGCGAGCCTATCCGCCTCAGGGCGGCCCGTTATCCCGCCGATGAAACTCTTCCGCGATAACCCTATTAGAACAGGATAATCCTTCCAACGGATTTCTACAAGACGCCTGATGATCACCAGGTTATCTTCGGGGGACTTTCCAAAACCTATGCCCGGATCAAGAATAATTTTCTCCGGTTTAATACCCGCGCCAACGGCCCGCTCCACGGCAGATCCGAACCAGGAGCGCAGCTCATCGACGAGGTTTTCGTAAAAGGGATCTTCCTGCATGGTAGGCGGATCGCCTTTCTTGTGCATCAAAACTACCGCCGCGCCCTTCCCGGCGCAGGTCCGCGCCATGGCGGGATCGTCGATAAGACCGGAAATATCGTTGATCATATCCGCCCCCGCGTCAAGGACTTGCCGAGCCACAACGGCCTTGCGGGTATCCACCGATACCGGAAGCCGGGAGCGTTTCCTGAACGCCTCAACCACGGGCAAAAGCCGCGCAAGTTCCTCCTCGGCGCTTATATACCCGGCGCCAGGCCTGGACGATTCCGCCCCGAAGTCGACAATCGAAGCCCCCTCCCCTTCGGCGGCAAGGGCCTTCTCAACGGCATCCTCCCCAAGCGCCCTCGAAGGCGCATAAAAAGAATCGTCGTTGCAGTTCACGACCGCCATGACCAGCGCCGGCCCGGAGAAATCGAGAAAACGGCCATTTAAGAGTTCCATGCTTCCGCGACCTTAGAAAAGAAACCACGGAGGACACGGAGGTATGCACGGAGTGACACGGAGAAATAAAGTTTTATTCATTCTTCCTCCGTGAAACTCCGTGTTCTACTCCAGGCTGTCCTTTAGGACAGCAAAGCTCCGTGGTAAAATTCTTAAAATTGCTCACGGTGTCATCGACGGTGTTCGCGATACCTTCCGCGTCGAGGCCGTTCCTCTCAAGCAGTTCCTCCCTGTCGCCGAGGGCGTCAAATGTTTCCCCGCAGCCCAGGACCTTGATGCGGCAGGCGCAATTTCGGCGCATAGCAAGTTCCGCGAGGTATTCCCCGAAGCCCCCCGAGCGGCTGCCTTCCTCGGCGAGGATCACGTTTTCGTATCGATTGATGATGGCCGAGAGGTAATCTTCGTCAACCGGTTTCAGGAAGCGGAGGTTGTAGACATCGGCTTCGATGCCCCGCGAGACGAGAATGTCCCTCGCGGCCATTACCTGCGGGTAGAGGCTTCCCGTAAAAAGGATGCAAACTCCGCAAAACACGGAGCCGCTTTCCCATAGGGGCCGGGCGATCCAGACCCCCCTCCCCTTTTCCAACTGGAGGGAAAAGGCGGGATCACCGGCGGGGCAAAGGGCTTTGGGGTACCGGATTATCACCGGCCCCGGCGCGGCAAGCGCCCATTGGAGCATTTGCGTGAACTCCTCCTCCCCGGCGGGGGCAAGTATCGCCATATTCGGCGACGAGCGGAAAAGGCTGATGTCAAAAAGCCCCTGGTGGGTTTCCCCGTCAGCGCCGACAAGCCCGGCGCGATCCAAGGCGAAGACGACGGGCAGGTTCTGAAGGCAGACATCGTGGATGACTTCGTCGGCGGCCCGCTGGATGAAGGTAGAGTAAATTGCAGCTACCGGGCGAAGCCCGGCGGCGGCAAGCCCGGCGGCAAAGGTCACGGCGTGGCCTTCCGCGATTCCAGCGTCGTAGAAGCGGGCCGGGAACGCCTTCCTGAAGGGCTCAAGGCCCGTCCCCTCCCCCATCGCCGCGGTAATCGCCGCGACGCGCCCGTCCTTCCTGCCGGCCTCAAGAAGCGCGGCGGAGAAAACCTGCGTAAAGGTGTGCGCGGAAACATCGCCAGCGATGCTCACGTTGTGGTATGCGCCGGGATTATCCTCGGCAAAGCCGTATCCCTTGCCCTTCCGCGTGATCACGTGGACGACAACCGGCTTGTTGAGCTTCTTCGCGTCGCTAATGACCTGGGTAAGGAGCGGTATCTGGTGGCCGTCAATCGGCCCAACGTACTCAAAGCCCAGGTCCACAAAGAAGTTGTCGGTATAAAAAACAGCCTTCACGGCGCGTTTCAGCCTGACAATGATCTTGAAAAGCGCGTTCCCAAAAAAGGGTATCTTCTGGACCGCGGCGTCAAAGGCCCGGCGGAATTGCTGGTATCTCTTCTTCATCGAAAGGCGCGAGAGGTATTTCGACAGCGCCCCGACATTGGGGCCTATGGACATTTTGTTGTCGTTGAGGATCACCACGAGCGGGAGGCCAAGCTGGCCTGCGTGCGAAAGGGCCTCGTAGGCAAGCCCCCCGGTGAGGGCCCCGTCGCCAATTACCGCCGCCGCCCGGTTTCCGGTCCCAAGCAGCTTTTCGGCGGCGAGCATTCCCAGGGCAGCGGAAATGGAGGTGGAAGCGTGGCCCGTATTGAAGGCGTCGTGGGGGCTCTCCGAGACCTTCGGGAAGCCGGCTATGCCGCCTGCCTTGCGGATGGACGAAAAGGCACCGTATCTTCCCGTAAGTATCTTGTGGGCGTAGCACTGATGCCCCACGTCCCAGATGATTTTCTCGCGGGGGGAATCGAAGACCCTGTGAAGGGCGATGGTAAGTTCCACGACCCCAAGGTTTGACGCCAAATGCCCGCCGTTACGGCTAACGGTGGAAATAATCAGCTCCCTTATTTCCCCCGCGAGGCGGTTCAAATCGGCAAAACTTAAAGTCTTGATTTCATTAAGCCGGACTGGTAAAATTTGCCTTGGCGAAAGAGGTTCTTGCTTCTGCATAGTATATTTTCTCACAAAAACCGAACCGGGAATCCCGGCCCTATTTGTTCTTGTGTCTATTCTTTCTGAGCTTTTTCTTGCGTTTATGAGTGGCAATCTTCCTAAGTTTGCGTTTTCTTCCGCAGGGCACTCTC
>JGI24698J34947_10000877_pt1 | contig 15197 bp, 12 predicted proteins | sample TergutMp193P3_FD_34947 | JGI IMG/M metagenome (IMG submission 34947) | reverse complement strand
TCTACCGCCCCAGCTTACCACATCGGCATTGTGACCGAGACCGTATCCCAGGCGGAAGACGACTTGAGGGGCGCGGAAGAGTTGATAAGGCGCTATGGCGCAGTGTCTTCAGGTGGTATTATTCAACACGTAACCTATCCTGATCAGTTTATGATCCAGATGGAGACCACTATCAACCAGATTACCACCCTGGCTTCGGACCCGCTGATGAAGGCGATCATTGTGAACAATAGCGTTCCTGGGACAGCCGAGGCGTTCAGGCGCATCAGGGAAATCAGGCCGGATATCATGCTCTTTGCAGGCGAGCCCCACGAGGACCCTCTGGTAATCCAGCAGGCCGCCGACCTTGCGTTGAGCAACGATTTTATTTCCCGTGGTTACACCATTCCCTGGGCGGCAAAACAGCTTGGCGCGGATACCTTTGTCCATATCAGCTTCCCCCGGCACATGAGCTATGAGAGCCTGGGACTTCGCAGGCAGATCTTCGAGGCCGCCTGCGCGGATTTGGGGATGAGGTTCGTGTTTGTCACTGCCCCGGACCCCGCTTCCGATGTTGGCGTCGCGGGCGCACAGCAGTACATCCTTGAGCAGGCCCCCCAGTGGATTAACCAGTACGGACGCAACGCGGTTTTCTTCTGCACCAACGACGCCCATACGGAGCCCCTCTTGAGGCAGCTCCTTAACTACGGCGGTTTGTTTGTTGAGGCCGACCTTCCCAGCCCGCTCATGGGGTATCCTGGCGCTTTGGGAATCGACCTTTCCGCCGAAGCGGGGAATTTCCCGGCGATCCTCAAAAAAGTGGAAGATGCGGTTGTCGCGAAAGGCGGCGCCGGCAAGTTTGGCACCTGGGCTTTCTCCTACGGTTTCACCGTTTCCGCAGGCCTTGGCGAGTTTGCCAAGAGGATACTGGACGGCAAGGCCAGTCTTAACAGCACCGCAGACCTCTACGCGGCATTGGGCGAGTTTACACCCGGCGCGAAATGGAACGGCGGCTTCTATATCGATGCCAATACCGGCATAAGGGCCAGAAACCAGATTCTCGTCTACATGGACACTTACATCATGGGCAGGGGATTCCTGCCTACCACTAGCCAGACGGTTCCGGACAAGTACTACCAGATCAGGTTCCAGCAGCAATAGCGTAAGGTAAAGAGCAACATCCCCCCGCTGCGTTGCGGCAGGGGATGTTGATTTTCGATTTTTGGAGGATGAATAATGAAGAAAATACTAATTCCGGTTATGATCACCCTGATCGTAGCCGGGCTTCTCGTGATGGGCTGTAATCGCGACTCTGGTTCCGCGTCAAGCGGCCAGCCTGCCCCTGCGGCAAGCACTGCGCCTGCCGCCCCCACTTACCACATTGGCATTATGACCGGTACGGTCTCGCAATCAGACGACGATCTCCGGGGCGCGGAAGAGCTTATGAGGCGTTACGGCACTGTGGCTTCGGGCGGTATCATTCAGCATATTACCTATCCCGATAACTTTATGGCCCAGCAGGAAACCTTGATTTCCCAGTTTACCGCACTCGCGGACGATCCACTAATGAAGGCAATCGTCATGAACCAGGCTGTTCCCGGTACTGCCGAGGCGTTCCGTCGGGTTAAAGAGAAGCGGCCTGAGATCCTGCTCTTTGCCGCGCAACCCCAGGAAGATCCGCTGGTTATCCAGAGGGTTGCGGATCTCGCGATCAACGCCGACTTTGTCAGCCGCGGCTATACCATCCCCTGGATCTCCAAAGAGCTTGGCTGCGATACTTTTGTGCACATCAGTTTTCCCCGGCACATGAGTTCCCAGACCCTGGGGCTTCGCCGACAGATTTTTGAGGAAGCCTGTAATGATCTTGGCCTCAGATGGGTGTTTGTTACCGCGCCGGATCCGACCTCCGACGTAGGTATTGCCGGCGCACAGCAGTTCATCCTTGAGCAGACCCCCCAGTGGGTAGCCCAGTACGGCCAAAAAGCCGCTTTCTTCTGCACCAACGACGCCCACACCGAACCCCTTATGCGCCAGCTCATGCAGTACGGCGGCTATTTCCCCGAGGCTTCGTTGCCGGCGCCCATCATGGGGTACCCCGGCGCATTGGGGATCGATCTTTCTGCGGAAGCAGGAGACTGGCCCGCCATTTTGAGGAAGGTTGAGCAGACTGTAATCGACAGGGGCGGATCAGGGCGTTTCGGCACCTGGGCTTACTCCTACGGTTTTTCGGCTAGCGTCGGTTTAGGCGAATTCGCTAAAAATATCCTCGACGGCAAGGCCAGCGTTGACAGCCGTGAAGACCTCTTCGCGGCCCTTGGCGCGGCCACTCCCGGCGCGCTCTGGAAGGGGAATTACTACCAGGACCCCGCTACCGGGGTTCGCGCACGCAACCAGGTCCTGGTGTACATGGACACCTATATATTTGGCAGGGGCTATATGCACGCCACTGACGTGGTTATTCCCGAAAAATACTACAACATCACATTCCAGCGGCCCAATTAACGCCACCTAAGGCAGGACGTACACAGGACGATTCTTCCTGTGTACGTCAAAGGTTATAAAATGGTTGAGAGTTCTTTATTGCGCCTGGAAGGCATCACCAAAGATTTTTACGGTACCACCGTTCTTTCGGGGGTCAATTTTTCCCTGAAAAAAGGTGAAATTTTGGGGCTGGTTGGGGAGAACGGCGCGGGTAAAACTACCTTGATGCACATTCTCTTCGGGATGTCGGATATTATTGAGACCGGCGGCTACGGTGGGAGCATTTTCATCGAAGACGCTCCCGTTACCTTCAAGTCCCCCTTTGAGGCCCTGGACGCGGGTATCGGCATGGTACACCAGGAATTTTCCCTGATACCCGGTTTTGCCGCTTACGAAAACATCATGCTGAACCGGGAGCCCACCGCCTTCAACCTGGCGGTTGAGCTTTTCGGGGAGCGGCTTGCCACCCTGAAGATCAACGAGATGCGGGATCGTTCGACAAACGCCATCACCAAGCTGGGGGTGAATATCTCTGCGGATACCATGGTGAAGGAAATGCCCGTTGCCCACAAGCAGTTTACCGAAATTGCCCGTGAGATCAGCCGGGAACAGGTGAAACTGCTTGTACTGGACGAACCCACGGCCGTGCTCACCGAAACCGAGGCAGAGATTCTCCTTGAAAGCCTGAAGCGGCTTTCAGGCGAAGGAATTGCCATTATTTTCATCTCCCACCGCCTGCACGAGGTTACCAAAATCTCCGACAGGATTCTGGTGCTTCGTGACGGCCAGATGATCCAGGATGTGGCGAACAAGAATGTTTCGGTGAAGGATATTACCACCTGGATGGTAGGCCGGGAGGTTTCGCACGAAGGTGGCCATACTGACGAACGAAGCCTTGAGGGCGAAGCCTTCCGGGTGGAAAATCTCTGGGTGGATATGCCCGGCGAAACCGTCAGGGACGTTTCGTTTCAGGTAAAGAAAGGGGAGATCTTCGGCATAGGCGGCCTTGCGGGACAGGGCAAGCTTGGTATTCCCAACGGAATCATGGGTCTCTTCGTCGCTGGCGGCCGCGCATGGATAGATGGCGAAACCCTGCCCATTGGCGATCCCCGGAAGATACTTGACGCCGGGGTGGCCTTTGTTTCGGAGGACCGCCGGGGCGTGGGGCTTCTGCTGGACGAAACCCTTGAGTGGAACATTGCCTTTACGGCAATGCAGATCCGGGGCCTGTACCTAAAAAAAATCCTGGGCGGCGTCTTCAGCCTGCGTGATGAAAAGGCCATGCGGCAATTGGCGGAAGAATACATCGCCAAACTGAACATACGTTGTACCGGTTCAAGGCAGCTCGCCAAGGAGCTTTCCGGCGGGAACCAGCAGAAGATCTGCCTTTCAAAGGCTTTTGCCCTGGAACCGAAACTGCTCTTTGTCTCAGAGCCCACCAGGGGAATTGACGTGGGGGCAAAGAAAATCGTGCTGGATACTTTGCGTTTCTACAACCGCAACAAAGGGACTACGGTTGTCATGATTTCCAGCGAGCTTGAGGAACTCCGTTCAATTTGCGACAGGATCGCCATAGTTGACGAGGGAAAAATCGCCGGTATCCTGCCGCCGGATTCGCCGGCTGCGGAATTCGGTTTATTAATGTCCGGGGAGGAGGTAGCATGAGTGACGCAAGTATTCGCGTTTCCGAAACCGGCGGCTTTCAGGATAAAGTAAAAGAGTTTATTACCGACTTCGGCTGGCCCCGGTTGATCATTTTCTTTTTTGTGGTACTCCTCTTTATGGTCGCCCCTTTTGTGGGAGTCAAGATTGACAGTTCCATCAAAGATGTGCTTGTCCGTTTTGGCCAGAACGGGGTAATGGTGCTTGCCATGGTTCCCATGATGCAGTCGGGGTCGGGGTTGAATTTCGGCCTGCCGGTGGGCATTGTGGCGGGGCTCCTTGGCTCCACCCTTTCCATGCAATTCCAATTCACCGGCGGCCTTGGTTTTTTGATGGCCATTTTGTTGAGCCTGCCCTTTGCGCTGGTTTTTGGCTGGCTCTACGGGCAGCTCCTCAACAAAGTCAAGGGCGAGGAGATGACCATCGCCATGTACGTAGGTTTTTCCATTGTCACTTTCATGGCGATCATGTGGCTGCTCCTGCCCTACAGTAACCCCACCATGGTCTGGGGTTACACGGGCAAGGGATTGCGTACGACGATAACGCTTGACGGCTACTGGTCGAGGATACTCAACAATTTCCTGGTTATAAAAGCGGGGCCCTTCTTTGAATTCCCCACCGGCGCCATCCTGTTCTTTATACTGATGGCTGTTATGATGTGGCTCTTTATGCGCAGCCGCACAGGGACCGCCCTTACGGCTGTAGGTTCCAATCCCGACTTCGCCAGGGCCGGGGGCGTCTCGGTCAACAAGTGCCGGATCATCGGGGTGGTCATTTCCTCGGTTTACGGCGCCATCGGCATCCTTACCTACCAGCAGGGCTTTGGGTTTATCCAGCTTTACCAGGCGCCGCTGTACATGGCCTTCCCGGCGGTAGCGGCTGTACTGCTGGGGGGCGCTTCGGTTAACAAGGCGAGCATACTCAACGTGGTGGTGGGGACCTTCCTCTTTCAGAGCATCCTCACGATGACCCCCTCGGTAATCAACAATATTCTGCAAACAGATATGTCTGAAGTAATCAGGATACTCATTTCCAACGGGATGATTATCTACGCCCTGACCAGGAAAACGAAGGTGACCAAATGAAACAGATAAGTAAAAGCCAACCTACCGGTCTCTTCAAGCTGAGTACACTTGCGGATAACGCCGTGGTATTGATCTTTGTGGTCATTACGCTGGCGGCAATACCTGTTTCGGGCCTTCCCCTCAGGTCGATTCTCCAGGAGATACTTACCCGGATCGGGCGAAACTGTTTCTTGGTGTTCAGCCTGCTGCTCCCCATAATGGCCGGCATGGGCATCAACTTCGGCATGGTGTTAGGCGCCATGGCCGGGCAAATCGGCCTTATTTTTACCGTGGACTGGAACATTGTAGGCGTGCCCGGCCTCCTCTTCGCGAGCCTGATCGCCGTCCCCATCGCGGCTTGCCTTGGCTGGGTTGCCGGGCAGATTCTGAACCGCGCACGGGGCCGGGAGATGGTTACCGGTTACGTACTGGGCTTTTTCATGGACGGCTTCTATCAGTTTATCGTGCTCTACCTGATGGGACAGCCTACCATCTGGAACGCCAAGAACCTTGGCCAGTGGACCGCCCTCATCCCGATTCATTCGCCGACTATCATCCTGAGCCGGGGTTACGGTATCAGGAATACCCTGAACCTGGATGCGGTACGCCAGTCTTTGGACAGGTTCATTCCACTGCGCATAGGGGGCATTAACATTCCTGTTGCCAATTACATTGTGATTGCTATTTTATGCCTGTTTATCATCTGGTTCCGTAAAACCAAACTGGGTCAGGATATGCGGGCTGTAGGGCAGAATCAGGCCGTCGCCCACGCTTCAGGTATTCCCGTTGACAGGACCCGTATCATTGCCATTGTCATCTCAACGATTTTGGCAAGCCTTGGGCAGATAATCTTTTTGCAGAACATGGGGAATATTGCGACTTACAATGCCCATCAGCAGACCGGCTTCTTCGCCGCCGCTGCTATCCTGGTTGGCGGCGCGTCGGTTTCAAAGGCCAGCATTCCAAACGTCTTTGTGGGGACCATGCTGCTGCATTTGATGTACATCGTCGTGCCCCGTGCGGGTACCAACCTGTTTGGCGACGCCCAGATCGGGGAGTATTTCCGCGACGCGTTCAGTTACGCAATTATTGCCCTCGCGCTGGTAATCCACGCCTGGCGTAAAAGGGCTAACGCCGAGGCCGCACGGAGCAGCCTGCGCGGCGGGACTGCGGGAGAGGAGAAACAGCTTTGAGTATCACGATAAAACAGCGAAGGCTCACAATACGGCTTGTCCTGGTTGTTATCTGGATAGGTTTGGGTGTTTTGCTTTTTGTGCTGAACAGGGGCCACACGCTCCTCGTGGATAACCGGAATGTGGAAAGCCCCAGCCTGCGGGCGCCTGATCTCATAAATGTTGTCGTGAACAATGGGAGGCCCCTGGAATTTTTCCGGGGCGACCGGGAGATTTATGAGGTAGGCGGCGGACGGCACTCAATTCGTATTGAGTTTAGTGACGGGACTCCCCCTTTTGAAAACAGCTTTACCCTGCCGCTTGGGCCGGATATGTTCCTCCTCTCCATTCCCAGGATGATTAACGGGATAGAGCCCTATATCGAGGTCTTTCGTTCGCAGCCTGAACGGCGAAATGTTGATGATGATGAGGCGGATAGCGGTTCGCCGGGTTGAACGGCCTTGTAAAGAAGCCGTCACTTGTGCTATTTTTATCTAAACGATGCTGTAGCTCAGCTGGATAGAGCTTCAGATTGCGGATCTGAAGGTCGCACGTTCGAATCGTGTCAGCATCAACTGTCGCCTTACTAGATTTGCAGATGAGCAGGTATGTTTATATATAATTGAGCAGAGACGGTCATGGGCGCCAATGTCAGATACAAGGACAGTGTTTTCTCATTCCTTTTCAGCGATACCACGGAAAGGAAGCCGGAAATTTAGAGGAAGCGATAAAGAAGGCAATCAAATATTGCCGTGAGCATAATATACTAAAGGAGTTTCTGGAGAGAAACGCGACGGAGGTAATTAATATGCTGATGACCGAATGGAATTGGATGACGCTTTGGCGGTGAGGTATGAGGAGTTTTCATGATTGAATTTATGCTTGATTCGGCGAACATCAAGGACATCAGCAGGTTGATTGATATCTACCCCATTGCCGGGGTGACAAGTAATCCAAGTATTCTCAAAAGTGAAGGAAAGATTGATTTTTTCCCTCATATGAAGAAAATCAGGGAGATTATTGGCCTTGATCGGTCCCTGCACATTCAGGTTATTGCAAGTGACTTTGATGGCATTGTGAAAGATGCGGAAACTATTGTGCGGAAGATTGACGACCAGGTGTATATAAAGATTCCCTCAACGTCCGAGGGCTTGAAAGCAATGGGTTATCTCCACGCCAAGGGTATCCGTATTACCGCCACCGCCATTTATACGCAATTTCAGGGGCTTCTGGCTGCGGTGCGGGGTGTGGAATATATAGCGCTCTACTACAATCGCATGAGGAATATGGATATTGATGCGGATCATACTATCAGATTTTTGCGCCATGTGATTGATCGTGACAAGCTTCCTTCAAAACTGCTTGCCGCCAGTTTCCAAAACATCCGTCAAACTGCCGATGCTTTGACCGCTGGTGCGCATAGCATAACCGAAACGCCAAAAGTTATTGATGATGCTTTCGGCCTGTCGCTATTTCAAAGCGCGGTGGATGGTTTTCATCATGATTGGACAGAGATTCACGGCGATGTTACCCTGGCCGATCTTGATGCAGGGAAGTAAGCTGCCGCATTGCGGCTCAATTGGGCGCGTGCCGCCTGGGTTCTGCCTTTACAATATTTTTTTTAGTTCAGAGATAATACCATTTATTGTTTCCAATGTCTTTGATTCATTATTCATGTTTTGAATTAAACTATTGACATCTTTTTCAAACCCATTGGGTAACACATTACACTTATTTAAACATATTTCCATTATCCGTTTTTCCCCAGGATTCGGCAATTCATTGATTGCAAATATAACATCAAAATAACTTGCCAAAAATGCAGAAACCCTGTTATTTAAATTTATCAAATCTTTTCGGTAAATCGACTTTATTATTTGCTTATCATAGGAAACCACTGAATCAGAGAGCAAAGCCATATTTCTTTTGATGATATTTTCTTTCAGTTTTTGTGGATAAGGTATTGAAAAACGTTCCTTGATTTTCCTGAACACATCGTTTTTATCGTAAATAATTTTTGAATTTAAAACATTATACCACAAACAAGTGGTAAACCCATTATTGGCATTGCAGTTTTCAACAACATCAGCGACAATTTTAGTGAATTGCTGCAAGTTTCTATAAATCAAATCAAAATAAATACCGCATTTTAACTGACCATTATCTTCCAGCTCCCAATAACTATTTCCAATTTCAATATATTTACAGTATTTTGATAATACTTTAGATCGAATTTCCCGATCTATTCCATTTTCGGAATATACATAAAAATCATAATCGGATTTTTCATCCATTCGTTCAGTTGTTCTGGAACCGCCCAATACCAACGCTTGAATTCCATCAATACTGCAAAAGTCATTTATAAACTTATTCAATTCATTGTTTTCCATGTTCAGCTATCTCCGAAGATATTATATGCTTTATGAGAAAAGATCAGGAGTGTTATCATCTATATCATTTGATCTTTTTCTTCTTGGTTTTTCTTCTTTCGGTTTTATTTCCTGCTGTTCTTCCCTTTCACCCGGCATATGCGGAATAATCCCCATCTCAAACGCCTGGCGCTGTATTTCCAGCGGCATATGGCGAATATCGACGATAAAACCGTTAACCATGACCATCCAAATCGCAGGGCTGTCCTCGATTAATTCTGGCAGTACCCATTCGGCGTTGAAATAACTAATGTTGAACATCTTTCGTATTTCAACGGCCTTGTTTCCAGCAGTACTGGCGGAAATACCAAAAGCAGAAGCGATCTCGTCGGCAGTCATATGAATTTCCTGCGTTTTATCAAAAATAAAATTGTTCGAGCCAATGGCGTACACAATACCGGCAGCCCATGTACCTGGGCGTCCGCCGAGCAATGGCGACGAGCGCTTGCGACAAAGCTTTTCCAGCAATCGCAGACACAAGCCTTTATAATCGTCATTGAGCTTTTTATCACAAAACATGACGATCATTGGGGCGATCTCATCATATTTGGCCTGCATATTAGCGGGTATGGGCATATCAGCCTCTCAGCCTTAATTCTTGGGTAAATACGGCATATATTTCTTGTCGGAAATGGCGATGTGGTTCAGTAGCCATTTTTTCAGGTATCTTGCCATCTCAACAGGTTCCGTATTTCCCGCTTCAAATTCATCAATCATCTTTACTACTGCCGCCACAAAATCCTCGTGCTGCTTCTTTTGTTCATCGAAGTGGGGATAATTGGCCTCGCGCATAAAGTCTTCTTCGTCGGCGAAGTGGGTCTCGGCGTACTCCACGGCTTTTTTAACGGTCTGCAGAAAAGCTATGTCAGCGGCGACTGCCCCTTCCTTGCACGCCAGAAAGAGTTCGTTGGTAATGAGCACAAGGTTTTTATGCTGATCATCAATGGGCTCGAAGCCAACAGAATACAAGTCGTTCCAGGCAACGGAATCTTCATCCATGATGCGCTCCTTTGCATACAATATAATATATTATCGCCGGAAGGTGAATAGGGACTGTGTTACCAGTTTAGGATTGTAAACCGTTGTGATTTTTCAATTATGTGATATACTAACTTAACCGGAGGGAACCATGAACAAGAACCCCGTCGCTTCATACTTGGCTTCAGTTGACCCCGCAAGAATTGACACAGGCTTCCTGGCCTATCTGTGCAACCTGTCCGAGACCGCCCGTGTCGCGCCAGAGGTGGCGGCTTCGATTGTCAAGGAGCTCGAAAGCCAGAGGAGGCAGGTAAAGCTCATCGCCAGCGAGAATTACTGTTCCCTTGCGGTGCAGTTCGCCATGGGGAATCTGCTCACGGATAAATACGCCGAAGGGGTGCCTTACCACCGGTTTTACGCGGGAACCGAGAACGTGGATGCCATTGAAGCCCTCGCCGCAGAGGAGGCGCGGAATCTCTTTGGGGCTGAGTACGCCAATGTGCAGCCGCATTGCGGCGCGGATGCCAACATCATGGCCTTCTGGGCGATACTCTCCACGAGGATTGAAAGCCCCCTGCTCAAAAAGTACGGCGAGACGAACCTCTACAAAATAACCGACGAACAATGGAAAGAGCTGAAGAAGGAATTGGGGAACCAGCGCCTTCTGGGGCTGGACTACTATTCGGGGGGCCACCTCACCCACGGTTACCGCTACAATGTTTCGTCGCGGATGTTTGATGTTTCTTCCTATTCGGTTTCGAGGGAGACCGGTCTTCTTGACTACGACGAGATCGAGAAGCAGGCGAAGGAACTGAAGCCGCTGATTCTTCTCACAGGCTATTCCGCATATCCCCGGAAGATCGACTTTAAGAGGATGCGGCAAATCGCCGATGCGGTTGGCGCAGTGTTCATGGTGGACATGGCCCATTTCGCGGGCCTTGTCGCGGGCAAGGTTTTTTCAGGCGACTACGATCCCGTGCCGCACGCGCACGTCCTGACCAGCACCACGCACAAGACCCTCCGGGGACCGAGGGCCGGCCTCGTGCTTTCGACTGCTGAGTTTGCCGAGGCGCTGGACAAAGGCTGCCCACTTACCATGGGCGGGCCGCTGCCCCACGTGATTGCCGCCAAGGCCGTGGCTTTTAGGGAAGCGGCAAAGCCGGAGTTCCGCGACTACGCCAAGAAAATTGTCGAGAACACGCAGGCACTGGCTGCGGCCTGCGTCAACAACGGCATTGAGGTGCTCACTGGCGGCACGGACAACCACCTCTTCCTTGCCAATGTCCGCGTCCTCGGCCTCACAGGCCGCCAGGCCGAAAGCGCCCTTCACGATTGCGCCATAACGCTGAACCGCAACGCCCTTCCCTATGACCTCAACGGTCCCTGGTACACGTCGGGCCTCAGAATCGGCACTGCCGCGGTTACCACCCTGGGCATGGGCAAAGCGGAGATGGAAGAGCTGGGGAGCATTATCACGCTGGTGCTGAAAAACTGTAGCCAGGCGCCTGACGGCAAGGACCCGTCCAAGAAGAGCAAGGCGAAGTATATTATTGAAGAAAAAGCCAAGGCTGAGGCAAAGGAAAGGGTGAAGGGGCTATTGGATCGTTTCCCGGTGTACCCGGAGCTTGATCTGAAGTTCCTGAAGGAAGCGTTTGTGGAGTGAGGAAGAAAACCACGGAGGAACACGGAGGAGTGTTTCGCTTTTATGACGTTATCTCCATTTTATGCATATTATATACCATTAATACTATATATAAGGAATTAGGCACAATGCCCTTAAAACTGTGTATAAAAAATAATACACCTAAAATACTTGATAAGAATAACAGTAAGCTATATAATAGATAGTAAAGAGGTCATAAAATGAAGCTTTTTTCGCTTGTTTTTTGTATGATTCTAACTTTTGAAATTTTTGCCCAAGGGAACTCCCAAAGGAATTCTTCTGTAAATTTAATAAATTATATAAAGATAAATGATTACACATCTCCTAGTATAAATGTTACTTCAATAGATGATTTCATAAAACTTATGGATGATAATAACACAACAGTCGTGTTTTACACTGAAAAATTATTCTTAATACAAGGGGCATCCATTATGTATATAATTGATACAAATGGGTATAATAATATTAAAGATTATAAAAATGGTAATGACAGAAATTTTAATAATGGTGAATCTTATTATTTTGCTTTGGAAAATAATTTACCTAATCAAGAAGAAGTCGATTATTATAAACAAGAAGGATTTTTAACAAATGCTGATTATCAGGAAGCAAGTCGATTAGGTTTCACTCATAGTAACATAGCAGAGAGAAGAATTAATGGGTTAATTACGGAAAACGATTTACAAAAGAATTTAAAGTACTTAAATATTATTGTATACCTTATTTCTTATAAAAATTGGCAAGCTACACAAGATCAGATAGCAAGGCAAAATACATCTCAATTAAACACATATAGCTATAATGATAGAAACAGGGCTGCATGGGAAGAAAATGCTAGACTTCAACGCGAAAGGCTCGATCAAGAGGGTATACAATTTATTGAAAATTCAAGTATTGAAGAATTAATTGCAAAAATTGGTAGAATAGAAAGAAGAGCACTTATAAGTGGAGGATACAGTGATAGTGATGCAAGAAGGGATGTTAGTGGAGAAATAAGGAAACTCAATTATTTTGATTATTATTTTATAGATATACCATTAGGAACTGATAAAGATAGCATTTTTTATTATGCCTGTAAATTTTGTCAGTATTCTAATGTAAACGATTATAAAAACAATAATACGGCATATACATTAAAAGGGACAGAACAATTTATACGGCGTTATTCATTTAATACAATTAGAGATTTTCTTGATGCAGATACCGCAAATATACCCAATGGAAATGATTACAACTTAGTATACTCATATAACATAACATTAGAGCAATTAAATCAAAATAGAGCATTTATTATGGAATTAGAAAATATAAAACAAAGATATTTATCAAATATAGATACATCATTATTTGGACGGGATAGAGAGAAAACATCTTTCAGAGTAGCAGACGTTGGAAAAAACAATCAATATAAATCTAACTATAAAGAAATTATTTCTTTTGTTATTTATAATTTATTAAAGCAGCAAAAAGGTATACCCATAACTTACACAGATTTTATTAATAATGTACAAAGGGAATACAGTAATAATTCGATATATAGAAATCTTGGTTTTGATCAAAGAATGATCATGACAACATTTGAACAAATTCCTCGGATTAATAATTTATTTGTAATAAGCAATGGTATTTTTTACTTAAAATAAAAGTCTATTCACCAATAGTTTTTGCTCATTGCGGGAGCTTCTTCTTCCCTCTTCCTCTGTGGAACTCCGTGTGTACTCCGTGGGACTCCGTGGTTTCTTCTTTTCTCCCTTCTTCCCCTGTGCCTCTGTGCCCCCGTGCGAGGTCTCTACTCATTTTTCAGCAGCCTTATCCTCCCCTCGTTAAACTCAATCGAAACCTTCGCTCCTTCCGGATAGATCTTTTTCGAGGCCGGATCGTCAATCTGAATGAGGACTTCACCGTTGGGGGTTTCCACGAAGCTCTCGACGCTGTGGCCCAGGTAGACGTTCATCCTAACAATCCCGTCCACCGCGCCAATGCCAGGCTCCGTAAGTCGCAGGGATTCGGGCCGCGCCATTATCACAGCCTCATGCCCCTTCTCCACGTCAGCCGCGAAGCGCGTTAACTGCAAGGTTTTGCTTCCAAGTTTGCAGACCCATGCGTCAGAGCGTTTCTCAAGCAGCTCCGCAGGGAAGAACGCCGCCTTCCCCACGAAACCGGCGACAAACTTGCTGTCGGGGTCTTCGTAGATGTTCTGCGGGGTGCCGATTTGCTTTATCTCACCGTCGCGCATAACAATTACCCTGTCGGAGAGGGTCATGGCCTCAACCCTGTCGTGCGTCACGTAGACCGCCGTGGTGCCGAGGCTCTTCTGAATGCGGCGTATCTCAACGCGCATCTGCTCACGGAGCAGGGCGTCGAGGTTAGAGAGGGGCTCGTCGAGGAGAAGCACCGAAGGTTCCACGATAAGACTTCGGGCCAGGGCGACACGCTGTTGCTGCCCGCCTGAAAGCTGCCCCGGTGGCCTGTCGTAGAGGTCGCTGAGGCCCACAAGATCGAGGAATTCCATCACGCGCTCTTCAATCTCGGCTTTTGGCAGTTTTTTGATTTTAAGGCCGTAAGCGACGTTTTCGCCTACGGTGAGGTGGGGGAAGAGGCCGTAGCTCTGGAAGACGGTAGCGGTGTCCCTGACGTTAGGCGGAAGCATAGTCACGTCCTCGGAACCAATGAGGACTTTGCCTGTGGAGGGGAGCTCGAAACCGGCTATCATTCTGAGGGTGGTGGTCTTGCCGCAGCCGGATGGCCCGAGGAGGGTCACGAGTTCCCCGGCGTTCACCGTGAAATTGGATTCATGGACGGCGACGACATCAGCCTTTCCCCTGGTGTTTTTGAAAATCTTGGTTACCCCTTCCAGGGTTACGGATACGCTTTTTTTCTTTTCCATGATGCTCTCTTATCGTGAAATGTTTTTGGCGTTTATGCCGCGGTCGCGGACCAAAAGCTGCATGAGGCCGAAGACGGCGAGGACTATTATGATAAGCACCGTCGAAAGAACGCTGGCAAGGCCGAAGCGCAGCCGTTCGGAGAAGTTGTATATCTGCACCGTTAGGTGATACCAACGGGCCGAGATGAGGAAGATGACCGCGCTCACCGCCGTCATGGAGCGGACAAATGTGTAGGACATACTGGTCAGGAAACTTGGCCTTATCAGGGGGAGCACCACGGATGTGAAGACCTTGGACATATCCGCCCCCAAATCCTGTGCGGCTTCCTCTATCGACCTATCGATCTGCCTGAGATTCGCCGCCCCTGTTTCAAGGCCCACCGGCAGCTCCCTGACCACGTAGTTAATCACAATGATCGCGGCTGTCCCGACGAGGAGCAGGGGCGGCTTGTTAAATGCAAGTATGTAGGAAATGCCCATGAGGGTGCCAGGCACCGCGAAAGGCGTCATGAGGAGGACTTCCAGGATGCGTTTGCCCACGAAGGTCTGGCGCACGATGATAACGGCGGCTGCCATGGCGATGAGTCCCGCTATGGGAGTCGCCGCAGCAGCCAGAGTAACGGTATTGCTGATGGACTGCCAGCCGCGCGAAAGAGCCTCCGGGAAGTTTGAAAGCGTGAAGGTGTAATCAATACCCCAGTTTCTTACAAAGCAGCCGGCGACAATGGTTCCGTAGAGGGACATGATGAAAACCAGGCAGAGGCCCACAAACACCGAAAGCGCAATGCGGACGGGCTTTGTGGCCAATTCCGCAAGCCGCGTGGAGGGCTTGCCCGTCACCGTCACCACGCTCTTCCTGTTTACCCAGTAGCGCTGGAT
>JGI24698J34947_10000876_pt1 | contig 15199 bp, 12 predicted proteins | sample TergutMp193P3_FD_34947 | JGI IMG/M metagenome (IMG submission 34947) | reverse complement strand
GTTTCTGAACAGATAGAATCTTGACTTTTAGGGTTGACAGATATACAGTTATCATTATGAATCTTAAAACTGTTCTGACACACGAGACAATTTGCCTCCATTTAAAGGGTACAACGAAGGAGGCAATAATAAACGAATTACTCGATTTGCTCGTAGCGGCTAAAAAGATAGACGACCGCGCGTCAGCTTATGCCGCTATAATGGACCGGGAAGTTAAGATGTCTACAGGTATGAAACACGGCATAGCGATTCCCCACGGGAAGAGCCCCACTATTAATGACCTGGTCGCGTGTATCGGAGTTTCCGACGCGCCCGTGGAATTCGACGCCCTGGATCACGAGCCCTGCAGGATCTTCATCATGACCCTGTCTCCGGTGGATAAAACCGGCCCTCATCTTCAGTTTCTCGCGGAGATAAGCCTTCTTTTCAAGAGCGCCGAAAAACGACAGGAAATCCTCAACGCCAATTCATCTGAGGACGTCCTAAGGATATTATCCGAGTAATCCTATTGACCAAGTTCACTTAACGCGTTCCTCGCCCAGGTCTGCTCCGCAGGCGTATAGCTCTGCGAACGTTGAATGAACGTTAGTAGAGACTTCGCATCCTGAGATTCGGTTTTCGTGGCCCCGATTCCGGCAACAACCCAGCTAAAAACATTCCTCTCCCTGTTATCCCAGGGGCCGGATCGTCTTCTTTCATTGAGTTCACTTAAAAAACCGGAAAGAAGATCGACCGCCTCGCCGGTTGCCAGGCTGGACAACGTACTGATCGTTGTTCTGATCTCATTGTAATCCGGCGTGTTGTTAACAAAGTTCTGATCGTAGCTCTTCTTTAGGTTCACATAGACCGAATCATCCACGATACCTGTACGGGCGATGGTATCCATGGCGCTGGTCCGCATTTCCCTCATAATCCTCTGGCTGTTCATGTCTCTGGTGATATAACTCCAGCCTACGGCAAGGGCCGTGGACGCGACCTTCGCCTTGGACTCGTCGGGCGCGTCGCTGCGCAGCATTTCCTGCCAGGCCGCGTGCTTGACATTGGGGGGATTGTTGCTGTCCTGTATGATCGCGCTGATTACATCCCCCGGATCATCCATGAAACTGGGAAGGGCATTGTAGGCTATGTTCTGGATTGCCCGGTCAAACCAGCCTATGGAAGCGTAAAATACGGGCTTGTAACCCGCGGGATCGGCAAGGGCCTCAAGCGCGTTTATGCAGCCAACGGCTCCACGCTGTACCCTCCTTTTGGTCTCAAAATCAGAAGTTTGAGAGTTATTAAAATTATCCAGACGGAGCGCGATATTGGAAACATACGCCGTGTCGCCAACCTGCCCCAGCGCGATGAGGGCTTGCTGCATGAGGACGCCGTCGTTGACACTCCTGACGGTATCGGCAAACTGGACTAGCTGCCAAAGCTCCGGCGCCGCCTGAGTGTATTGTTCGGCGGCAAGTCCTTTACAAATGATCCTCGCGGAATAATCGGTAAATTCCCGGTCTTCTCCCGTTTTGATATCGGGGATTTTGGCCAGAAGATGCTTAAGGGCGTCATGGTAAAATTCACCGATTCCCGTCAAATTCGCAGCCTGAACTTCCTGGAGCAGCTCGTAGCGGGTGAAAAAAGACGCCGTCGGCCTGAAGTAATCCTGCGAATAGAATGACATATCCGGCCCAGTATTCGCGCGCGCAGTCGTCGTACTCGCCGCAACCGGCGCGGCCGGCGCCGCGTCCTGGGCGAAGATTGCCATCCCGAAAAAGAACACAAAAACTAACAATAATCTACGTTTCATGTTCTAATTATGATACAATAAATTGTAATTTTCAATAGGAATTTTCGATGTAAAAAAAGACTGTAAAAAAAGACTTGACAAGAAAGTTCTATATGGTATATTATTACACCGTGGCCCTTTTACCCACCTTTAAAGCGTCCGGAAACGGTACGACCTTCGTTGAGACCGGAATGGGCGGTCTTTTGCCCCCTTTCGAGGGGGCGTTTTTTTGCCCATGAAGATACCCCGTGGCTTGCCACGGGATATCTTCGTTGGATAGGAAATTTATTATAATCTCCCCCGCGTAAGCGGGTTCTTGGGTATTGACGTGAGCCTTCCAATCAGCGTCCCAGCGGTTTCAGGAGGCTGAGCCGGAAAGGCGGTTTTGTTTCCTCAACGATTTCAATAATTTCGTCTTCCCTGTCTACAAGGCGGACATACTCTGCGATGAAACGCTCTTCTATTTTGCGTTGGCGGTCGAGGATTCGGGAGATATAATCAAGGGTGGTTTTGGGCGTTCCGGCCGCCCTAACCCTTGTCACCCCGGCATTGTACATGGCCAGGCCCGCCACATCGGTGCCGGCGGTATCCAGACACCAGCGTAAATAGGAAAGCCCGTGCCAGGTATTCACAATGGGGTCAAAAAAATCTTCCGGTTCGAGTTTAGGAAAGCTTGCGCTGTTCAACTGGAAAAGCCCGCGGTCAACGGTATTGTTCTGGTTACGGTTGAAGGCCCGAACCTTGTAGGCGCTTTCTTCCGCGCAAAGGGAAAAAGCCAGGGCCGGCGGAATTTCAAGGACATGGGCGTTGGCAAGGATAACCTCGGCAATCTCATAAGAACCGGTCAGCTCCTCAAAAAAAGCCACTACCTCTTCCCGGAGATCAGGATCCCTGTAGGCGGTGATAATAAGGTCCTCGTTTTCATCCACATTCAGGGCAAAAACAACGGGTTTGGACAGCGCATCCCATTCATCAATCGCTTCTTTTTCATCTTCATCTATTGAAATTGATGCTATTGGTGTGATTTCCTCCTCAATTTCTACGGCAGTACCCCTGATAGGGAAAAACCCGTATAATCCAAGCATGAAAACTACAAATACCGCAAAAATAAAACATACTACTATTCGCAAGCCGCCCCTCTCCTCAAGCGATTATACCAAATTTGGCTGATAAAGTAAACAGCAAAAAACGATCCTCATCTGGACGGAGTTGACGGGAAAGCGGTATAATAATATTAAAGGAGGTTTTGTGCGAATCAGTAAAATTGAATTTCGTAAGCTTCGCATTCTGCTCACCGGAACCTTTAAGGTGGCCTTCGGGGAGATCAACTATTCGGACAACGTGCTGCTGAGAATCACGACCAACGAGGGGATCACCGGTTACGGGGAGGCGGCCCCTCTCGCCTTCGTCACGGGGGAAACCGCCGAAAGCGTTATTGCGATACTGGAAATGCTTCGCCCGGGATTGATCGGCCTAAATCCGCTGGCCGTGGATGATATTCATTCGATTATCAGCGGGGCTGTGCACGGGAATTCGTCGGCACGGTGCGCAATTGACCTTGCGCTTCACGACATCCACGGCAAGGCGCTCGGCAAGCCGGTGTACCAGGTCCTAGGCGGCGGGAACGGCATTGTCCAGAACGACATCACCATCGGTCTTGACAAGCCTGACGAAATGGTCCGCAAGGCGAAATATTATACAGAGGAGAAGGGCTACCGGATTCTGAAGATAAAGGCGGGGCTTGATCCCGCTGAAGATGTACGAACCTTGCGCCTGATTCGCGAGACGGTTGGCGGCGATATCCACCTGCGTGTGGACGCCAATCAGGGTTATTCGGTCAGCGAGGCGATAAGCGTATTGGAGCCGTTCAGGGAGCTTGGGGTTGAGGCGATTGAGCAGTGCCTGCCGGACTGGGACTTTGAGGGGGCCGCCTTTGTGCGCTCAAAAGCCGCCGGTATCCGGCTCATGCTCGACGAATCCATTCACGGCCCGCGCGAAGCCGCCAGGGCCTGCAAACTTGGCGCCGCGGACGCCCTGAACATCAAGCTGATGAAATGCGGCGGCCTTTACCCCGCAGGCCAGATCAGCGCCATTGCCGCCGCCCACGGCCTGACATGCATGGTGGGCTGCATGATTGAAACGCGGCTTGCCATTACGGCCGGGCTGAGCCTTGCGGCGGCGAAGGGCAATATCACCGACGCGGACTGCGACAGTTTCCTGTACTACGATAACGCCCAGACCGGCGTGAGCGGAGGCTTCACCATCGAGGGCGATATGTTCCGCTTGAGTGACGCGCCGGGCTTTGGCATTGAAGTGGATTTTTGAGGCCGGCAGGTAGTGTTATGTCAGAGTGGTCTTTTTATATTTCAGGCATCCTGTACGGGACCTTTGAAGAAGCTGAAAACAGGGTCTTTTACAAATGGCTTGATCCGCTCACATCCGGCTTCAGCGGGCGAACGGAACTGGATGAAGAAAAAAGCAAGGCGCTTCTTGCGTGGACGAGTTTGGATTTCAGGCAGGCGCTTTGCCGCGTTGCGGAATATGAACGCGCCTTCGCGGGGCAGCCGTTAGACGTAACGACGGAAGCCGGGGATACTTATTCCCTGCGGGAACCGGGTCTTTACGCGCAAAGAAACAAAATTTACCCGACGGATTTACTGTTCAAAGAGCGAAAGCTCATAGCGTTTATCCGCCCGGCGCGTGAATCCTGCGCGCTTCTTGTTCGCGGCGGATTTGAGAATGATACCATACTTTCAATCTGGCGTGAATACTCCGCTAAAGAAATATTACGTTCCGTCCGCTTTACCGGGACATTCCGCGTTCTAACGCGCGACAATATCAACCTCGCGACCGACGTTTATCTTCCCGAAGGCGCGATTGAAAAGCTGCCGGCAATACTTGTGCGCACCTGTTACAACAAGAGCGCGAACAGGCATCTGTATTACCGTTATGTGCAACGCGGCTACGCCGTTGTTATCCAGGACGTACGCGGCCGTGATGAGAGCGAAGGTGAATTTATTCCCATGTACCATGAAGCGGAAGACGGAGACGATACCCTGAACTGGATTGCCGCGCAGAGCTGGTCAAACGGAAAGATCGGCACAATCGGCGGGTCTTACCTTGGCTGCGTACAGTGGGCAATGGCCGCTGCCGGCAATCCCCACCTGACGGCGATGGTGAGCATCGTAACCGCCGGCAGCGCCTTCGTGGATTTCCCGCGCCGGGGCGGGCTCTTTGACTCGGGTATGCTGCCGTGGGCGTTCATCATGTCGGAAAGAACATTTAATCCCAAACTTATGGCGCGTGACGACTGGGACGAGCTGCTGAATACGAGGCCGCTGGAGGACATCGCCCCCAAAGCCCTCGGCAAGAAGGTTCCTTTCATTGACGAATGGCTCGCCCATGCCGACAACGATCAATTCTGGCAAAAGAACAACTGGTTTCGGCAATCGGGCGGACGGCGGATACCCGCGCTCATAATGTCGGGCTGGTTCGACGATAACGGCATGGGCACAACTCAGGCGCTCGACCTGACGCAGGATTACCCGGCAGGGATGCGGAAGGTAATCCTCGGCCCATGGAACCACAGCGCCAATACCCGCTACGACATCCACGGCATTCCGATGGGCGAACAGGCGCTTCGCTACGACCTTGACCTGATCTACCTTCAATGGTTTGACTACCATCTGCGCGGAAGGGAGAACGGCATCGACAAAAAAGCGCCTGTGGAGTATTTCACCCTGACGGAAAACCGCTGGAAGACCGCCGCCGCCTGGCCGCCTTCCGTGTGCCGGCCTTACCCGCTTTACCTGGGGAAGGGAGGCGTTCTGCTGGATGAACCGGGGGAAGACGGCGGCGACAGCTACGATTACGATCCGCTAAACCCGGCAGTTCACGTGGTGGACTTGTCCGAAAACGAACTGGAAGTGCCTGAGGATTACACGGAGGAGGAAAAGAGGGCGGATGTGCTTTGTTATACGACACCGCCGCTCGAAACCGGCGTCACCGTCACCGGCGATATAAACGTCGAACTCTTTGTTTCATCCGACGCCGTGGATACCGATTTCATTGTCCGCCTGACGGAAGTCGATGAAAACGGGCGCTCCATCAAGTACGCGGACGGTATGCTTGGCGCGAAATACCGCGACGGCTTCGAGACTCCAGGTTATCTGGAAAAGGGCAAAGTCTACAAGCTGACCATAAGAACCACGAAGATTTCCAAATTGTTTAAACCGGGAAAGCGAATCCGCCTGACTGTGACATCAAGCGCCAAAAACTTCGCTTTCCCGAACAGCAATACAAAGGAAGGCTTCAACGGGACAGAAACCGTTATCGCGCGAAACACCGTGCGTTACGGCGTCCAATACCCGTCCCGAATCACCTTGCCTGTGGAAAAGCCTAGAACTTAATCACTTTCTTTTCAGCGCCGAAAGCTTCGATGGTGGCGACGGCGTTCTTTAGATATAGGACCAGGGTATTGGGGTCGTTCTCGCTGTACATACCCTTGAGATCCGGATACGCGTCGAGCATGTGTTTCTTCACCGCCACCCTGTCGTCCTCGACAGCCTCGGCCGTCACGCGAATCCAGCGGTCCGGTTTATCCATCGCGCTGATCTCGATTTTCGGATTGGCGAAGATCTGTTTCGCCACGTCCTTCGACTTGCCCGTCTGGATGTACAGCTTATCCTCAAAAATGTCCACAGTGCCGAAAGGCCGCACCCTCGGCTGGTTCCCCTCCACGGTAGCGAGGTAGTAAGTCCCGGCGGCTTTCAGGATATCGTATACTTCTTTCATGGTTGGCTCCTTTATATGTGTATGGTATGCTAATTAACGCTATCTTTCAAGCCGTGCCAGGAACGCTTTTGTCCTTTCATTTTTGGGATTATCGATGACTTCCGCCGTGGAGCCTTCTTCAATGAAGACACCGGAATCCATGAAGAGCGCCCTATCGGCCACTTCCCGCGCGAAGGGAATTTCATGGGTAACAATCACCATGGTCATTTTCTCCGCGGCCAGGGCGCGGATCGCCTTTAGTATGTCACCGGTGAGTTCCGGGTCAAGGGCGCTTGTGGGCTCGTCGAAAAGAAGAACCTCGGGGTCAAGGGCCAGAGCCCGCGCGATTGAAACCCGCTGCTGCTGGCCGCCGGATAACTCACAGGGGTAGCTTTTTACCTTGTCGGAAAGGCCCATCTTAACTAGCAGGGTCATAGCCCTGTTTTCGGCCTCTTCCTTTTTTCTGCCCAGCACATGAATCTGGGCTTCGGTGATATTTCGCATAACAGAAAAATGCGGGAAAAGGTTGAAATTCTGGAACACAAGTCCCACTTTAAGGCATATTTCCCGCTGGCGCTCCGCGTGAGCGTAAACGCCGTCCTTTACGAGGTCCTTGCCGGTGAGGGTAATGCTGCCGGAATCTACGAGTTCAAGATGCGTGACGCAGCGGAGCAGGGTCGACTTCCCCGAACCGGAAGGCCCAATGACGGCTACTACTTCCCCCTGGTTCACGGTGAAAGAAATGTTTTTCAGAACTTCCAGCTTTCCGAAAGATTTTGAAAGTCCTGTTACCCTGATTATTTCCATTTTTAACCCCGGCCTAAGAGTAATAACTGAGTTTCTTTTCACAGAACGTGAACGCCACTGTTACAACCCAATTCATAAGAAGGTAAAAGAGCCCGGCCACGAAAATTGGCGTTGTGGAAAATTCCCGCGCCGCCGCGCTCTGAGCCGCGTGGAAAAGTTCCGCCACGCCGATTACCTGCGACAGGGCGGTGTCCTTTACCAGGGTGATCACTTCGTTCCCCGTGGCCGGGAGTATGCGTTTTGCCATCTGCGGCAGGACAATCCGCATGAAGGTCTGTGAGCGTGTAAAGCCCAGAACTTTGGCCGCCTCGTACTGGCCCCGTGGAATCGACTCGATGCCGCCCCGGTATATCTCGGCGAAGTACGCCGCGTAGTTCAGGGTAAAGGCGATTATCACCGCGACAAAGCGGTTGTAGGACAGTACAGTCCTGACGGCGCTCCAAAAAACCGGAGACTCAATATACCCCCAAAGGGTTTCGTTCAAAAACATCAGAAGGTACTTGGGCGCGAAATAAATAAAGATGAGCTGGAGAATAAGGGGCGTCCCCCTCATGATCAGAAGATAAAGGCTGATTAAACCGCGAACCGGGCGGTTCTTCGACATCCGGCCAAAGGCGACCAGCAGGGCCAGGGGGAGGGAAAAGAGGAGGGTAAGAAAAAACACTTCCAGCGATATTACCGCCCCACTGGCCATAATGCCGATCATTCCAATCATGGCCGGCCTTTATCCGTTGAGAAAAAAACTGCTGTCTTCGTACCTTACTTCCCTATTATGGAGATATCCGCGCCCAGCCATTGCGTGGCTATTCTGGCCACCGTGCCGTCCATGGCCATATCCAGAAGAGTTAACCAAACCTTTTCGGCCAGGGCATTCTCTCCCAGGCGGAATCCGATACCGAATTCCTCATCCCCCAAATTTTCCCCGATGATACGGAAAGGCCTGCCCGAACGGTTGATGTTGTCATTGGCTACCACAAGGTCGATGACCACCGCGTCTATGCCGCCCACGTCCAGATCCATCAGGGCCGTGAGGAAATCCCTGTACTCAACAATACCGCTCAGGCTCGCTTTGAACATGTAGGCGTGGTCAATGGCTTCTATGGACGCGGAACCCGCCTGGGTTCCCACGGTTTTACCCGCCAGATCCGCCAGAGTGTTTACCGTCGAATTGCTTTTTACCACAATTACCTGGGCGTTTCGGAGGTAAGGAGGGGTGAAGAGCAGATTCTCTTTCCGTTCCTCGGTGATGGTAAAGCCGTTCCAGATGCAATCGATCTGCCGTGTATTGAGTTCCTGCTCCTTGGCCGCCCAGTCGATGGGCTGAAGCACCAGCTCAACCCCCATCCGTCTGGCCACTTCCTTCGCCAGATCCACGTCGTAGCCCACGATTTCGTTCCTCTCGTTGCGGTACCCCATGGGCGGGAAAGAATCGTCCAGCCCCATGACAAGTTTTTTCTTGTTCAAGACGTCTTGAAGGGAATTATCCGCTGAAGCCGTCCTGTTTCTATTGCCGACCGCAAAGACCGTACCTGCCGCCACAAGGGCGCAAAATACCAATGTTAAGATTCGTTTCAAAATATCCTCCTTGAAATGAAATGGTAATGCGATAGTTTAGCGTATTTTGTGGGGAATGTAAACTTGGGGGGCTGGGGAGCAGCAACAGCCCATCAATGGGCGGAACGGAGAAAGTGTTTTCTGGAGAGGATGTTCGGGAGGTGATTGAATGGGGATGTGGAGATGGAGGTTTTGGTGAGGTAAAGAGGGAAAATTTTTAATGATACTAAAGAAATGGTCCTCATTTTTCATCAATGCCCGATTTTCGAACCTTCGGTTTGTAGCATCCGGTTACTCTGATTAAAGTCTCGCTCAGCATGTTGTTCTTTACATTTTCTTGTGCTTTATTTATACTTACTAAAGCTAAGCATTTTTACAGGAAAAAGGTATCGGCTCTTATGGGTACGGCTTGCACAAAATGTGAATCAAAAAACTGATTTATATACAATTTTGAATTCATACTTGCCAACTTTAGCCAACCGGGAGATGTAATTAAGTATATTAATTATGACCGATGAAACTTCTTCCAATATGAAAGATGCCATAAAAAAGACAAAGAATAAGCTTAATGAGGTGAAGTCTTGCTTGGAGCAATTATCGGTGACATTGCCGGCTCAAGATTTGAGTGGAATAATGTAAAAACAAAAGAATTTGATTTTTTCACCTATACATGCGAGCCAACAGACGACAGTGTAATCTCCCTTGCCATTGCCAAGGCGATACTTGATGCCGGGAGTGATATTGATAAATTAGGCGGTCTGACAGTTAAGTATATGCGTGAAATTGGCAGGAAATACCCAAACTGCGGCTACGGAGGCAAATTCAATCAATGGATAGTTTCTGACAGTATGGGGTCTTACAACAGCTATGGTAACGGCGCGGCTATGCGCGTATCGGCCTGTGGTTTTGCGGCAAAAAACCTTGAAGAAGCAAAATTGCTTTCACGTAAAGTAACAGAAGTTACCCATAATCACCCAGAAGGCATTAAAGGCGCGGAGGCCACGGCAGTCTGTGTGGTCTTGGCACGGGACGGGAAAAGCATACTGGAAATTCGAGATTATGTGAATCAACATTATTATCCCATGAATTTCACCCTTGACGGGATACGCGGTAATTATCGGTTTAATGAAACATGTCAAGACACCGTACCGCAGGCGATAATGGCTTTCCTTGAATCTACTAGTTTTGAAGATGCAATCCGCAATGCCATTTCAATAGGCGGGGACAGCGACACTCTTGCAGCTATTACCGGTGGTATTGCCGAAGCTTATTACGGTATACCTATCGAAATACGTAAATACGCATTGACTTTTCTCGATGAACGACTTTTTAAGATACTGACTGACTTTGAGAACAAATACCCCCCCGCATTAGAAAAAAGTATCGCAGAAAACAATGTAAAAATAATCGGACGCAAACGTAAAGTTGAAGGTCAAACACGCGAAAAAATAATGAGAGAGTCCTTATCCAGTGCAGACGAGGATTTTGAATCAACACTTCCTTTCCACGAGGAGACAACAAGCGAAAAACTGTTTCGCCATTTATTTGGAGCGTGCAATATCCTTCGCGGGCCAATTAATCAGGATGAATACAAGAGCTATGTCACACCAATATTGTTTTTTAAACGTCTGTCTGATGTGTATGATGAGGAGACTAATAAAGCACTTGAGGAATCAGGTGGTGATGAGGAATATGCAGCTTTCCCTGAAAATCATCGTTTTGTCATTCCGAAATACTGCCACTGGAATGATGTAAGAAGCACCCACGAGAATGTTGGCAAAGCTATTGTGGATGCAATGATAGGGATCGAGCGTGCCAATCCTGATACATTGTTCGGTGTATTTTCCAGTTTTGATGATGCAAACTGGACAGACAAGGGCAAGTTATCCGATGAAAGACTAAAAGACCTCGTGGAACATATGTCCAAGATCAAAGTCGGTAATGATAATTATTCATCCGATGTTATGGGAGATGCATATGAATATCTGATAAAGAAATTTGCTGACCTTTCAAAGAAAAATGCGGGTGAATTTTATACGCCAAGATCGATAGTTAGGCTACTTGTTATGTTACTCGCTCCTAAACCAGGAGAAACAGTTTATGATCCTGCCTGCGGGACGGGCGGAATGTTAATTGAGGCTATTCGCTATATGCAAAATGATAAAAAGACTTATGGGAGGATTTATGGACAAGAGAAAAATCTTGCCAATGCTGCTATTGCACGGATGAATCTGTTTTTACATGGTGCTCGGGATTTCCATATCACTCAGGGTGATACACTCCGTTCACCGAATTTTCTTTACAGAGGTGGATTACAGACATTCTCTTGCGTAATCGCCAATCCACCGTTTTCATTAAAAGCCTGGGGCGCTGAACAGTTTTCAAGTGATGTGTTTGGCCGTAATTTGTGGGGCAGCCCCACCGACAGCAATGCCGATTTTGCATGGTTGCAACATATGGTACTGTCAATGGACAAAAAAAACGGACGTTTGGCAGTCGTGTTACCGCAGGGAGTTCTGTTCCGTAGCGGTAAAGAAGGAAAAATCCGTAAAGAGATGGTCGAATCCGGCAAACTCGAATATGTAATCGCGCTTACCGGTGGTATTTTTTATTCTACCGGTGTTTCGGCGTGTATTCTTGTGCTAAATGATCATAAACCCGCTGAACATAATGGCAAAGTTTGCTTTGTAGATGCATCTAACATCTACACAGCTCAGCGGGCCCAGAACATAATGACAGAGCGAAATGTTGAGGAAGTATACAAGCTTTGTGCCGATTATGTCACAATACTTGAAAAAGTTAGAATCGCAACACTTGAGGACATTCGAAAAAAGGATTACTCGCTTTCAGTTAGCGGCTATATTGAAAAGATCGCGCAGGAAACCATATCACCGGCTGAGGTGCGAGAAAAGTTTTTAACAGCGCTTCAAGCCACCTATGCTGCCGAGGAAAAATTGAAGATACTTTTTGAGGAAAGCGGGTATGGCCGAAAGTAAACGTATAACCTTGGAAGAACTCAAAAGCTATCTCTGGAATTCCGCAGTTTTATTAAGAACGCACATCGACGCCGGTTCGTATAAACAGTATATATTTCCATTGCTATTCTTTAAAAGGATTAGTGATGTATATGATGAGGAGTACGACGCTGTTATAGCTGAATACGGTGATGAAGAAACTGCGGATTTCCCAGAAAACCATCGCTTTGCCGTGCCAAATGGTTTTCATTGGCATGATGTAAGAGAAGTCCATGAAAATGTCGGTGTGGCGATTGTATGTGCATTCCGCGCCATTGAGCGGGTCAATGTCGAAAAACTATCTGGTGTTTTTGGTGATGGTGCTTGGACAAACAAGAACCGTCTGCCTGATGAATTGCTAAAGAACCTGATCGAACATTTTTCAACATTGACACTCTCGATAGAAAACTGCCCGGAAGATGAGCTGGGACAGGGGTACGAATATCTCATCCGTAAATTTGCTGATGATTCAGGCCATACAGCACAGGAGTTTTACACCAATCGCACGGTTGTCCACCTGATGACTGAAATGTTAAAACCTCAACCCGGAGAATCAGTTTATGACCCCACCTGCGGCAGCGCGGGGATGTTGATTTCAGCTATTGCTTATCTGAAATCACAGGGAAAGGAATGGCGCAACGTTAAAATTTATGGTCAAGAAATCAATGCATTAACCTCAGCTATTGCCCGTATGAACCTTTTTTTACATGGCGTTAAAGACTTCAAGATAGTCAATGATGACACTCTTCTCTCACCAGCTTTTATCGAAAACGGCCAGCTTCAGCGCTTTGACATGATAGTGGCCAATCCGCCGTACTCTATAAATCAGTGGAACAGAGAAGCTTTTGCCTCCGATAAATACGGCCGTAACTTCCTCGGAACACCGCCCCAAGGCCGTGCCGATTATGCCTTCTTTCAGCACATTCTCAAGAGCCTTGAGCCTAAAAAAGGACGCTGCGCGATACTATTCCCCCACGGCGTACTTTTCCGCAACGAAGAAGCTGCCCTGCGAGAGAAGCTTATCTCCGCTGATTTGGTTGAATGTGTCATTGGGCTTGGAGCGAACCTTTTCTATAATTCGCCAATGGAGGCATGTATCGTCATCTGTCGAACCAATAAACGTCCAAATAAACGCGGGCAAATTTTGTTGATAAATGCTGTAAATGAGGTCACACGCAAAAACGCCCAAAGCTGGCTGGAGGACTCTCATATAAAGCGAATTTCTAGTGTTTATGAGAATTATAGCGATGTTGAAGGCTTCTCAAAAGTAATAACCATCGCTGATGCTGAAAAGAACGGCTGGTCATTGTCTATACCACTATATGTCCATGAAACTGATAGCGAGAAAGCTGTCGATACCCACTCGGCAAGGGAGTGTGTTGCGGTATGGCTTGACGCAGCGTTTGACATGAAGACAGCGTATGAAGATTTGGTAAAATTGATGGAGGACGGGCAGGATGAGAGTTAAACTTGGAGATGTAGCAAGAGAAAGCCGTGAGACTATAAGCGGAAACAAACATGGTTTACCTATTATCGGTCTTGATAATCTTGCCTCTAACAAAATAACACTGACTGAATGGAGTATTGATACCGAAAATACATTTACAAAATTATTCCGTAAAGGGCAAATACTGTTTGGCCGACGTAGGGCATACCTGAAAAAAGCGGCGGTTGCGCCTTTTGACGGTGTCTGTTCCGGTGATATTACCGTGATTGAGGCAATTCCAGAAAAAATTATACCGGAGTTGCTTCCGTTTGTCATACAAAATGACAATTTCTTTAATTTTGCCATAGAAAAATCAGCAGGATCACTTTCCCCACGTGTAAAATGGGAGAATCTATGTAAATTCGAGTTTAATTTACCCCCGTATATGGAGCAACGTAAGCTTTCCGACCTGCTGTGGGCGATAAATTCCACACGGGTAGCGTATAATAAATTATTGGTTTTGACAGAAGAAATCGTCAAATCGAGGTTTGTCGGGGTGATGAATCAGTCGGGAATATCGAAGAACGAGTATGTTGAGTTGGGTTCTGTATGCATAAGATCTCCGCAAAATGGTGTTTACAAAAAACTGAGTGAAAATCATCCTGTAAACGCCAAAATTGCAAAAATGAAGCAGCTTTTTACAGATAATGCTATTTCACAAGAGGATGGATTGGATGGTATTTTCTTGACAGACAAAGAAATGAACACATTCAGACTAACAAATGCTGATTTAGTATTCGGGAGACGTTCACTTGTTGAGGAAGGTGCGGGTAAATGTAGTCTGGTAGGTGATATTGGTGATGATGTGGTCTTTGAATCATCGTTGCTCAGAATAACACTTAATATCGAAAAAGCCCTTCCGATATGGCTATATTCGTGGTTTTGCAGTGATGAAGGCAAAGAAAAAATGAAGCAGATTAGAAACGTAGTTACTATCGCGGGAATAAAGGGATCCGACTTAAAGAAAATGCGCGTTCCTGTTGTTGATATTAACCTCCAAAACCGCTTTGCGGCGTTCGTCAGACAGGCCGACAAATCAAAATTTGTCGTTCAGCAGCAGACAAAAAATACCTCATTACTGTATAATATCTTAAACGGAGGATAGAAAATGTTCTACGAATCAGACCTTGAGGAAATGCTTATCAATACGATCAGCAAAAATGAGTGGAAGTATATACCGGCCACAGAGCTTCCTCGCTCTCAGTCCGATGTAATGGTAGAATCGATGGTGCGAAACGCGCTTATTCGGCTTAATCCCGAGATAGCTGAGAACCCTGATTTCGCCGCTGATGTTATCTATAAGCTACGCGCCTTGATACTTTCTGTCCAACCACACAACCTCGTGACGCAGAATGAACTATTCAAAAAACAGATTTTTGAGGAAAATTCTTATCCTTTTGGAAAAGACGGACGCATGATACCTATTCGCTTCTTCGGTACCGGGACAGATACTAAGCTAAATGATTATGTCGTAACCAATCAATGGATATTTCCTAAAGAGGATGGCGGAAAACGACTTGATGTTGTACTGCTCATCAACGGTTTTCCTGTTGCAATAGGAGAGTTAAAAACGCCAACTCGTGCGGCTGTGACATGGCTTGATGGCGCGGGCGACATTTCCGCTTATGAAAAAAGTATCCCTCAGATGTTTGTTACGAATGTTTTCAATTTTGCCAGTGAAGGGAAGCATTTCCGCTTCGGCTCTGTTGGGATGCCAATTAATATGTGGGGACCTTGGCACACACCAGAGAACAAACATGAGGGAACGCTTGTGGATGTAAACCGAAGTGTTTCTGC
>JGI24698J34947_10000875_pt1 | contig 15200 bp, 8 predicted proteins | sample TergutMp193P3_FD_34947 | JGI IMG/M metagenome (IMG submission 34947) | reverse complement strand
CGAATAACGGCGGGAGCCACGGTTCATTCACGCTTCCGGAAAACCTTGAACCGGGCCGCTATGTTATACGCTACAGGCGCGGCAGGGGCGACGCTGATAATACAATTACCTTTCTGGTGGCCAATTTCGAGCGCCTCAGGTTTGAAGCCTCGCTTAGATTCCCGGATGTCCTTTCTTACCAGGGTGAGAGGATATCTGGCCGCCTGTCCGCTTCTTATTTATCGGGAGGCAGCCTGTCAGGCGCTCCCTATACGTACTACTGGAGCCGCGAACCCGCCGGTTTTAACCCCGGCGGCTCGTGGGGCTATTGGCGCTTTGGCCCGGATACCTACGATGGCCGCTATTTCGCGGCGAGCGGGGAAGGAACCCTGGGGCCGGACGGCAGCGATGACATAGCGCATAATGTTGACACGGACGGTGTCGAGGGGGCTGCCTATCGTTATCGCTTGGAAGCTTCGGTTCAGGATGCGGCAAGGCAGGAAATCTCCGCGCGAGGCTCGGTGGTGGTCCATCCGGCTTCTTTTTACATCGGTTCCAGGCTTGACGCGGGAACCCAAAGTACACCGGCCCTTGAAGCTTTGTCGCCTTCAGCGTATTTCCTTTCGGCAGGTTCGCCTGCCACAATGAGCTGGGCGCTTTTAACGCCGGAAGGAAACCCTTTTATAAGCGATGAAGCTCCGCAAATTTACTTCTCACTGATTCGCCATGAGTGGAAACAGATCCGTCAGGCCGGAATCGGGGGCAGGATTAACCTCCAATGGGAAAGGGTAGAAGAGGCCGTGATGGAGCAGATCATTTTTCCCACCAGGGGAGGGTACGCAGGGGCCGTCTCTTTTACCCCCGCTGAGAGCGGCCAGTGGGAAGTGCGCCTTTCAAGCAAGGATTCGAGGGGGCGTTCCGCGCAAACCCGTTACGGTTTCTATGTGACCGGCGGAGGTTGGGTACATTGGGGACAGGGAGATGCGGATGAAATCACGCTAACACCCGACAGATCTTCCTACGCTCCGGGGGAAACGGCGAAACTCCTCGTGCAATCCCCCCTGCCCAGGGGGAAGTACCTTCTTACAATGGAAAGGGAAGGAATACTTGAGGAAAGGATCATCGAGCTTGACGGTTCCGCCCGCACAATCGACATTCCCATAAGGGAATCGTACATACCGATCGTGTACGTGGCTATCGCTTCTTATACGGTCAGATCCGGGCCGCCCGAGCACACCTATTACGAACCGGATTTGGACAAACCCAAGGGGCTTTTTGGCCTTGCGGCACTCTCAATCGATCATGACAGCCGGCATTACGCGATAGAGATTGAGAATTCCAAAGGCACATATGGCCCGGCGGAAGAGGCGGAGGTGACCCTCAGGGTGACGCAAAACGGCAGACCTGTGCCCGGCGTAGAACTTACCTTTATGGCTGTGGACAGGGGAGTGGTTGATCTCATTGATTACCATGTACCCGATCCCCTGGCTTTTTTTTACAGCACATGGAATTTCCCCCTGGGAGTACGCGGCGCGGACAGCCGCTCACTTCTCATCGATCCGGTTACCTACAGCCTGTCGGATCTCCAGGGCGGGGACGAGGAGGACAGTTCCAAGCTGGATGAGCGCAAGGATTTCAGACCGACTGCTATTTTTGAGCCTTACCTTGTTACGGGGACGGACGGAACCGTTAGGGTGAAATTCGACCTTCCCGATTCCCTTACCACCTACCGTTGCACAGCCGTAGCGGTTGGCCTGAGCGACTTCGGCATTGCCGAGCAGGATCTGCGGGTTAGCACCCCGCTAACGGCTGTGGCTGCTTTGCCACGCAAACTCCGCTGGCGGGACACGGGGACGATCTCCCTGATACTCACCAACCTTGACAGGGAAGCGGTTGAGGCCAGAGTCTCCGTGGAGACGGAGATGATTGACGATGGCAGCAGCCTATGGGACACGGTGCTGGAAATAGACGGGACTAAAGATAAGACCGTCAGGATCAATCCGGGCGCCACGGCGGAAGTTACGTTTAACGCCGCCGCCCTTGGCGCCGGAGAGAGCAGGGTCATCTTCACCCTCCGTTCCCCCCTGGTAAACGAAAGGATCGTGAGAACGCTCAGGGTGGACAGGCCAGTGCTTTACGAGACGGTTACCGCCATCGGTAATCTGGGGAATGAGAATCCCTTTATTGAGGAGGGTGTGGTTCTTCCTTCCCTCGTTCCCGAGGGTACGGGGAGCCTTTCGGTCTCGCTGTCCGTTTCACGGCTCGCCCTGCTCAAAGAAGCGGTTCGCTATCTTTTGGATTACCCATACGGATGCCTTGAGCAACGCACCGCGCAGCTCCTCCCCCTCGTTGCCTTCGCGGATCGACTTGAAGGTTTCGAACTTGACAGCCCGGTAGAAGACCCGAAGAAAGTTATTGAGGATGAAATTGCCTCGCTCGCCAAAAGCCAGCTACAGGACGGTTCTTTCCCGTATTGGCCTGGCGGGCAATACGGCAACGCATATGTGACCCTTCGGGTTGCACATATCGTCGCGCTGGCAAGGCAGAAAGGTTATACGATCCCTGCTGAGATGAATACCCAGACAATGCTGCGGCATATCAGCGGCATTGACTTCACGAGGGCGCCTTTTGTCAGGGATCACTTCATCAGGGGTTATTCCCTTTGGGTTCGCACCATGTACGGTGAGAGAATAGGCACAGAAATTACCGATTATCTCAGAGGGGGGGATGAACTGGGCATTTCAGGATGGGGGCTTGCCGGCCTCGCGGCAATGGAGCTTGGGATGAGGGATCTTGCCACATCCGCAAGGGACAGGGTAAGGCGCTTCATCAGGCCGGGAACGCGTACCCTGGATCTGACCGATACCTACGAGCGGGGCGCAAATTTCTGGGGATATGACACAGACCGTTATGCGATAGCCCTCATGCTCTATCACGCCATGTCCCCCTCCGACGATATGACAACGAGGCTGGCCAACTCCCTCATTGAGCGCCAGCGCCGGGGGGTATGGACAAATACTTCTTCTTCCTTCTGGGCCGTCCTGGCCTTTGGGCGTATCGCCGACGCGGAAGAACAGGAATGGGCCGGCGGCCTTAATTCACGCCTTTCCCTGGGAGGGACAACGCTTCTGGAAAACGCCTTCCGTTCTCCTGGAGGGGTACCAACCTATAAATCCTGGGCCTTCGGGGAGGCTCCCATGGACTCCATAGCGCGTGACACCCTTCTCCCGCTCAGGGTTGAGAGGGAAGGCAACGGGCAGCTTTACTATACGGCAAGCCTGCGATACGGAATTCCCACGGAACTGGCCGCAGCCCGCGACGAGGGTTTGAGCGTCTTCGCCGAAAACTTTGATTCCGACGGGAACCCGGTCAGGGACGGGGTACTCGTTCCCGGCAAAACCTATTCCCGTAAAGTGACGGTTTCCAGCTCCAGGGATCGCACCTTTGTTGCCCTCAGGGCGCCGATCCCATCAGGCGCTGAAGTTGTTGACGCGGCTTTCGTTACAAGTTCCACGGTACCACCGAGTGAGGATGACAGACGTGGCGATTACAACCGGGAAGCGCCGCCGGTCCGCTTTATCATGGACGATGAAGTGGTATTTCATTGGGAGAATTTCCCGGCGGGGAAAAAAGAAGTGGAATTCCGTTTCCGGGCGGTAATGCCGGGTATTTATCCCACGCCGCCGGTTCAGGCGGAATGTATGTACGAGGAAGAAATCTTTGGCCGCGGTGCAGGTGAATTGTATCGTATCGGACTTTAGTCCGCAGCTATAGGACAAGGGGTATCGTTATGGGTATAAATATTGCCCAGTTATGGGAAACGCACAGTTCAATCATACTTGACATAGGCCGAAAGGTCATCATCGCGGTAGTGATAATTACCGGCGGCAGAATCGTTATTTCCATTTCCAGAAATCTGACACAAAAAGCGGTTACCGGGAAGTTAAAAGCTGATGAGACCCTGGCTTCGGTTTTACGGATGGTAATTCAATACGGGATCATTATTATCTGCCTTATAATGATCCTGGATCTTTTCGGGGTTAATACAGCCGGCCTTATCGCCCTATTGGGAGGAGCGGTAGTCGCGGTGGGCTTCGCCCTCAAGGACACTCTCGGTAATATCGCGTCCGGGATCATCATTTTGTTTCTCAGGCCTTTCAAGAAGGGGGACTTTATCGAATGCGGCTCCGTAATGGGTTCAATTCGGGAAATGGGGCTCTTTGCCACCATTTTGGAAACCGGGGACGGGATTTACATCTCCGCCCCCAATTCCAGCCTCTGGGGAGTTCCCCTGCGGAATTATTCGCGTAACGACAAACGGCGCATGGATATTACCGTTTCCATTTCCTATTCGGATTCCATTGACGAGGCTTTTCGGGTGCTTAATGATATCATCATGGAAGAAGATCGTTTCCTTAAAGACCCTCCCGCGCAGGTTACGATTCAGTCTCTGGGAGATTCAGGCATCGGTATCACCCTAAGGGCATGGGCATCAAGCGCATTGTATTGGAAAGTCTATGGGGATCAGATGAAGAACGTGAAGGAGAAGATACAGGAGGCGGGCCTTACCATCGCGTTTCCCAAACGGGATATTCGCCTGGTCAATGACCTTCACAATTTGCCCGCAGGGAAATCACGCAACACCAACCCTGTTGGTGACACCAACTCTGTTGGTGACACCAACGAAGCTGGTGACACCAACAGAGTTGGCAAAGTATCCGGCGGCTAAAGCGGCATGGGTATTGCGCGTGATAGACTGAAATTCGAATTTCAGAAACGGAAACTTTTATTTACACTTCTATGCCTTGTCATTCTTTTTTATTTATTTTTATTAATGCTCCCCTTCCCCGAGCTTGACGAATTTCGGGAAAGATCCTGGGGAACCGTAATCAGCGACCGGAACGGAACCGTCCTCAGGGTCCTGCCCGCAACGGACGGGGTCAAGCGTGAATGGGCTTCGTTAGGTGAAATTCCTCCCGGAGCCGTAAGGATATTTATCAGCTCGGAGGACAGGCGTTTTTATTTTCATCCCGGTGTTGACATCATCGCCATAGGCCGTAGCTTTTTGCGAAACGCGCAGGAGCGGCGCGTTGTGTCCGGGGCATCAACAATTACAATGCAGCTTGCGCGTATGGTAAATCCGCACCCGGGGGGCTTTAGCGGGAAGATCCACGAGGCATGGGATGCCGTTAGGCTTGAAGTAAAGCTCTCAAAGAAAGAAATTCTCGAATTATGGCTTAACAGCATTCCCTTCGGTAGCAATATTGAGGGGCTTCCCGCCATGACCCGTTCCCGCTTCGGGAGGCCCATCAACCAGCTTGATGACAACCGGGCGGCGCTGCTTGCGGCGGTTCCCAGGCGTCCGGGCTTCTACGACCCGGCGGTAAACCCTGATGCGGCCATTTCCGCCGCCCTCACCCTTTCGGAAAGGAGCGGTCTCGGCCTCAGGGAGGATGAACTCAGGGAAGCCGCGAGGGAAGCCGGCGCCGTTCCGCAGGGCGCTGAAGACCCAAGGGCGCCTTTTTTTGCCCCCCATTTTACCGAGCGGATGCGTCTTTCGGCTGACAATGAAAATAGTCGCGTGACTTCTGACATAAAAATACGCAGTACCCTTGACCTGGGTCTCCAGCGTTATGCGGAAGAATTACTTGCACTGGAACTGTCGCTTCTATCCCGTAACAGGGTAAGTAACGGGGCAATTTTCGCGATAGACAACGACACCGGAGCGGTACGTGTTTACGTTGGTTCCGCTTCATGGTTTAATGATGCGGTCTCGGGAAAAATTGACGGGGTCCGTTTTCGCGGGCAACCAGGTTCGTGCCTAAAACCTTTCCTTTACGCCCTTGCGATTGATGCCGGATTCGGCCCGGCGGATATCATGCCGGATCTCCCCACGGTCTTTGGAACAAGGGAAGCGTATATACCCTCTAACTTCAATAATCGTTTTAACGGCCCTGTCCGTTTTCGTATCGCCCTGGCGTCTTCCCTCAATATTCCGGCGGTGTATCTTCTGGAACGCATTGGTGTCAGCGCCTTTGAGGAATACCTTGTTAGTCTCGGCTTTGACTCCATAATGGAAACAATGGGCACACACGGTACGGGGCTTGCCCTGGGCAACGCCGAAGTGAGCCTTGAGGAAATGGTTCGGGGATTTTCGGCTTTTCCCCGTGGCGGCTCTCCGGCGGAATTCACCTGGATTGAAGGTGATACGCCGTTACAGGCCCCGGAGCTTTCGCGGCCTTTAATGTCGCCATACGCGGCATGGGTGATAGCGGACATACTCTCGGACAGATCCAGCCGCTTTGTTGGTTTTGGCCCGGCTCCGACTTTGGCAACACCCTTTGTCTCGATGTTCAAAACCGGAACGGCAAATCAGTTTCAGCATATCTGGGCCCTTGGCGCGACAAAGCGTTTTACCGTTGGCGTCTGGATGGGGAATTTTTCAGGGGAAACAGTCATAGGCAGCACCGGGAGTTCCATTCCCGCAAGCATAGCGTCAAGGCTTCTGTCGGCCATGGAACAATCCGCCGGAGCAGGTAACAGGGACAGCGCAGGTTCTTTGGAAAACATTGGAGGCCCCATGCCAGCCGGGGTAACGGAAACGCAAATCTGCGCCCTTTCAGGCATGACTTCCGGCCCTTACTGCACAGGGCTTGCCCGCGAATGGATACGAAATGAAAAGATTCCATCGACTTGTAACTGGCATACAGAAGCGGGGCTTTTTTATCCTCCTGAATACCAGGCATGGCTGACCGAAAGGTTCCGCTACGGCAATGTGATGCAGGGGGGGAGCGGCCGTATTCGGAATCCTGTTTCCGGTTCGGTTTATTACCTTGACCAATCAATTCCGCCTAACGCCCAGGCCCTGCGTGTTGAGACTAACGGTTTTGGCGTAGGCGCCCTTGTCTACTCCGACGGCGTACTCCAGGGCAGCCTTAATCATGCAGGTGTATACGCCCTGTCCCTTTCACGGGGCAATCATACTGTTCTTGTGGAAGACCCTGACGGGACTTCTGCCGTTGTTAATTTTGAAGTAAGGTAGTTTATATGGGAAAAACAACAACAATAATTTTATGGACGGTAATTATTATGACGGTTTCCAATTGTCAGAGCTACAGGAAAGATAATAATACGCAAGTTGATGGTAATAGAATTACTGTCACGTTTAACATTTCGGACAGTTCCCCGTTTAATAACGGCGTTTTTCAGGGATGGGGAACTTCGCTCTGCTGGTGGGCTAACAGGCTTGGCTACGATGAAACGCTTACGGAAAAAGCGGCGGCCCTCTTCTTTTCAGAGAAAGGGCTTGGGCTTGATATTGGACGCTATAACATAGGCGGTGGCGACGATCCGGAACACAACCACATTACCCGCTCCGATTCAAAAGTACCGGGATACGCTACTGGTTTTGACGGCAACGGGAACATTGTCTATGACTGGAGTGTTGACCAAAATCAACGGAACATAGTACTGGCAGCGCTGAAGGTAAACCCCAATTTGTATGTTGAAGGTTTTTCCAATTCGCCGCCCTGGTTTATGACCAATTCAGGATGTTCTTCCGGCGCCGTAAGATCAACAGACGATAACCTTACACCGGAACATGTAGAAGATTTTGCAAAGTATATTGCTGATGTTACCTTGCACTTCAGGGATAATTTTGGCATTCGGTTTCAAAGTTATTCGCCCATGAATGAGCCTGACACAACTTATTGGTCTGCTCTTGGCAACAAGCAGGAGGGCAGCAGGTTTGGTTCGGGAGAAAGCCAGTCAAATATGATTATTGCGACCCGCTCTGCTCTTGACGCGGCGGGGCTTCGCGATGTCCTTGTTGCGGGAATGGATGAAACAAGCATAGACCAGACATATCGGAATCTGGACAGATTGACCGCTCCCGCCCTTGCCGCCCTTGGCCGAATTGACACCCACACTTACGGCGGTTCAATGCGGCGGCAGCTGAAAGAAAAAGCAGTATCGCTGGGCAAGGATCTCTGGATGAGCGAATTTGACTCAGGCGACATCGCCGGAGGGATGACTGCCGGTGATATGAAAGCCGGTCTATTCCTTGCAAGCCGGATAATACTTGACATGAACGGTATGCAGCCTTCGGCCTGGGTTTTATGGAACATTGTTGATTTTCACAAAGATTCTGATTTTACAGCGCCTAACGGAAGCCATACGGAAGCCAATAACTCGCTGAATCAATCCGACGGTTTATGGGGCGTGAGCATGGGAGATCATGACAATAAAGAAATACAGCTTTCACAAAAGTATTATGTATTCGGTCAATTCACACGATATATTAATCCTGGCGACACAATTATTTCTTCCAGCGATGCAGAAAATATATTGGCTGCATGGAACCGCGAGACCGGAGTTGTGAAAATAGTCGCGCTGAATCAGAGAGTGGACGCGAAAACACTTTATTTTGACCTTTCCTCATTTGGCAATGACCTGCGGCGTGTTTCTGCTATCCGCACGGGGGGAGCATTTAATGGCGGTGAACAATGGGCGGAGGTCAGCAAACTGGAATTGTCAGGTAAAGGTTTTAGTTTTGAATTGCCGGGCTACTCTGTAACGACATTTGTGGTAGAGTAATTAAATACGGGAAAAAACCGCCGTTTAGGTATGTGGGAACCTCCAAATTCCGGCCGGAATTCAGGAGGTTCCCCCGTCGATCGTCTTTTATCTGACTACCTTTGGTACCTTTGATAGATCGTAGCCCGTTCCTGCGCGCCCAGCCTGTCCAGATCCGCGTTATAGGCGGTCCACGCTGTATTGTTGTTAATGTCCCTGACCCCGGTTACAAACTCGGCAATGGATTGCGTTAAGTAAGGCTCAAGTACAGCCCTGATATCCGCGACACGTTTGCTGTCGGCATCGCTTAATATAGCGGGCGGAATAAAGTAATTGTCGGGAATGGCGTTTGGCGCGTCTGCCAGTGACCAATTAATCAGTCCGCCGAGAAGGAAGCTCGGGCTGGCCAAAACAGTACTGCGAAGCGAAGGATCACCGGTTGTCAGCCACCGGTTAATGGCTTCCATCCCTTCGGCCTGCTCTCCCATTCTGCGATCCATATAAATTATCTGTGCGCTGTGAATATACCAAATGCTGTTGAGCGGCGCCTGGAGTTCCTGGATAAGCCGCTTGTAGAGGGCGGGTTTCCCGTTCAATCCCAAAGCTCCCGGATCGGGATCTGTCCAGGTTACGCCTTTCATGGTTCTTCCAAAGAGGTGCATCTCGTCAGTCGCCATGAAATCATAGAGGGCAATGATGAGTTCCGGGTCTCTGGCTTTATCGGTTACATGCCAGGCGGCGCGTGTAATACCCCATGGTTCCCGGTTGGTTGACCAGTGCCTTCCGCTTGGGCCGTTCATCGGAGCCAGAACGAAGTTTTCCGGCCACCGTGGATCGGTGGAGCCCATAACATTGTGGGCATAAGAATCAATAAACACACCCAATATAGGATCGGGATTTAAGGCGAGGGCCCTGAGTTGATCACCTGTCATGGTATAAACATCCTGTTTGATGAGGCCTTCCCTGTAAAGGCTTGCCATGTACCTGAGAGCGTCACGGTATTCGTTAGCGCGGTATTGCTCTGTTACCCTTCCATTGGTGAGTGCCAGGCCGAAGCCCCCTTCGCCGCCATACACAAAGGGCATAAAGGACTTGGCAAACCATGCCGTCGAATGAAATACACTTGTGAAAGCCAGGGGAACTTCGTCATTCGGGTTGCCGTTGCGGTTAACGTCGGTATCCCTTATCCACCGGAGATATGCGGTAAAATCATCCTGGGTTGTCGGGAACCTCATCTGCCGGTTGTCCCTGATCCAGGGCATATAAATCCATCCCCGGCCCATTTGATAGGTTGACCAGATCGCGTCGTCAACAAGAGGCAGGGCGTAAACCTTGCCGTCGGCCATGCGCAGTACGGTATTCAGCGCGGGGTAATCATTGAAAGCCTTCGCTATCATGGGATACTCCAGAAGATGGTAATCGTCAAGGGGAACAATAATACCTTCCTGCGAGTAATACGCCATGTCGCCAAAACCGAATCCGCCGTTGAGAACATCTGGATAATCGCCGGATGCCAGAAGCAAATTCCTCCTTGTGCCAAAATCGGCGTTTGGTACGGTTATAAAATCAAACTGTATGCCTGTCCGATCCGTTATTTCCCTGGTAAAACTATTGTCACGGTAATCAAAACTCGTGATGTTCGCGTACCCGCCTACTTGCATAAGCATACTGACCCGCGTATTATTGCCGGTAACAAACGGTAGGCTTGGATATTTTTTTGCTGCGGACGCAGCGGCAGCTCCCCGCGACGATTGGCTGCCGCCGATTGCGAAAACCATGACCGTCGTTAAAACCATCAGAAACAGAAACAAAATTCTTTTCATAATCTTCCTCCAAAAAAAATTTTTGCCGGTTATTCTTTCAAAGAACCGATCATAATGCCACGGATAAAATATTTTTGAATAAAGGGATATAGGAGCATCATGGGCAATGCGCCTATTACCAGAACCGAGTAACGGAGCTGCTGGTACAGTTCCGTTAACGCGGCCAGTCCCTGGGGATCCATTAACGCTATTGTTTCGGCGGGCATTGAAGCCACAAAGAGTATGTCGCGTAACACCATCTGAAAATTAAACTGGTTTGACCTTGTAAGATACAACATGCCGCTGAAATAACTGTTCCAGATGCCGACCGAGTTAAAGAGAACCATTACCGCGATTACGGGTACGGCCAGAGGCAAGGCAAAGGTAAAAAAGAAGCGCACGTCCCCGCACCCGTCAATATGCGCCGCGTCCAGAAGAGTTGACGGCAGATTGTTCTGAAAATATGTTTTGACTATGATCATGTTGTAGCAGGAATAACCCACTCCTATGACCAATGCCCAGCGGGTTCCGACAAGCCCCAGATTCCTCATCAGCATATAGCTGGGCACGAGGCCGCCTGAAAAAAACATGATGATCACAAAATAGACAAGAAATATTTTTCTGTCCGGCAATTCCCTCCTTGAAAGGGGATACGCGCTAAGCAAGGTCATGGACACCGACACGGTTGTCCCCCCGGCTACATAGAACAGGGAGTTAAAAAAACCGGAGCGGAGCAGGGTGTGGTTTAACAGCGCACGGTAAGACATGAGGTTGAATTCCACAGGCCAAAGTACCACCCTGCCAATGGCAATGGCGTTTGGAGAACTGAATGAACACGAGATCACGTAGACAAGGGGATACGCGACCACCACGCCGGCTATGCCAAGAAACAAAAAGCAGAAAACCTGAAACGTGAAATCCGACGTCGATAATCTCATCAGAACATGCTCTCCCCGGTCAACATGTTCGCGATCCTGTTGACCGTCAGGGTAAGGATCACCCCTACGGCATTCTGGAATAACCCTATAGCAGTACCAAAGGAATAATCGGCGCGGCCTCCGGCTCCCAAACCTACTTTATATACATAAGTTGTGATAACTTCCGATGCGGTGAGATTCAGGGAAGTCTGCAGCAGATACACCTTTTCAAAACCGGTGGCGAGCATGTTTCCCATACTCAGGATAAGCATGATCACAATAATCGGACGGATTGTTGCGAGGTCTACATACCAGACCCGCTGCAGGAGTGTCGCGCCGTCGATAATCGCGGCTTCGTGCAGCGTCGGATCTACCGCCGCCAAAGAGGATATGTAAATAATTGCCGAGTACCCTGTCCCCTGCCAGATGCCTGACCAGACGTAGATATGGGGAAAAGCACCGGCAACTCCCATAAAGTTAACCTGATTGCCGCCCAATGCCATGATCACCTGGTTTATAGCGCCTGTGTCTATCGCGAGGACCTGTCTGATCAGACCGACCATGATCACGGCTGAAAGGAAATACGGGGCGAAAGTAATGCTCTGAACCGTTTTCCTGAATCGTCTGAAAATAAAATGATTCACGCATATCGCCATGATGATTGGAAAAGGAAAACCCGCAATAAGACCGTAAATATTGAGTATCAGTGTGTTACGAAGAATGTTCAGGAAGTTAGGCGAAGAAAAGAAGCGCCGGAAATTGTACAACCCGACCCAGGGGCTTCCCAGTATCCCGAGCCTGGGAGAGAAATTCTTGAAAGCCATAAGGACGCCGTACATGGGAATATAGTTGAAGATAAACACATATACGACCGGAACCAATATGAGAAAGTAAAGTCCCCGATGATTCCACCGCAAACGCCAGATACTGGTTCTTACTGTTTTGTTTTTACCCACTACGGATACTCCAATTGCCTTCAATTTATAATCGGAGTCATACAAAATGCTTAATACACTACTAAATTAATATCGCATGCAGTATTTTAGACCGTTTCATGGGAAAAGTAAAGCTTGAAGTTGCCGATCCACGCTGCTGCCCTTCGCCACCCGCAAAAGCCGGAACGACTGTTATCAGCGCTGCCAGGGCGACAAACCCTGACATTCTATAGAATTTTTTCATCTTTGATTCTCCTTCTGCGGTTTATTGTCCCATCTGACAAATCTATTGCGTTTTACCGTGAACCAGTATAAAGCCAAATTTATGTAATGAAAATATGCAATTTATGCTTTTTATAGCATTTTTGAATCATTGCCGTTGTTTTAGAACTGATCTTTGATATAATATCCTCATGAATCAGATACCGGATCCAAAATTTACCCAATTACCTATAATGAACCAGTCTTTCCGGTACTTAAACATGAAGTTTCCGCTGACCGCGATTACGGTCGGGGCAGGGCATAGCAATGAAACATCCTCCACTTATTACCGGGATAACGAGCGGGACACGAAAAGCAAAAATCCGTCAATCCACTTGTCTTACAGTGTATGGCAATATACCCTGGCTGGCAGGGGCCACATTGATTTTAAGACTGGTTCCAGGGATCTGTTACCCGGCTCGCTGATGATCTTTTCCACCCCCGGGCCGCATACTTATTATCTACCCAAAGATTCTGACTCCTGGGAATTTGTATACCTCACTATTAAAGGACGGGAAGCTTTGCGGCTGACCCGAATAATCGAAACCACGTTGGGTAATGTGCTTGATGCCGGTGAATTAAGGAAGACCATCTCACTTCTCTTTAAAGCGCTGGATTTTTTTTTTACAAACGGATTGGAGGACATTTACATTAATTCTTCCTACACATACAGGCTTTTTATGAAACTGTTTGAAGAAGCGCCCGGATACGGTAATAGTATAAACTATAAAGGACGTTTTTCCGATCTGATACAGTTTTTTAATGAAAATCTGCATCGGAATATTTCAGTTGAAGAAATGGCAAAAAACATGAATCTATCACGTTCCCATTTTACCAGGCTTTTCAGCGAAGAAATGAACACCACCCCCCGAAAGTATCTGGAAGATCTGAGGCTGAAAGCCGCTATTGAGCTGCTCTTTGGTGAACAAATCAACGTCAAGGAAGCCGCCGCCACATGCGGATTCAACGATGAAAATTATTTTTGCAGACTTTTTAAAAAACGCTACGGCCTTTCTCCGGGTAAATATAAAGGCGATGAGTTGCTTTATATTAACGTTAAGCCAAACAACCAAAAAAAACGAATATACTGAATTATTGGGGAGGGAGCGGTCGTATGTTCAGCGCGCCGGACAGGAAAGTCAAGGCCAATCCTTGCCCCCATCCCTGGGTCCATTCACGGCTTATTTTCCGGTACCCATCCCGATCCTTCATTACGGCAGTACCGCCGGATACATTCAATACACGCCCATCAGCCGAGATGTTTCGCAGTATGCCATCCAGTGATTTATCGATATATTTGCGGTGTAATGGATTACCCAGAGTTATCATCGCGGCAGCTATACCGCATGAAGCGGAAACCTCCTCATAGCTTTCAGGGTCGTCAAGCAGCGTGCGCCATAAACCGTCGGGCGTCTGCAGCAGCTTTAACGCCGCAAGTTGTTCATTAAGCGAAGCGATTATATCCATATACTGCGGGTAGAGATACGGTGCGTGCAGATGCTTCCCGACCTGGCTCATCGTATAAGCGGCCCATGCGTTGGCGCGGCCCCAATAGAAACCGCTCATATGGTTTCCGGCGATGTTGTCGTAACCGTGGTACCATAAGCCTGTTTCAGGATTGTGCAGGTATTTGATGTGCCAGTAGAATTGATTCAGCGCGTCCTCCGTCACCGCCTGGTCGTTCAGCCTGCAACCCATGCGAAGCATGAACAAAGCCGCCATGAATAACGTATCGGCCCATGCTTGTTCCGGAAAATCATTATTGGCGCTGACTGTATGCTGGAGTACATTTTCGGCGAAGCGCGGCGCGTCTCCGCGCAAATAGGCAAGCTTGCCGAGCGCGATTTCCAGGTATTTTTCGTCACCGGTCGCCTCGTGAAGCGTGATCATGGAATGCCCCATCGCGCAGGTATTGACAGTCCAGCGCGGCAAGCCCAGTTCAATGTACTCATCCACGCGTTCTTTCACCAGTGAGAGATATTCTTCACAACCGGTGGCGGCATATGCGGCGCAGATACCGTAGTAGGCGACGCCGCACGGCCAGTCCCAAACCATGTCCATACGCATGGTACGTTTCACAACAGCGTTAATTACCGACAGCAACAGTTTAGAATTATTTTCGTTTTTCAACGTGCTTCCTTCCGAATCATTCTCACGCAGAACGCTGTTTGTTTCAATCCCCCACTTTCTTTTTTCTTTTTATTGTTTCATAATCAGTTTATGCGATTAAGGGAAAAAGGCGCTTTATTATTTTTTCTGATTATTCTTTTTTCTTTTTCCTGCTCAAAAAGGGAAACGCCTATGCCGGAAAACAACAGTTCAGGACAGGGTACTCAAGATGGAGGATCGTCCGGGGCAGATTTGCCGGATCTGGCCGAGACAATTGTCCGTCTTTCGGGTGAAACAGGGGGCGCTATTAATGACAGGGAAGCTTTCGTTGATGATTTTTGGCGCTGGACTTTCGGTGAGGCGGGAATCCCCGAGCAGCTTGCCAGAAAAGTCGCCGCCTCGGTTCTCGAAAGCCCTGCTTTTATTATGGAGCTTCTTGTGCTTTTGCAGCAGGACCCTTACACATACTACCTTGTGGACAAGCAAAATGCCCTTCCCAACGGTTATGAGCCTGACGATCTGGTTACCCTGAGGCCGAGATCATACCGTTTGGGCCGGGACGGGTTAATGTTACGCGCAATCGCCGAAGAAGCATTGGAAGAATTATCAGCCGCCGCCGCCGG
>JGI24698J34947_10000874_pt1 | contig 15207 bp, 15 predicted proteins | sample TergutMp193P3_FD_34947 | JGI IMG/M metagenome (IMG submission 34947) | reverse complement strand
ATTGAGACCCTGCCCGAAGAGCCGTTTGATTCCGTGAATAGCGACTTGCCAAAACAAGGCAATTCGGTAACAAAAGAGACAGTTCACGGTTACGCCCAAGCGCGAAAAGTCATGGAAGCGATTCGCGAAGGTAAATGCGAAGCGGAGTGGGTGGAGATTTTAAGCTGTCCTGGAGATAGTTGCGGCTCATCTCTCTAAAGAGCCCATTTTTCTACAGTGGTTACAGCCCAGTACGTGAACATGATTGTGGCGGTTGGGACGTTCAAACATGCGCGAAATAAGGTAATCGCTAACGTCCAAATCCGCTCCGCAGATAGGGCATCGTCTTGGAACGTCTTTTTCAAGACAGGTGAAGCATCCGCGTATGTACATCAAGCGGTCCCTGCCGCCGGACATGGACGGAAAGGCCAGGGATTTTACCAGATCTCCCCTTTCCAGCCTGTAAGAGCAAATCGGGCAAACCTGCGGATCGCCGGGCTCTCCTCTGATGTTTTGTTTTTTTCTCCAGGGAAGCCAGTTTGGATAAAAGGGCGAAAGCGGGCCAAAGAAAATCGTATATCCAAACCAGAGCAGGATGATGCCGACGGCGACGAGTAAGAATGTTTGCAGGAATGTTCCCATTGCTCCCATATTTTCCTATTCTAGGTTATATTTATTAAATGGCAACCCTCTATATTATCGGCACGCCGATTGGAAATTTGGGCGATATTAGTTTCCGCGCGGTGGAAACGTTAAAAAGTGTCGATCTTGTGGCCTGCGAGGATACCCGCCGCACCTTAAAGCTCCTTACGCATTTGGGGATTCGGGTGAAAATGCTTTCCTGCCGCTCCCAAAACGAGGACTTCGCGGCGGAAAAAGTGCTGGACGCCTTAAAACAGGGGCAAACTGTGGCCTACGCAAGCGACGCCGGAACCCCTGCCCTTAGCGATCCGGGCGCGGTGCTGGCGTCTATGGCTTCAGAGGCAGGCCACGATGTAATCCCCATTCCGGGGCCGTCGGCTTTTTCTGCGCTTTTGAGCGTTTCAGGCGGCAGGGACAAAACGGTCGTTTTTGAGGGGTTTTTGTCGCCAAAACCGGGACGGCGAAAAAGCCGCCTTCGCGAGCTTATGGCTATGGACGCGGCCTGCGTAATTTACGAATCGCCGTTTCGGGTACTCAAGCTGTTGGGGGACATTGCCGAAATAGACAGCATGCGTTATGTTTGTATTGGACGCGAAATGACCAAGATTCACGAGGAATTTATCCGCGGAACAGCGGCTGAAACACTCGACATTTTGGGTCAAAAAAGGGAACAAATCGGCGAATTTTCCCTGTATATATCTGGAAATAAATTTAAATAGCTGGTAAACTTATAGTAGGAATTTGCCGATAATATGGTATAGGTAGGGTAAGATTATGACAGTAAACAGGGTAGGTCATTTAGACCCCATTCCCCCCGGAAAAAGGCCGGGCAGGAATGATCATGTGGGAGGGACAGACAGGACCGATACGGTCAGCATTTCTACTGAGGCAAAAGAGAAAGCTGAGAGGTATCAGGTTTTAGAGCTTATTAATTCCATCCCGGAACTTGATGAAGCCCGGATTGCTGAACTCAGGCAGAAAATTGATGATCCTGCGTATTTAAACGACAAGATTATCAGTGCAACAGCGGATAGAATTTTAAGCGCGTGGGCGTAAGGCTTTAAGGAGCCGTATAAGGGGCGTTCGACCACTTGACCGCTTTAGCGGTCAGATGGCGCGGACGCTTTTTTTTGCGGAAAAAAGAGAAAAGGATGGATCTATCATTCAAATTTGACCCTGAAGTAGTCATGGGAGCGGATACTTTAAGTATGGCCGGTACTATCTGCGCCCGCTGTACGGACAAGGTAATGATAGCCGCGGACAGCTCGCTTAGTTCGGAGCTTGTAAACCGCCTGAAAGACATTCTGGAAGATTCCGGTGTAAAAGCGATAGTTTTTGACGGTATTCAGGAAGATTCCTCTGTGGAAATGGCGGAAAATATAGTCGAGCTTTCCTGCGCTGCTCATTGCGCAGCGATAATAGGCTTTGGCGGGCCAAGAGCGCAGATTATTTCCCGCATGGCCGCGATTATGGCCCCTATGAGAATTACGGCCTGCGATCTGCTGGACGGCCGTATTTTTCAGAATAAATTCCTGCCCTATATCGCTATTCCTACCGCCGGCATGGATGCTTTTTCCTTTAACGAGTTTTTTATCGCTATCGATCCCAGAAGCCGCCTGATTAAAACCGTTCAGTCTCCCGTCAAACTTTACGCAGCCATGATTATAGACAGCACCCTGTATAATACATTTTCAGGCGGCGAGGCAGTCATGGCTGTTTTGGACGGCTTTAGCTCGGCCCTGGAAGCCTACTGCTCAAGCAAGGCAAATTTCCTCTCCGACGCCATGCTTGAGCGTGCGATAAGTTTCTTCTGCAAACTGCTGAAAAGCGGCTCAGGCGGCATGAGCGCCGATATTTTCACACAGGCCGCTTTCCTTACTTCTCTTGGAGTTTCGATAAGCTCGCCGGGAGTGATTCCCGCTCTGGCCTTTGCCATAAACGCCCGTTTCCCGGCCGTAAAACAAATCGCAACCGCCGCCCTTCTTCCGCACGTCGCAGAACGGCTTGCCGGCGCCCGCCCGGAGAAAATGGCCAAAGTCGCCTCATTTTTAGGAGCGGGAAAGGCCGCATCTGTAGCGGACGGAGCCAAATCTTCGGTAGACGGAATTCGCCGGATTATGGAGACGCTTAAGGTTCAGACCAGCCTTAAAGAGTTTAATATACCGCTGGATAAGCTTACGGCGGCTGCCGAGGCGGCCCGCGGCCTTGAATTTGTTGCAAATTCCTCGTGGATTGTTTCTGAAGAAGATGTTTTTGATATTTTGAAAAAGATTATATAAACGCCGTTTTTTAATAGCCGTCCGACATTGAGCGGTTCACGTCGCGCTGGTACAGCTCCTGATACACAAGGTTGCGGGTTTTCAGTTTTTCTTTTACTTCTCTTGTAAAGGGCATGTAGCGCCAGAAAGTGCCGCGGACGTCTTTTTCCAGTTTTTGTATTCCCTCTGATTCCTTTGTCATCCACAGAATGTAGTCCTGAATAAAATATTCCTTAATGTCTCCCTTCAGCTTTTGCGACTGGAACCACTGGTAGTAATGGCCTGTAAGCCCCTCTTCCATCCAGTAAAACGAGGCCTTTTCTTTTGCTACCTGCCAGCGGAAGTCGGCGACCGCGTAAAGAACCGCGACGTATAAATTCCTGGGGTACATTGGAATTACAATCCGTCCGCGGCTTGTTGCGCGGTTAAAGCGGTCAAAAGGCTCCCAGCAAAAGCCTGTGTCGCCGTAGGTCGGTATTAGTACAACATAGGGAACTATTCTGTTCAGCTTGTTCTTGTAAACGCGGCAGTACACTTCGGCATCTATGCTTTCAATTTTTGAAAGCAGGGTGATGACGTTCTCGCGAGTGCCCAGCTCGTTTGGGCCTGAGTGAAAGTACTCGCCTGTAAGAATGGGAAAGTGATTTCCCTGCCTTCCGCAGGTCATTTTTGCCATTTGGCGGACAGTGTCAAATTCGGCGTCTATGGCTCCGATGTCTACCGAGACAGTTCCGCCTTCCGCCTGAATCTTGTCCGATAATACCTGCACGTCCGCTTCCGCGCTGATGTAGTCCTTTATGCACAAGCCGAAGTCATGGTCGTTTTTTATCAGGTCTTTAAGAAGGCCCTGAACTTCCGAAATAGCCGATTTTTGCCTTTCGCTCAGGCAGTCGCTGACGTCGGATATTTCCCGAAGCGGCGTGTGCTCAAAAATCGCGTCGATTCTTGCGTGCAGAAACTTTTCAATTTCCTTACGCTCTTTGTCCCTCTGTTTCAGAAGAACCCTTGCGCCGTCAAGCTTGCCTGTCGCTTTTTCCAGCAGCTGCGCCAATTTTGATGAAGCGTTGCCCCTGGAAACTTTTACTTCGTCCGTTGTGGACGGGCGGATTACGCTTGTTCCTACCGCCTTTAGCCACTCGTCCAGATAGTGAACCGGTTGGTTTAGCTCGTTTTCCACCACAACTTTGCTGAAAAGCTCCCTGGCTTCCGGGCTGATAAATGTGGGGTGCAAAATTCCAAACCTGAGCAGAAACTTTTTCGGCTTGGACAGAGAGCCGGTCGCTTTTCTTGCGACATTCAGAAGAAACTCCCAATAGGGGGAAATTAGTTGCTGGCGGAAAACGCTGCGATCCTTCGGGTCTTTGGCGGTGAGGTACTTTTGCAGGATACTGTGCACCCTTTGGGCGATATCGCCCTCGTTTGAAAGGGCGGTTTTGTAATAATTCGGGTCGTCAAAGAATTTATGGGGAGTTTCTTCGTAGCGTTTGGTTACTTTGGGAAAGCCGTCGACGGTCAGGTCTACAGACTCGCTTTCCGCGGCGGGGGCTGCCTTTTCGCCCTTAGGAGGAGCATTGCCGCCGCCGCCGAAGATGTCGTTAAAATCGGGAGGCGGGCCGTCCCCCGCAGTTCCCAATAACGCGGCAAGTTCCGGGTCCATTTCGCCTTGAAAAGCATTACCAGCCATACTTTAATGATAAAATCTTTCCGGTCATATGTCAATAATAACAAGATGAGTAATGAGTTATTTTACATCGCCTTCAAAATGATCTTTTCGCTGTTCAACCCATCTCAATTTTAAGTTTTTTCTGTCTTCCGCTGTAAAGGCGTTTCCATAAGTATATATTTTTACCAATACGGTTTTGTTGTCGTTATTTACCAAGTATGTTTTTATTATAAGATCGACAGTTCCCTTTTCATTTAATTGAGACCCGACGGTTATCAATATCATATCTGTAAGCCAATAATAAGAATCTATGCCGGCGCCGGATTCAAAAGAATCAATAAAGAAGACGCTTTTGTTTCTGTTCGCCAAGACAAGATGGCTTTCTTTACTGTTGGAATAAATTTCGTATTTCTCGCTGTTTTGCAATACTAACGCCAAATAATTAAAATCATAATAGGCAATAAGGCTGCCGGAATAATTCCACCTCATAAATATGGGATAGGCCATTAGGTGTCCGGCAATGCTTCTGGAAGAAGCGTTAAACCTGTTTGTTTCCTGTTCCGATAGAGTAAAACCAGCGATATCTACACTGCTGTTTACGGTTTTTGCTTCGTCTATCCACCAAATCAACTCCGGGGGAAAGACAATTTCCTCTGAAAAAACATGAAAGTTGACCGCCGTTAACAATAATAACGAAATAATCAATCTATTCATAATATAATTTTAGTATGGGTTTTTGTATTTGTCAAATTTTTTGATTTGTTTTGCTCAATTTCCGTAATCAGCCGCAGTTATTCGCGCATTTGAAAACTTCGTCGTTTTTGTAAAGCTTTTCGGAAAATTCGCTGATGCCCGGTATTCCGCAGGCATCGGCGCGGCAGTGGGTACAGTGGCGGAAAACGGGCAGATACTTGCCTGCCTGTTCGCGGGCTTTTTCAAGTTTATGGCAGTCAGGCGGCTGCGTTTGGGAAAACTCGCCTTTGGGAATAAGCGGCATAACATTGAAGCGTTTTACCCCAAGCGCGGATACAGTACGCGCTATCTCGCCAATGTGTTCGTCGTTTACGCCTGGAACAAGCACCGTGTTTACTTTTATTTCGATACCCGCCGCCGCGGCTTCTTTAATTCCTGCAAGCTGGCGTTTCAAAAGTATTTCTGCGGCTTGTGCGCCTGTGTATGTTTTGCCTTCGAGTTCAATTTGCGAAACAATTTTTTCGCCGATAGCGGGATCGACGGCGTTCACCGTGACGGTAAGATAGCGCACTCCGACGTTGAACAGCTCTTGCGCTTTTCCGGCGAGGCCGAGGCCGTTTGTGGAGAGGCACAGCGACAAGTACGGAAATCTTTCCTGCACGCGCCTGAAAGTTTCAAGCGCACAGTTGTCCGCAAGAGTGTCGCCCGGCCCCGCAACGCCGATAACCGTCATTTCAGGGCAAAGTTCAATTGCGCGTGCTGTAATATCTACCGCGCATTCGGGGCTTATGATGACGCGCGAAACGCCTGGGCGCAGTTCTTCGGCGTTTATGTCGCGTTCGCAAAAACGGCATTTTATGTTGCACTTCGCGCTTACAGGCAGATGAATACGCCCGTATTTGCCGCGGGCCTCGTCGTCAAAGCAGGGATGTTTTTTCGGCCTTTCAAATTTTGCCGAACGCGCAAGGTATTTTACATAACCGTCTAAAATCTCATCGCAGAAGCCTGTTTTCTCAAGGGGCTGAATCCCCAGCGCGGAAAGCCCGTTCTGCGCGAACGCTCCAATCTGGGCGCAGATGACCGCGCCGCAGTCGGGAATAATGGCCGCGCTTTTGGAAAATCTTTCGTGGACATGTTCCGTGTGATCACAGGCCGGGATGTTTTCGCGCTTTTCGACAATGCGCCACCCTTGCGAGTCAATTTCGGCGACAAGAAAAAACGGAGTATTGCCGAAGTGTTTTGAAACAAACACTCCGTCGCTTGTGGCAAGGGCTACTTTCATGATGATCCTACAAGTAATAATCCTGCTGTACGTCAGACGCGAAGTCCAGCAGTTTAAGCAGTTTGAAGCGCAGTTCCGCAAAGCTGGACGCGCCCCTGTTGCGCGGATACGACGACGGCACGTCGATGACCTCCGCGATCCGTCCCGGCCGAGGCGACATTACAACGATCCTCTGGCTGAGATATATCGCCTCGTCTATGTCATGCGTGATCAGCATCATGGTGCTTCCCTGTTCCCGCCACAGCCGAATGATTACATCTTGAAGAGTCATTCGCGTGAAACTGTCGAGAGCCCCAAGCGGCTCGTCAAGCAAAAGAACGTCAGGCGACACGGCAAGGGAGCGTATGAGCGCGGCCCTCTGCCTCATACCGCCGGAGAGCTGGTGTGGAAAGGAGTCGGCAAATTCTTCAAGCCCCACCGTTTTAAGCAGGGAGTCGGCGATGCCCACATTTATAAGGCGGTTGCGCTTGGAAGACTCAAGGGCGAACAGAATATTTTTTTTGACCGTCAGCCACGGAAAGAGCGAGTGTTCCTGAAACACGAGGCCGCGTTCGGGACTTGTTCCCTGTATCTCCTCGCCGCCGCACAAGACCTCGCCTCGTGTCGGGATTTCCAGCCCTGCGATAATTCGCAGTAGGGTAGTTTTGCCGCAACCGCTTGCTCCTACAATGGAAACAAATTCTCCGGGCTCCACGGTAAGGTTCAATTCCTCTATCGCGCAAAGCGTATCGTCCGCATCGGAACGGGCAAATGTTTTGTTCAGGCCGGTTATCTCGATTCGTTTGCTCACACAATGCCTCCTTCCTTCCAACGCAAAGCCTGCTTCTTAATCAACGTGAACACCGCGTTTACCGTAAAGAACGTAAGACAAATGATGATAACGGCTCCGTACATTTTCGCGAACTCGGCCCAGCCCCTCTGCCAGCTTATATACCAGCCCAGCCCTGCTTCCACTCCCATCATCTCCGCGACAAGCAGGGCGGTACAGGCAATGGACATCCCCTGCGTCAGTCCCTGAAAAATGAAAGGCGATGCCGCAGGAACGGCGACCTTCAACAGCAGTCTCGCCCTTGAAGCGCCAAACGTCCGCGCAACCTCGAAGTTGGATTTTGGAATGTTCATTACGCCGTTCATTGTCGTCATCGTTACGGGATACCACACGCCAAGCGCGATGAGGAAGACCGAGCCGCCGAACAAGCTTGTCGCGACGATGAGAATAATCGGCAGCCATGTCGTTGACGGAATTGGCCCCAGAACTTTTACAAGCGGCCACACCCAGTAGCGAGCTTTCTCCGACCAGCCGGCCGAGACGCCCGTTAAAAGTCCGGCGAAACCTCCTATTGAGTAGCCGGTAAAGAGCAGTACCAGCGAGTGCCGCACAGACTTTAGCAGTATCACGCGGTCGGAAATTATGGCGTTAAGGATTGCGTCGGGCCACGGAAAGTACGGCAGAGGCAGATAACCCGTTTTCAACGTCGCCCAGTCGTATGCAAGGAAGATCAAAAACACAACTATGCTGATAGGCGCACCGTGCCGCAACTTTTCAAATTCCCTTTTGGAAAAAACCGCGGCAATGTTCCGCGCGAGAAACACCAGCACAAAAATTCCGATAAACCAAACGTACAGGTCTGTCGGTCTGTTTCTGTCAAGTGAAGTGAATTGTTTAAAGTTCGAAGCGAACTTGTACTGCAGAATAACAAGCAGGGAAATAAAAAAAGGCAGGGCGCATATCAGACGGTCGAGTGTTTTCTGCCAAAATGTTTTTGGCTTTGCCTCAAGCTGTCTCAAATCCCATGTGGAGAGTTTCCCGTTATTGATTTCATTCTTCGCCATAATAAATGTCCTTCGCGTTAATTAAAAACTCTCTATATCAAGAGGAACCCATATCTGCGCTTTTACGTCGCTCACGTTTATGTTTTTGTCGATGACTCCAAGAGCCTGATACTCGTCAACCGAGTCGTACAGAGATTTTTCCGTCAGCTTGTTTGAAATGCCGAAACGGAACAGCTTCATAAGCTGAACGGCGTATTCCTCAGTTCCGCTGATGTATCCGTTTTCGAGCATAATCTTTGCGGCTTCGATTTTATTCGCGTCGCTTGCGTCAATCCAAAGCGAAGCTCTGTAAATCGCGCGGCTGATTTTTTCGCTGGTTACCGGATTTTCGTCGATGAAGGGGCCGGATATGCCGAGGACACAGCATGCCTCGTCTTTGAAGTCAGGGTCTTCGTGAAGAGAGCGTATTCTTTTGAGAAATCCTTCGGAGACCCACCTTTCCGCAAGCTGGTCGCCGATAACCGCGACATCGGCCCTGCCGCTTTGCAGGATAAGCAGTGTCTGATCGGCGGGAAAATCTCTCCATGCAAAATCTTCAGGTACAAAGCCGTCGTGTGCGATGAAACGATAGGCAATGTTGTGGTATATGCCGCCGATTCCTCCGTTGATTGCCACGGTCTGTCCCTTTACAAACTTTGTAATTTTTGAATCCGCAAGCACAAAGGCTGATGAGCATCCGGTGTGAAGGCCCACTGTAAAACGAAGATCGATACCGTTGGTTATGGGTTTGAGCCAGCCGGCGATCATGCCTGCCGATGTGTCGATCTTGCCTCCGGCGATTGCGTCGCGTGCGTCTTCCGATCTTGTAAGCTCAGTTCTAAGTCCTTCTTCGGCGAAGTAGCCCTTGTGCTGTGCGATAGGAACCGCCGCCTGGCATAGTCCGCCGCTGTAGCCGATACGGATTACCCTTTGCGACGCGGGCTCGGTTTTAAACACGGCCTCTTTTTCGGCGGCGCTGACGGCGCGGTTGTTTGCGGAACCTGACGAAGCGCGTCTTCCGCAACCGATTAATGCCGCAAGACTGAGCGTCAATACTACTGCAATTGTGATAGAAACGATTTTTTTGATCATAATGATCCTCCTATTCTTTGATGAATGCATACGCATCCGCTTTCCAATACCAGTCCTTGTACGGCTGGCTGATATTTTGCGCAAGCCGCCTCTGGTAATTGTTATTTGTAAGCGCAAAATCAATCTTGCGCAGGATTTGGTAGAAACCCGTATAGGCGAAGAACGCGCCGTCTACGGAGAAAAGCTGAACGCTCGGCACGCCGAGTTTTGCCATTTGCCCGTGAGTGCCGTTGTGGGTAATCACAAGGTCGGGCTTCAATGTTTTAACCTGATGCGTCAGCTCGAAAAGCTGGTTGCTTATCGCGACATGCGTCAGCGGCAATTTATCCGCTACCTCAGCGAATATGCTCTCCGCGCCGTCGTCGTAGTGGTAAGCCTTGATGCCAAGAACGTCCATACCCAGCTCTTGCGCAAGCGCGACTGCCTCGACGCCGGCGCGAACTACGCCGCCGCAGACAAGGACGCGCTTGCCTTTCACCTTTGGCAGATACGGAGCAATTGCTTCAGCGGTGAGCTGTTCCTCGTAATCGGCAAGCCTCTGCGCTTCCGCCTCAAGCCCGAAGTGCGCCGCGATGCCGCAAAGCCACTTCTTCGTTCCGGTTAAACCAATCGGCATGCCGGCGATATAGTACGGCATGTCGTACTTTTCCTTGAGATATTTCAGCATGTAGTCATCGTGAACATTACACATGCTTACGTTCAGCGCCGCCTGCGAAATCTGCCGGTACTCGTCAAGGTTGGAGTATTCCGCGAAGATATTAACCTTCAGCCCAAGGGCGTTAAGAAGGCGTTTGATTTCAACCTCGTCCTGAAAGCCGATACTTGTCGCGTTCCACAAATTAACGGTGCGGGATTTTTTGTACCGTTCCTTTGCCATCTCCATGCCGTACTTTGGGTCCGATGGATCGAGCGGAACGTAATCTTTCCACGGCTCAGGCTCGAACGGTATGTCCCGAAGAAGGCCGTGGTAAAACGCGTCGTACGCCGACGCGACAACCCGCGACTTGAATCCCGGGCAGTGAAGCCCCGCGACTTTAGCGGAGACACAGCCCTTTGTCTGCTCGATAATTTCCGCAACGTCGTCCCCTATGATGTTGGGCGCGCAGGTAGAGACAACGAAGATGATCTCCGGGCGGAACTCGCGGTCGGCGTACTTGATAGCTTCGCGAAGTTTGTTTTCGCCGCCGCTTATCACGTCCGCTTCCTGCAGGTCTGTGGAAATCCAGTTTCCGGGCGAAGGCGCAAGTCCGCGCTGAACGCGCCCTTTGTTTGACGCGGGAAGGATCATCTGTAGTCCTGAGCCGCACCCGCCCGGCGAATGCATCACGATTACGGAGTTCTGCACCGTCGCCGCCATCATCAGCGTCAGCGACATCTGGCACGCTCCCGACTGCCAGAAGGAGCGGCTCTTTTGCATCAGACAGCCCTCTCTTTGGCAGTTCAGCAGATCGCAGGCGGTTCCTGAAAAACTGTCCGCAAGTTGCAGTCTGTGATCGCGCACAGGCGGAATTTTTTGATCGTAATAACTCATAACTTACCCCTTTACACCCATAATCTGGCCGATTAAATCTTCGTACAGCTTTAATCCGCCGCGATAACCCGCATAACCGCCTGATACGATTACTCTGTCAAACGCCGGGTAACTGACAGCGAGATGTTTCGCTCCGCGTTTTAACGCCATCTGCTTTTCGTACACACTGCCGACAATGTACAGCGGCGTTAAACTGTCAAAGTATCTCTGCCCGCGGTTTTCCGGGTGGTTACGGCTGATCGCCCGCGCGATTTTGATCGCGCTTCCCTCGAACTGCGGCTTTAACGGCAACTGCGAGAAACCTTCCAAGAGCGCGTTCTTCTGTTCATCGGTCAGCGCGTCTGTTACGAAGGCGTCTATCGGAACCCAGCCAAGCTCCCGAAAAAGAAAATTGTTCAAGGGTATCGCGTAGTTTGAGTTGGTAACCGTCACGCCGTAGTGCCTCAGCTCGTTGTCGCAGTAGCTGTCAACAGTGCGCTCAAAGTAGCGGTAGTACCACTTGTTCTCGCTTGCAATAACATTTTCGCTGACCGCGCTTTCAACATTCAGCTTCGCGGAAAGTTCGCGGATAAAATTGTCCGCCGCTTGTGGCCCGATTGGCAAATCGGTAACCCAAAAAGGCGTACCGAAGCGTTCTTCAAACTTTTCCGCGAATGTGTGACAGCGCGTCCTTGAAAAAATTATGTTAAGCGCGGCGGAAGGCGCGGATGTGATGTTCTCGAAAACTTGAGTCGGCGAAAAGAAAGTGTTGACTGTAAGGCCGAGCCTCGCTCCTATGCGCTCAATTTCTTCCAAGTCGCCGCGGAAAAACGGATCGTATCCGGGAATAATGCCGAACACGTTTACAAGTTTCGGGTTTTTCTCGCCCGACTTGCTCAGCCACTTGTTGAAAATCCCGTTTAGCAAAATCTCGTAGCCGGTGTAGCTGTCTCCCTTAAAACTTGGAGTGTTGATTGCGATAATCGGCGCTTCGTCCGCAAATTCGCTGACCGCGCCTTCCGCGTCGTCGCCGATCATCTCTGTCATACAGCCCGTTGCGGCAATGTACAGCTTGCCTTCGATTAGTTTTAACGTTGAGGCGATCTGTTCCCGAAGACGCTCGTTGCCGCCAAAGACAATTTCAGTTTCCGTAATTGCCGAGGAAGGCGCGGAAGGGCCGGAACAGTACGAAGTTCCCAAGTAACCTGCTCCTATCGCGATTGAGTTCATAAGGTTGCCGCCGCATCCTGCCGCCGTGTGCACGATTGGTATCACATCAGGCAAGGCTGAAATTGCCGCCAACGCGCCGCCTAACGCGCACGAGGCGCGAGGCCTGTCAATAAAGTCGCTCATCACTTTCCCCCCTGCAAAACGTCGTAATTGTAAAGTACTGTCGATAAATACCTTTCACCTGTATCCGGCAAAATGGCGACAATATTTTTTCCCGCGTTTTCGGTTCGTTTCGCGATTTGCAAGGCAGTGAATGCCGCCGCGCCTGAGGATATGCCGACAAGCAATCCTTCACTGCGTCCCAATTCGCGGGAAGTTTCAATTGCCTCTTCGCTTTTGACGGTGTAGATTTCATCAACAACATCGCGGTTAAAAACTTTCGGCACAAATCCCGCGCCTATGCCCTGTATCTTGTGCGGAGACGGAGTTCCNCCTGAAAGGACGNGGCTCTCGTAGGGNTCAACGGCGANAACTTTGACGCTTGGCTTTTTCGCTTTCAGATTTTCCCCAACGCCNGAAACCGTGCCGCCCGTTCCAACTCCCGCGATGAACAAATCGATTTCGCCGCCTGTGTCCCGCCAAATTTCTTCCGCCGTGGTTTTGTGATGGACGGCAGGGTTCGCGGGATTTTCAAACTGCTGAAGGATAACGCCGCCTGTCTGCGCGGAAATTTCCTCGGCGCGGCGCACCGCTCCCCTCATGCCGTCCGCGCCGGGCGTAAGCACAAGGGACGCGCCCAGGGCCGACAGCAGACTGCGGCGCTCTACGCTCATCGTTTCCGGCATCGTGAGGATTACCTTGTAGCCCCGCGCCGCCGCGACAAACGCGACGCCTATGCCCGTGTTGCCGCTGGTCGGCTCGATGATAGTGCCGCCCGGTTTCAGCCGTCCGCTCTTTTCCGCATCGGTAATCATGGCGTAGGCAATGCGGTCTTTCACCGAGCCGAGCGGATTGAAATATTCAAGCTTAAAATAAACTTCCGCTTTTGCGGTTTTATCTTTCAGAAAGTTTCCCGGTTTTAATAGAGGAGTGTTTCCGATTAAATCCGTAAGGCTGTTCGCCGCTTTTATCATTATTTATCCTCCTATATTCCCGCGCTGTCGCCGCCGATAACCGTTCCGGCTTCAAGTTCGTACAACTTGTCGGACCAGTTCGCCGCCCATTCTTTCAACTCCGCAAGTTCAAGCGGGACGGGAGTCTTTGATTCCTCGTGGGACGCCATGCGTTCTGCAAGAGCCTTGTAAACTTTCGCCTGTTCGCTGTCCGGGGCGGCCTCTATGACGGTTTTGCCTTTCAGCTCGCTCTGCGTAACCGTGATTGAGCGCGGTACATATTGGATAATCTGCGTATGCGTCCGCGCCGCGAAATCGTCAACAATTTCTTTTGAGTATCCGGCGTTCATTGAATTCGCGATAATGCCTCCCAGCAACGCTCCCCCTGAGTTTGAGTATTTCTTGATCCCCTTGAACAGATTGTTGCTTGCGTAAATGCTCATAAAATCTCCGCTGGATACCGTGAAAACATGCTGTGCGATTCCTTCGCGGATAGGCATGGCAAAACCGCCGCATACAACGTCGCCCAAAACATCGTAAATAACGAAATCAATGTCGAGTTCCTCAAACGCTTTCTGCTGTTTGAAAATCTCAACCGCGGTGATAATACCGCGTCCAGCGCACCCTACGCCCGGGGCAGGGCCGCCCGCCTCAACGCAGTAAATCCCGTTGAAGCCCTGATGAATTACGTCGTGAGCCTTGACCGACCCTTTTTCCCGAATAGCGTCCAGAACTGTCGGTATGTAAGAGCCGCCGCGCAGTGTGTTTGTGGAATCGGCTTTTGGGTCGCACCCAAACTGCATTACCTTAAACCCAAGCGTGGACAAAGCCGCGCTCAGGTTGCTGGTTGTTGTGGACTTGCCAATACCGCCCTTTCCGTAGATGGCGATTTGTTTGATCTTTTTGGCCATATCGAAAAACTCCTTCAAATACATAGTAAATATATATGTATAATATATTATAAATTTTAATGTCGATATGTCAAGTAGGTATTAAATTTTTTTGAAATTTATTTTGAGGGGATTTTTCGGGGTTTTTTGGTAAAATACAGGAAATGGAACCTGTATTGCGTATTGAGGGGCTTAACAAGCGTTACGACAAGGAACACGCGCTAAAAGACGTTTCTTTTTCTATATATAAGGGCGAGGTTGTCGTGATTATCGGGCCTTCCGGGTGCGGTAAAAGCTCGCTTTTGCGGTGTATTAACGGGCTGGAAAACATCCAAAGCGGCAGTATCATTTTTGAGGGAAAACCGCTTTTCAGGGGAAAACCCGACCGGAGCGCCGTCCGGCAAAAGATCGGCATGGTGTTCCAAAGCTACGAGCTTTTTCCTCACATGACAGTGCTGGAAAATCTGACGCTGGCCCCGCTCTGCGTGCAGAAGCGCCGCCGCGCCGAGGCGGAAAACACTGCGGACGCGATTCTACAGCGCGTGGGCCTGTTGGAAAAACGAGGCGCATATCCGCGCCAGCTTTCGGGGGGGCAGAAGCAACGCGCCGCAATCGCGCGGGCGTTGATGATGAACCCCGAAATTATGCTTTTTGACGAAGTGACGGCGGCGCTTGACCCGGAAATGGTGCGCGAAGTTTTGGACGCGCTTCTTGAGCTTGCAGACGAAGGCATGACAATGTTGATCGTTACTCACGAAATGGAGTTTGCGCGCGAAATAGCGGACCGCGTTCTTTTTATCGACGACGGCGTTCTGCTGGAGGAAAGCGCCCCCGGCGAGTTTTTCGCTTCCCCGCGCACAGAACGCGCGAAACAGTTTTTAAACCTTTTTAAAGCAAAAAAAAGGTAAAAAAGCTAAAAAAATGGAATTCCCCTTGACAAAGTGCTATATATTTTAATAAACTACAATCGGCGGTTGTAGCCGCCCGGGAAACCTGCTTTTTGGGGTTTTTCGGGAAATAGGGCATTGCCGCCAAAGGGGAATTTTACGATTTTTATGGCTTTTTTAAGACAGTTTGACACTTTAATTATTACCCCCCCCCCCC
>JGI24698J34947_10000873_pt1 | contig 15207 bp, 11 predicted proteins | sample TergutMp193P3_FD_34947 | JGI IMG/M metagenome (IMG submission 34947) | reverse complement strand
GGGCTGGGGAGGATAACAAAGTACGTAGACGGGGCAGGGCGCGAATGGAAATACGCATATTTAACCGGGGAAACGGTAGAAGAAACGCCTGCAGGATTGCAGAGAAGGTACATTACCAATAACCGTAAAGACTTGGTACGGGTAATAGAGAAAGACTTGAAAACGGGTGAAATACGGGAACTTAATATTGAATACGACAAACGGCATCTGCCTGTAGAAATAACAGACGGGGCGGGAAATACAATAAAGAATGAATACCGTGCGGACGGAGAGATAATCAGGAGGGAACAAGGCCCGTGGCACTGGGAGTACATATACGAAGCTGGAGGCAGGGTAAGCGAAGTAACAAGAGGCATGGAAGGGAGGGAAGAAAGATACACTGAAAGGTACAGCTACGCATGGCAGGCGAACGGGGCGCAGACGCGGACTGTAACCCTTCCTGGAAACATGAGCAGCAGTTTTGGGATAAACGCCTTCGGGCAGGTAACGAACGCAACGAACACGTTAGGCGAAACTTCAATAAGGACAGTAAACGGCGCGGGGAATGCAACAAGGGAACAGGGGGCGAGCGGAGGTTTTTACGAATACCGTTACGATGCCCTTGGAAGGATGGCGGAAGCGGGCCGTGAGAACGAGAAGGGGATACAGGCAAGGTACAACAGCGACGGGAGCATAGCTGAAAAGACGGACCGTCTTGGGAATATAACGAGGTACGCATACGACGGCAGGGGCCTGCTTGCAAGGGAGATAACAGCTCTTGGGGAAGAGAGGCATTACTATGACGCGGCAGGCAGGGCAATACGGAGGGAAACAGTAAGCAGGAATACCAGCGGCGTGTATTACACAGAATGGCGGTACAATGATAATGAGAGAACGGTAACGGTAACGGCAGGCGGGACGTATACGGAAACGCTGTACCTTAACGCATGGGGTGAAGCGGTACAGAGGGTAGACGGTGAAGGGAACGAAAGAAGGTACGAATATGACAGAGCGGGGAATCTTATAAAAGCAACAGACGGATATGGAAATATAACAATCTACGAATGGAACGAAATAGGGAAAATAAGAAAGATAACTTATGCCGATAACGCAGCGGAAGAATACGAATACGACCACATGGGGAATTTGATTGAGATAAGGGACGCGTTAGGCACGTCATGGGCAGGCGTTTACGACGAAGCCGGAAGGCTTATAAAAGAGACGGGAAGGCCGGGAATAAACAGGGAATACGGCTACGACGCGCTGAACCGGGTAATTGAAGTAAAGATGGGCGGGGAAGCAGTAGAAAGGTACCGGTATACTGAACGTGGAAGGGAAGTAATATATACAGACGGGGAAGGCGGCAGTTTCAGCTATAACAAAAATATGTACGGGGAACTGACAACGGAAACAAACCGCCTTGCCGACAGCCAGAGGTATATATACGACGCTGAAGGCAGGATAATATCTAATACAGCGTATTCGGGGAAACAGACGAGAGTTGAATATCGGGATTCTGAAGGGATAACAATAACGACATACTCAGACGGTACGCAGAGCATAATTGAAAGGGACAAAGCAGGAAACATAATCCGCGTAACAGGCAGTACGGGGACGATAAGGTACAGATACGACGCAGGCGGAATGTTAATTGAGCAGAACGATGAGGGAGCGGGCGAGATAACGAGGTACGCATACAACAAAGCCGGGCAGAGGTCTAGGATGGCAAGCGGCAACCGCGATGTACAGTACTACTACGGAAAGAACGGGGAACTGGTATATGTAAGGGACACGGGCCAGAGGCTGGAAGTCAGATACGAGTACGACAGCAGGGGGAGGGAGGCAAGAAGGGTATACGGCAACGGCGTAAAGCAGGAGACGCTTTACGACCGTATAGGCAGGGTAATGCTTATAAAAGAGACGGACAGTCAAAACAGATTAGTAAGGGCGGAAGGTTATTTATACGACGAACAGGGAAGGAGGAGCCACAGCGTAGACGGGGAAGGGCGGGTAACTAAGTACATATACAACAACAAGTCCCAGTTGTCTGCGGTATTGTACCCGTGGACGGCGGGAAAAGTAAACGCCGACAAGAAGGAAGCGGAAGAAGCGGGGCTGTACTTTACGCCGGAGAAGGGCTTAGGGCAGCGTTACACATACAGCGCAGCGGAGCTTGCGCCGTTAAGGGAACTGCTGAACAGGGCTTTCCCCGGGCTTGGGAACGCGGTAAGCCAGAGCCAGACGGCATGGCTTGAAACTTATACTTACGACAGGAACGGGAACAGGGCGGCAAAGACAACTCCGTGGGGGACTATAAGATACGATTACGACGCGGAGAACCGGCTGACAGGGAAAGGGGATATAGCATACACAAACGATAAAGACGGGAATACCCTAACTGAAAAAGGGCTTAGGTACGAGGCGGGTTATGAATACAACGGGCAGAACCGGATGGCGTATTCTGAGGTAACGAGCCATGTTGACAGGACGCATACTGTGACGCGGTACGCCTACGACGCATTGGGGAGGCGGACGCTGACGGAAAGCGTAACGGGGCAAACCATGCGTACCCTTTACGATGGAAAAAGTTTTGAGGTGATACGTGAGGGCGAGACGTTCCTAAACGGAAGCCTGACGACGAGGTATGCGGCAGGTGGAGCAACCGCGAATGGGGTAATGCAGTCTAATCAGGCGACAGGGGAGAGGTATAGGTGGATAAGCGAGGACGGAAGCGGGAGGATAACAAGCGAGGACGGGTACTCAGTAGAGGGGAGCCGGTACGGCGGGAGAGGCGTAACGCTGTACGGGAAGGGGGAGGCTGTTGCTGTAAGTTACAGTTCAAGTACCGGGAGCCGTTCCGCGTATCTAGGGAAGGATGTGCTTGGGAGCGTGAGGACTGCGACAACGGACACGGGTGCGGTAGAAGACCGGTACGAGTACGACGCTTTCGGGACGGCGTACCAAGGCGACCTGAGCGGCGGGATGAACTTGGGGTATCTGGGCAAACCGTATGACACTGCAACAGGGCTATACAATTACGGCTTTAGGGATTACAAACCGCAGGCGGCGAGGTTTACCACTGTTGACCCGATAAGGGACGGGAACAACTGGTTCGCTTATGTTAATAACGACCCTGTTAACTGGGTTGATTTGTGGGGGCTGGCTGATATATTAATTTGGGATGCAACCGAGCGAAATGATAATCCTAATAATAGTTTTTATAATTTTTTAGTTATTCATTCTTATTCAGAAATAATAAGAGCTGCTCAAGAACAAGGATTAACTGTTGAAATAATAAGAGGGAATGATGCGACAATGCAAAATCTTCAACAAAGAATAACGGATACTGATCCGTCCAGAATAATAATAAATGCGCATGGTATTAATAGGTACGGTTTAATAGAAGATGTTGAAGGTAATGAGTTAAACATCGTGAATTTAAGATTAATATTAACATCAAATACTAAAATCATAGATGTTGTGGCTTGCTATGCAAACAAAGGACCTTCAGAGGTTGAGGTTGGTTCTGGAAATACTGTAGAAGTTAGAACATATAATCCGAGGGATGATGTAATATGGTGGAACCAAACTAATGATGCAACAAATAACAGAATACCTGATTCGATACGAAATGGAACTGACACATCAGGTCCTTCTTTAATACCTCCTGCGTCAATTCGTTCTTTTTTACCGATAATTGGTTCCTCTAGTAATAATTCTGGTGTTAATATTATTCCAAACGGTGGTACAAAAGAGAAGGGAAACAAAAACAAATGAAAAGAATTGTAACGGTTATATTTTTATTTTTTCTTCCGGTTATGTATACCCATGCTTTAGGAGAATTAGATATGCAATCAGAAGCGCAGTACCGCAGAGAATTGGGGCAGTACCCTATAACAGTTGCCCCAATCTCTTTGCCTGGCACAAGATCGTACGATTATGTATTTATCGACATTGATAAGGTAATTTTGGTAAATAGGCTTCAGCTAACCGAAATTAATTTATCAACCGGTGAACAGAAAATAATAGAAATACCTGAAGAGTGGGCTGAAGACAGAGACTTAGGTTTTAGATATATTCAATATGACAAAGCAGCCAATTCAGTACATATTAACTTAGAGAGTAGGGCTCCGCATAGGCAGACATATCACATACTGCATCTTGATGATTATTCCTGGGAAGCAATTGAAGAACTTGGAAACGAAATAGAAAGTTTTTATTACGATTCTAAAAATATGCTTATATATGTCCAGCATTTTATAACATATGAAACTGAGTCGGGTTACAGGCGAAAGAAAAATATAACAACGTATGATTTACAAAGAAGAGAAATTATTGATAGTGTGGAATTACCGGAGGGTACAATCCATGTATATTGTATATATGGGACCTCGCCAAAAATTTTAGCCTCAGCTTTTAATCAGATTGGCAATGACAGGCACTTTTTTATTTATGATATATCAACCGGAACACGTACTGATTATCCTGAAAGCGATATTTTTATGCTCTTTTTAGGCTCTTTTAATCTATCAGCAGCATGTATCCCTGTTAATGAAGATGGAAGTTTCCTTTTCATTGAAAACGCTAGAAGAGGTAACATCAGCAGTATTGCATTGCTGAACTTAAATACCAATACACTGGAAAAAGTCGCGCTGGAGAACTTTCCTTATTCAATAGATAACCTTAAACAAATTACCGAGGGCAGGTACAGCTTTATAGTTGGGACTCGTACGTGGGCTGGGGGACATGGTCCGCAGTTTTTGTGTTTTTTGGATTATCCTTGAGACTAAAACATGGAATTATTAAAAGAGACGGGAAGACCCGGGATAAACAGGGAATACGTCTACGACGCACTGAACCGGATTGTTGAAGTAAAGATAGGCGGGGAAGCAGTAGAAAGGTACCGGTACACAGAGAGAGGCCGGGAAGTAATATATACAGACGGGGAAGGCGGCAGTTTCAGCTATAACAAAAACGTGTACGGGGAACTTACAACAGAAACGAACCGCTTGAATGACAGCCAGAGGTATTCTTACGACACTGAGGGCAGAATAATATCTAATACAGCATATTCAGGAAAACAGACAAAGGTAGAATACAGGGATTCCGAAGGGATAACAATAACGACATACTCCGACGGTACGCAGGACATAATAGAGAGGGACAAAACAGGAAACATAATCCGCATAACAGGCAGTACGGGGACAATAAGGTACAGGTACGATGCCGGCGGGATGCTTGTAGAACAAAACGATGAGGGAGCCGGAGAGATAACGAGGTACGCGTACAACAAAGCCGGGCAGAGGTCTAGGATGGCAAGCGGCAACCGCGACGTACAGTACTATTATGGAAAGAACGGGGAACTGGTATATATAAGGGACACGGGACAGAGGCTTGAAGTACATTACGAGTACGACAGCCGTGGAAGGGAGACAAGAAGGGTATACGGCAACGGGGTAAAACAGGAAACGCTCTACGACCGGATAGGCAGGGTAATACTTATAAAAGAAACAGATTTGCAAAACAGGTTAATAAGAGTAGAAGGGTATTTATATGACGAACAGGGAAGGCGCAGCCACAGCGTAGACGAAGAAGGGCGAGTAACTAAGTACATATACAACAGTAAGTCCCAACTTTCTACAGTATTGTATCCGTGGACGACGGAGAAAGCTAGCGCCGACAAAAAGGAAGCGGAAGAAGCCGGGCTGTACTTTACGCCTGAGAAAGGGCTGGGTCAGCGCTATATGTACAGCGCGGCGGAGGTAGCACCGTTAAGGGAACTGCTGAACAGGGCTTTCCCCGGGCTTGGGAACGCGGTGAGCCAGAGCCAAATGGTGTGGCTGGAAACATACACGTATGACAGGAACGGGAACAGGGCGACTAAGACAACGCCGTGGGGGACAATAAGATACGATTACGATGCCGAGAACCGGCTGATAAGGAAGGGCGACGTTGTTTATACAAACGATAAAGACGGGAATATCCTGACTGAGAGAGGGCTAAGGTACGAAGCAAGTTATGAGTACAACGGGCAAAACCGGATGGCGTATTCTGAGGTAACGAGCCATGTTGACAGGACGCATACTGTAACGTGGTACGCCTACGACGCTTTGGGTAGGCGGACGCTGACGGAGAGCGTAACAGGGCAAACTATGCGTACCCTTTATGACGGAAGAAGTTTTGAGGCGATACGTGAGGGCGAGACGTTCCTAAACGGAAGCCTGACTACGAGGTATGCGGCAGGGGGAGCAACCGCGAATGGGGTAATGCAGAGTCTAATCAGGCGACAGGGGAGAGATACCGGTGGATAAGCGAGGACGGCAGCGGAAGGGTAGTGAGCGAGGACGGGTACTCTGTAGAGGGGAGCCGGTACGGCGGCAGGGGAGTAACGCTGTACGGAAAGGGTGAGGCTGTTGCTGTTAGCTACAGTTAGACTACCGGGAGCCGTTCCGCGTACCTTGGGAAAGATATTTTAGGTAGCGTAAAGACTGCGACCACGGACACGGGGGCGGTAGAAGACAGGTACGAGTATGACGCTTTCGGGACGGCGTACCAAGGCGACCTGAGCGGCGGGATGAACCTTGGGTATCTGGGAAAACCGTATGATACCGCCACTGGTCTTTACAACTACGGGTACAGGGACTACAAACCGCAGGCGGCTAGGTTTACTACCGTTGACCCGATAAGGGATGGGAACAACTGGTTCGCTTATGTTAATAACGACCCTGTGAACTGGATTGATTTGTGGGGGTTGAGTCCAGATGATAAAGACAATGCCAATAAAGCGGAAACAGAATTAGCGAATGTCACAAACGGTTTTGCATTTCCCCTTGGCAAATCATACAGTAATGATTATGTTGTAACTAGCGTATGGGGTCCCAGAGACCCAGTAGATACACCTAACGGTACTACCAACGAAGAACATAGTGGAATTGACTTATATGCCATTATAGACACTAGGGTAAACTCAGTTATGGATGGAACGGTGACCAAAGTCGGATTCAGTGAAGATTATGGCAATTATGTACAAATCTTACATCCAAGCGGTGTCAGTACCTATTATGCCCATCTTAATTATTCATATGTTACTGTAGGGCAAAGAGTAGTAGCTGGTCAGCATATTGCAAACGTAGGAGAATCAGGTAAAGCAACAGGACCACATTTACATTTTGGGTATGATGGGAATATGGATGGTGAATTTTCCAAAACAGATCAGGCTGATAATCCGGATCGAATATTATATGCTTGCTTAAGGGGGACATGAATGAAAAGGCTATTTATCGTATTAATCTTAGCATTGTATACGCAGGTTCCTATGATAATGGGTGATCCGCAGATAGAAGAAAAATACAACGTATATGACGGACAAAATATATTCTATTTAAAAATGCCAGTCAGCGAAGTGTATAGGATACTTGGGCAGCCTGATGAAATACTGACAGTTAGGAATACTGCTCCATTTAAAGACTGGGATATAGTAACACTGATCTATCCTGGAATAGTGTTTAGATATATTGATTTTTATGATGATCCGAAAATTGATGTGATAGCGCTTACAGGAACAGGAAAGGAATACCAGATAGGTAGACTTAAGGTGATGGGTTTTACCAAGAATGATATGTTGGAAATATACGGCGACCCGAAATACATAACACTGCGAAATGAAAATGTATATTACAGGTATACGTATAGTGGTCCTCCATATGATGAACCTTCGGCTCATATTGAAATACAGTTTAGGTTAAATTCCGATGGTATCTGTGATGAAGTGATGCTTATACATAATGCTTTTTATATTTAAGATACGCTGGCATAATGCGCTAGAGGCTTCGTAGTAGAGTTGGGAAGCTATTCAACTGGAGAATCAAGTTTCTTCTTTAATGACTGATGGAAAAGATTGGTGGCCACTCTTATGATATTCTGTTATTTACACAAAATTTCGGATAGGCTCACTTTGCAACAAGGAGCCCAAAACCGGACAGGCTCCGCTTGGATGTCAGATATTGTTTTGACTAGTACACCTCATGTTATTGCCTGAAAGGTTTTCAACTTTTTTACCAAGTCCGGGCCAATCAGTTCTTTGGATAATACTTTTTGGCGCAGGCGCAGGGTAAAAACGCTGCCGTTGCCGTATTCGCTGGANACTGTAATCGTTCCGTTCATCAGCTTTACCATCTGATTGATAATGTGCAGTCCAAGTCCGGTTCCTCCTGACTTAACCTTGCCCGCAACGTCTACCCTGTCGTAGCCTGAAAAAACATGGTCCAAATCCTTCCCCTGAATGCCAACGCCGGTATCCCTGATCTTTATGATCAGCCACACATCCTGGCCTTCCCACTGACAGGACACGCTGAACGTAATTGTCCCCTTTGCGGTAAATTTAAATGCGTTAAGAAGCAGTTTGGAACAGACTTGTTTAATGCGAAGTTCATCGCCGTAAAGTTTCACAGGCAGTTTACTGTCAATATCCAGTTCAAAATGAACGATGTTGTTCTCCACGGTTGTTGCGTACAGGACGGTTATACTGCTGATAAGATTCGGCAAACTATACTCAACAGGCTGAATTTTCATCCTTCCCGCTTCTATTTTGTTAATATCCAGAACGTCGTTAATTACATTGTGCAGGGTTGTTCCCGCATCGCTGATAACCTGCAAATTTTTCCGCTGGCTTTCCGTAACATTTTTTTCCCTCATCATAAAAGTTGAAAACTTGATAATGCTGTTAACGGGCACTGTCATTTCATTGCTGATGGCAATCATGAAAGAACTTTTTGAAGCCATCGAGGCTTTTAGCTGTTTCATCAGGGTTTCAATCTTGTTGCGTTGTTCGATTGCCTCCTTTGCTATCTGCTCCCGCTCTTCTACGGACATCAATACAGAGCGGGAACCAAAAAAGGCGAGAAGGCACGAAAGGAAAACCGAGGCGATAAAGGAAACGGTTAAAAAAATCAATACACGGCGCTGTAAGCCGTCTACATAGGATATATCGTAGTCCACTCCCAGTAACCCTATCGTTACGCCATCCTCTATCAGAGGCAGTATTGCCGAAACCATAATGCCCCATTCTTCCTCGACGGTCGGTTCTTTTGAAAAAGTCATTATTTGGCTGTCCCATGCTTCTTCCACGTCTTCAGGTACGGGGCTTTCGGTCCAAACCGGCCCTCCCAGCCATTCGGGATGGTCGTCTCTTGCTATGGCGGAAGACATTCGGAACACATACTCGCCTTCAACTTTTTGGATATAATAAATGTATTCGATATCAAAAGATTCGGCGATATTGGTCAATCCCTGGGAGGCTTCCCAGAACCAGTCCGCGTCCTCCTGCGCCCCCTGCTTCAGTTTTTCGATGTCGTATAGGACAGGGTACTGTTTTTCTACTAGCAGAGCCGCGCTCGCCAGAGTATTAAAATAGGTGTTTCTGATATGACTGCGGAATTGAAGGTACATCAAAGAGCAAACGCCAAAGGAAATCAACAGCCCCATTCCGGCAAAAAGCAGATAGAAGCTCATTTTCATGCTTTTCATCTTAAAGTTCTCCCTCAAATTTCGATTTTATCACAAATCCGCCATAGGGAACATAACTTTTCTTAATTTAGGCTATTTTTTTCCCAGTCCGATAAAGTACGTCTCCACCGACTCGCCCCGGCAGGCCTGGGGTTTAAAACTTTTCGCCGTTTCAAAGAGCGTCTTCATCCGTTTTAAGAGAAGGCCGCTTTCTCCGCCCTGAAAGACCTTTATTGCCAGATTGCCGCCTGTTGAAAGGGCACTCTCGGCGTAGGCGGTTACGGTTTCGGCAAGTTCCAGGGAACGGCTTGAGTCTACTGTGTGATTGCCCGTGGTGCCTGGGGCTGCGTCGCTGATAATCGCCGAATACGGGCCCTTTGACAAAAGGGTTTCGCGGGTTTCGTTTGCGGTAATGTCGCCCTGAATAAAAAAGAAATTGCCCCCGTCAAAAAGGCCCTTGTCAAACTCGCGGGAAAGGGGCGAAAGGTCGGCTGCGGCAAGGAACCCTTTGGCTCCAAATTTACGCAGTACATAGAGGCTCCAGCTTCCGGGAGCCGCGCCAAGGTCAAGCACGCGGAAAACGGCGCGTCCCGGTTTTAAAAGACCGAATTTTTCATCGATCTCTTTCAGCTTGTACACCGAGCGCGCCGGGTAGCCCTCCTTGCGGGCTTTTTCCTGCCAATGATCAGGTTTCTTGTAATCCGTCATTTTTTTCCTGTATAATATACTATATGGAAAATGAATATGTTGAGCAACTTCAAAAAATTGAAGCGGAGGTTGAACGCTGGCTGCCCGGGATTCACGATTCGGAGATAAGCTCCGTTGAATCGACTTCTGCGGGGTCCAGGTGGGCGGAGATTGAATTTCCCAAAGCTGTAAAAAAGATCAGCAATGAATCAATGCGCGCCCTTCTCACTCCGGGGAAGGAAATGCTTTCACGCGGAGGCAAACGCTGGCGGCCCCTGCTGATGACTATTATCTGCGAATGTCTTGGAGGAGGGGACGCAGCCCTTCCGCTTACGCCTCTTATTGAATTGTCCCATAACGCGACACTGATTCACGACGATATCGAAGATGATTCTGAGGAACGAAGGGGCAAACCCGCAATTCATAAAATCTTCGGCGTTGATACGGCGATAAATTCCGGCTCGTTTCTTTACTTTCTGTCTTTAAGTTGTATTGAATCCTACACGGGAAAAAACAAGGAGCAAATCTACAAACTCTGGGGCGAATATATGAGGGGGCTCCACCTTGGGCAGGCGATAGACATAAGCTGGCACAGGAGAATTTCGTTTATTCCCACTATCGAGGAATATTTTATAATGTGCGGATTAAAGACCGGCAGTCTTTCAAGGTTAGCCGCCGAGCTTGGCGCGTATCTTGCCGGGGCTTCTGAGGAGACAATGCAGAAACTTGGCGAAGCCGCTGAAAAATTGGGAATTGGCTTTCAGATACTGGATGATGTTAAGAACCTTACAACCGGAATCCCAGGGAAAAAACGCGGGGATGACGTAGTTGAGGGAAAAAAGAGCCTGCCGGTTCTGCTGTTTCTGACCAGATACCCGGAAAAGCGGGAGATGGTTTATTACTGTTTTCACTCGGCAAAGATAAACGGGGCGGCAGTGCCGGAAGTGGAACAGTTGATAAATGCCATGTTACAGACAAATGTTTTAAAAGTAGCGGAAGAAAGGGGGCACTCCCTGATCGAAGATGCCCGCGATATTTTTCGTTCCTCTGAATACACAGGTTCCGGCGGGAATGAAAAGGGCCGCGTTCTGCTCAACGGCCTTATTGATTTAATCAGTTGAGGGAATAATGCGGGACATGTTCATCAGTGAAATATGGTCTATTGTAAAAACCGTGCATGGAAACGCAGTTCTGCTTAAACCCAGAGACATGGATGTCGCGGTTCCCATTTTTATCGGTACTCAGGAAATGCAGTCCATATTAATCGCCAGGGAAGGAATGACCCTGCCCCGCCCCATGACGCATGATCTGTTCCTCAATATGCTGTTCCATGTAAACCTCTCGATTAGAAAAGTTGAAGTGCACCAGATAAAGGACGATGTTTTTCACGCCCGCCTAATCATAACAGGCGGTGAATATACAAATGAGACCCCCCTTATCCTTGACAGCCGTCCCTCCGACGCCCTTGCCATCGCGGTTCGTAAAAAATGCCCCATTTTTATGTCTTCTTCCGTTATAGAGCAGACAGGAATCCCCCTGGACTTCTTTCTTAGTGAGCCGGAGGAAGAGTCGGGCGACAGGCACAGGCTTTTGAGGGAGCAGTTGGAACAGGCTGTCGCCGAGGAAGAGTACGAACAGGCGGCGGAAATCCGGGATTTAATTAGAAAGCTGGAAAATGAGGATGATCCCTGAATTTTAGGTTGTAATCCTTGCAAAAATAAAAAAATTGTAATAGAATCAAAATATGTCGTTCTTCTATGTAAATGGCAGGAATATCTTCAGGTTGGCGCTGTTAATGTGCCTGTTTTTCTTATTAAAGCCTGATTTTTCCAAAAAACAGCATGAAATCCCCCTTGCAGAGCACGGTATTGGGGGCGGAAGTCTCTCCGTGGACATTTTCTCGGGTTTAGAGGAAGAAATTGCCTTATTGCCTGCCTCGCTGGAAATTGTCGAGTTTGAGCCGGAGGAATTTTCCAAGGCCAGCCTTCTGCTTTACGATACTTATGTCGTCAGAAGCGGGGACAATATCAGCACGCTTGCCATCATTTTCGGCCTAAATCAGGATACAATCATTTCCATAAACAAGATTACAAACACCCGCCTTTTGCAGATAAACAAAATCCTTAAAATCCCCAACCAGGATGGAATTTTGCACACTGTAAGCGGTACGGATACGCTTGTTTCCGTGGCGGAAAAGTACAAAGCGGACGCGGAAACCATAAAAATTGTAAATGAACTTTTTTCGGACAGCATTTCGGCGGGAACGGAGTTGTTTATTCCGGGAGCCAAACTTGATTGGGTCAGTTTGCAGGAAATTAACGGCGATCTGTTTATTTGGCCGGTTTCAGGCGCAATTACCTCTCCGTACGGTTACAGGTGGAGCCCCTTTAACGGAAGCCGCCGCGAGTTTCATTCAGGCATCGACATCAGGGGGAGCATGGGAACTCCAATCAAGGCGGCAATGTCGGGCAGGGTCAGCAGGGTTGGGTATGACGGCAGTCTCGGGAACTATGTGATAATTAACCACCACTCAGGCTACCGCACCCTCTACGGCCACATGAGCGTCATCCGCGTAAGAACGGGCGCTTATGTCGCTATGGGAGAACGTATCGGCGATGTCGGCAGTACCGGGCTTAGTACCGGCCCTCATCTGCACTTTGTGGTTTATAAAGACGGGGTTACGGTAAATCCCCGTACATTGATGAAGTAACCGAGCTTATAATTATTTATGAGTTCAATACAAATACCTCATAATAACTACTGTCTACCTTTTCTGAGGAAGTCCACTTATCGTCCCTGTGCCGTTGCTGCGCGGATTATATTCACTGCCCGACCTTTAATCATCATTTTTCGGTCCCAAAGATTATTCTCCTGCTTCCAGCATCACTTGTAAATCATGTACCGCTTCGTCAGATCGGTAATATTCAATTATTTTTTCTAGATCATGAACATAACGCTTTCTAATTTTTTTTGTTAATAAAAATAAATTTTTTTCTGTTAATACCCAAGTCTCTATTTGTTTTTTCTTTATTCCATATATTTTCCGTAAGTATAAAAGATATTCCGTCAGGTATTCTGCAAGCACTGTCCCTTCTTGGGTTTCTATCCGTATTGCGACGAGATTCTCATATTTCCTATGTCTTCCATTTGTAAGATATTGATACCCCGGGGAAAAAATACCGATTCTCTCAAAGATATCGCCATTATAATCATAAAACCTATGAGCTACAATGTCATGGTCATACCCACTGATAAATGATACATTACCATATCTATCACATGATATAAATAAAAAAACAAGTAAAAAACACACACAGTTATATTTCATAGTTCGTCTCTGCCTATTATTCCTTGAGCATAATCATCAGCTGCATTTTCAAAACTAGAATGTACAAAAAAAGAGTTAGCGTTTGATCTTCTAAATATAGTATTAATCAAGGAAGACTTAATCATTAAAGGTATCGTGAATATTCCGTATCTTTGATATTGATATGTGTGCGCCTCTTCATGTCTGCCTACGTTAACATTATCTTCTCCTTCTGGTTCATCATAACGATTCGTAAAACTGCTTTCTTTAAACCCGGTATAAATGATCACATTTCCCAATGTTACGGCACTTTCACCAAACAACGAAAGACCAGTAGTATAAGAAACTGCATTATTTGCCCATTTTATTGAACCTCTGCCGTTACCAGTAAGCATGCTTATTAAGGTGAATACCGTCCCAGTAACATGCCCAATTAACGTCATGGGAGCAGCATTTATTCTCCCAAGTATATTAATTATCCTTTTTGGACGTGTAGCATAAACAACTAACTCAGGAGCTTCATAACCAAAATCAATATATTCATCAATATTAAAACTGGGATCATCCGCAAGTAATCCCCACAAATCAACCCAGTTAACAGGGTCATTGTTGACATAAGCGAACCAGTTGTTCCCGTCCCTTATCGGGTCAACGGTCGTAAATCTAGCCGCCTGCGGCTTGTAATCCCTGTACCCATAATTATACAACCCCGTAGCTGTATCATAGGGTTTGCCCAAATACCCTAGGTTCATGCCGCTACTTAAATCCCCTTGGTATACCGCCCCAAACGCATCGTATTCGTACCTGTCTTCTACCGCCCCGGTATCAGTGGTCGCAGTCCTTACGCTCCCAAGCACGTCTTTCCCAAGATAGGTAGAACGGCTTCCGGTACTAGAACTATAGCTTACGGCTACCGCTTCTCCCTTCCCGTACAGCGTTACACCTCTGCCGCCGTACCGGCTCCCCTCTACCGTATACCCGTCTTCATTCGCTATCACGCCGCTGTTATCCTCGCTTATCCATCGATACCTCTCCCCTGTCGCCTGGTTAGACTGCATTACCCCGTTCGCCGCGGCTCCCCCTGCCGCATACCTCGTAGTAAGGCTCCCATTTATGAATGTCTCACCCTCCCTAATTACTTCAAACCCCTTACCATCATAAAGGGTACGCAGGGTCTGCCCCGTTACGCTCTCCGTCAGCGTCCTTCTTCCCAAAGCATCATAAGCGTACCTTGTTACAGTATGCGTCCTGTCCACATGACTCGTTACTTCCGAATACACCATCCGGTTTTGCCCGTTGTATTCATAACCCGCCTCGTACCTCAGCCCTCTCTCAGTCAGGATGTTTCCGTCTTTATCATTTGTGTATACTATATCGCCTTTCCCTATCAGACGGTTCTCGGCATCATAATCGTACCTTACAGTCCCCCACGGCGTTGTCTTCGTCGCCCTGTTCCCGTTCCTGTCGTAAGTATAAGTTTCAAGCCATGCCATTTGACTCTGGCTGACCGCATTCCCAAGCCCGGGAAATGCCCTGTTCAGCAGTTCCCTTAACGGCGTAAGCTCCGCTGCGGTATATGTGTAACGCTGCCCAAGCCCCTTCTCAGGCGTAAAGTACAGCCCGGCTTCTTCGAGCCCATAACATTTTTTGTGTAAAACGCAAAATATCATAACGGGACTCTGTCCCCGTAAATGATCGCAAACTGGTGCAATGCCTCGCCCCANTTCCTA
>JGI24698J34947_10000872_pt1 | contig 15220 bp, 13 predicted proteins | sample TergutMp193P3_FD_34947 | JGI IMG/M metagenome (IMG submission 34947) | reverse complement strand
AACGGGAACCGTGCGAATCCAATCCCGGCAAGTATCAAAGATGAATAGCCCCGGATGCTCCATCGGTTTTTGCAGTGACGCCTCAAGATGCGTCCTGAGCAATTCCAGCCCGCGCTGGCGCGTTCCGGAGGCTTTGTTGGCCGGAATGAATATCTCGGTTCCATATCCGGCAAATACTTTGGAAGCAATGCTCTCGTCGTCGGTCTTGTCAAAAATTGACGAATCAGCGGGGCCAGGGTTAATCCACTTGATTCCAAGGCGTTCTTTGAGAATAGCCTCCCGCTCTTTTATGCCCTTGCCGATGTCAATGGAGTTTAAGCGTATGCCGGTGTTGTCGTCATTGGGAGCGCAGCCGTACCACTCGCCGATTCTGAATAGCTTATGCGAGGGCAACTAACGAGGACTGGCGGTTGTAAAGCATTGATTTTCCTTGGAGCCAACTACAGGACTTGAACCTGCGACCTGCTGATTACGAATCAGCCGCTCTACCAGCTGAGCTAAGTTGGCTTGAACCATAGAGTAATTTTTACTTGCAACGCTTGCGTTACAAGCGTCACGCCGCCGGGACTTGCAAGCCCTGACTTGTAAATTGTAGCATCAAGCGCGACGACTATCAAAGTTTTCGTAATAATATCCCGCGCCAGGGTAATAGCTGATAGCCTGAAATAGCGGTCAGTTTGGTATTTAGCCATTTTAGGGAGTCATTCATGGTTGCGTCCAGCAAAAAGGTGTTTGTCCTTGACACAAATGTTCTGTTGCACGACCCGCAGTCAATATTCAGTTTTCAGGAACACGACCTGGTCATCCCCATCGTCGTCATCGAGGAAATTGACACGTTCAAAAAAGACCAAACCGAAGTCGGACGAAACGCCAGAACAGTTTCCAGAAAACTCGACTCGCTTAGAAAAAAAGGCAGCCTTAGCAAAGGAGTTGAGTTGGACGGCGGCGGCACGCTCACGGTAGATGTTTCCAACCATTCGTTAAATGACACGTTTGCTCACGTCAACCAAAACCCCGCCGACAATTTGATTTTGGCCTGCGCCAAGAGCCTTTTGGACAAGCGCCGCGAAAACGTCGTGCTTGTATCCAAGGATACAAACATGCGCATCAAAGCCGACGCGCTGGGGCTGCGGACAGAGGACTACAACACGGGGCGCGTTGAGTTAAATGAGCTATACTCGGGCACTGCGGAAATCATTGGCGAAGAGGGCGATTTTGACCAGTTGTTCCAGGAGGGTCTGCCCCCCCTTGACCACGAAGATTTTTTTCACAACCAGTGCATCACATTAACTGATAAGGCAAACCAATCCCACTCGGTACTGGGGCGCTATAGCTCAAAGGATAAAAGGATTCATCCCCTCCAGACCCATGACCTCAGCCCCTGGGGGGTCAGGCCCAGAAACCGCGAACAGCAATTCGCCCTGGAGCTTTTGTTTGACGAATCCATAAAGGTTGTCACATTGCTGGGGCGGGCTGGCACAGGCAAAACGCTGTTGGCCATAGCCGCAGGGCTGCAGCAAATCGTTGACGATGAAAAATACAACAAATTGCTGGTCTGCCGCCCCGTGATGCCCATGGGCAAAGACTTAGGCTTTCTTCCTGGAGATGTAGAGGATAAATTGCGCCCGTACATGCAGCCTATTTATGACAACCTGGATTTCATCGTGGCCGCCAATACTGAGATGCGGCGCAGGTCCAGCATGACCATCGGCCAGCTGGAAGAAGGCGGGTATTTGAGCGTGGAGCCTCTAACGTATATACGCGGACGCAGTATCCCAAACCAGTACATCATCGTTGACGAGGCGCAAAATCTAACGCCTCACGAGGTCAGAACAATTCTCACCAGGGCGGGAAATGGCACTAAGGTTGTATTGACGGGAGACCCGCATCAAATTGATAATCCCTATGTTGACGGAAGCACCAACGGCCTGTCTTTCCTGGCCGAACACTTTAAGGGCCAGGATTTATTTGGTCACATAATATTACTCAAGGGCGAGCGCAGCAAATTAGCTGAATTAGCCAGCAAACTGCTTTAATCTAATCAGATGAGCGGCTCTGATTGGAACTCTTACAGCGAAGCGCCTTTAAAACGGGGTGTGCCCATCTGGGGCAAGATACTCATGGGTTGTGGCGTTGTTGCCCTTCTGGCCATTGGGAGCTGCGTTGCTTTTATTCACTGGGCCTCTAACTCAGGCAGCGGCACGGTTAAAGGTTTCATTGACAAAAAGGTGAGCCAGGTGATGGAAAAACCATGGGACAGGATGATTGCCGTCACCGACGCCATACAGACAGACGAGGGAGCGTCCCTGCTATACAGAGATAATCCCATGCTGAAGGGCGATTTTCCCACCGAAGCCGACTTTTTGAAGAGTATCGCCGTCTGGCGGGCCAGCGTGACCGATATACCCCGCAGGCCGCCGTCTTATACGGAGCTGGACGAAAATGACTTTACAATGAGCGTCAACAATATCGGAAATGGAGTAAAATTGTTTGAAATGAGCTATAGGATGCCTGACAAGACGAGGCTCCGCCTGCGCTGGGAGGATGAAAAACTTGTGGAAATTGAGCTGCGGTAGTTGAGTATGGTTTCAATACAAGCGTCTCTTGATTTACTTCTGAAGGGCACCGTCACCTGCCACACGGCGGAAGATCTGGGTTTACGCCTGCTTTCAGGGCGGCCATTGCGCGTAAAGGCGGGTTTTGACCCAACGGCGCCTGATTTGCATCTGGGACATGGAGTTTTACTTAGAAAAATGGCCCAGTTTCAAAAACTTGGACATACGGTCATCTTTCTGATTGGCGATTTTACGGGGATGATTGGCGATCCTACGGGCAAAAAAGCCACACGCCCTCCCCTCACCGCAGAAGAAGTCATTGCAAACGCCGAAACGTACAAATCTCAGGTTTTTAAGATACTGGACCCCGATCTAACCGAAGTGAGGTTTAACAGCGAGTGGCTGAGCCCCCTCGGCGGCGAGGAGTGGATACGCCTGGCCGCAAAAACAACGGTCGCCCAGCTCCTTGAGAGAAACGACTTCAGCAAGCGCATGGCCCTTGGCGAGCCTATTTCCCTGCACGAGTTGCTATACCCGTTGGCCCAGGCTTACGACTCCGTGGCCTTAAAGAGCGATGTGGAACTGGGGGGCAACGATCAACTGTTCAACCTTATGAGGGGGCGAGATTTGCAGATCGCTTACGGTCAGGCGCCCCAGGTTGTTTTGACCACACCGCTGCTCTTAGGTATAGACGGCGTTGAAAAAATGTCAAAGTCGCTTGGCAACTACATCGGTTTCACCGAGGACGCCGATACCCAATTCGGCAAGACTATGAGCGTCAGCGATGAAACCATGTGGTACTGGTACCTGTTGCTCACAGACTTAATGCCATCCAGGATAGAGGCCCTCAAAAACGGTCATCCCATGGACGCCAAAAAAGCCTTGGCGAGAGAAATCACGGCACAGTTTCACGGCGACGCCGTGGCCAGAGACGCCGAAGAAAGATGGATACGCAGGTTTAGCGAGCGCAAGCTGGAAGACGCGCCAATAGTGGAAGTGCGCCCCACCAATGAAGAAGCCCCATTGGCCCGTCTGTTGGTGGAGCAGGGCATGGCGGCCTCACGCAAAGAAGCGGAGCGCCTATTGTCCCAGGGCGCAATCAGCGTAGATGGTCAAAAAATATCCGATGGCAAAGCCAGGGTTTGGCTGCGCGAGGGGGACGATCTGTTAGTGCGCGCTGGCAAACTCAAATTACAGCGCTGGGTGGTTAAATGACGCTTAACGCCGTTTCCGATTTATTCAGCCGCTGCCGCAACAGGGAGACAGGCTATTGGCGCGTTGGGGACGAATCCACGCGCACCGTGTATATAGATTCAGGCGATATAGTCTTTGCCTCCAGCAATTTTCAGACGGACAGGCTGACCACCATCCTGGTGGAGCGCAACAAACTGACCCAGGATCAAATGAACCACGCGCTGGCAAACTTAAAGCCAGGCATGTCCGTTGGCAAAAACCTGATAGAGATGGGTTTTATCACGCAAAGAGACTTGCTGGACGCCGCGAGGCAGCAGGTGGAGCGCATCGTCTGGGCCGCCATGATTGCCACTGAAACCCCATCCTTTGAGCCAATGGACGAATTGGAAGATAATATCGTCAGATTGCCCATTGATACGCCTTCGCTGCTATTTGCCGGAGTAATGGGAATCACCGACAGAGAGGGTTTGCAGGAACTCTTGGGCCCTCTCAACCAGGTTGTATTCTTACAGGGTAAGCGGGCATTTGAACTGGAACTGCCCCCTGATTTAGAAAAAATGGCCCGCCTGATGGACGGCACCCACACCATTTTGGAGTTAAGCAGCGAAGCCGCCGTTGAGCCTATGAGAACCGGCGCTTTTGCGCTGTTTTTGCGTGAAATAGGATGGGGCAAGCTGTATGAACTGCCGCCCCTGGATCGGCAAGCTCTCGACAAGGCGTTGGCCGTGCCCGACCCCACCAAGCCCCCTGATTCAATTCCATCGCCGCGCTCGATGTTATTCAACGCCATAGAAGAAGCCGGAAAACAAACCGTCCGTCTGGATGATTTGTCCTCAATGCTGGACAACATCGAAAGCATCGAGGATGACGAAAACCATGCCGAGTCTCCCAGCGACAAAACAGAAGAAGCCAGCCCTGAATCTGAGGCTGAATCTGAGCCTGCGCTCGAAATTGAGATTGAGCCTGAGCCTGAACCTGAACCACAACCCCCCGCCCAGTCTGAGGCCAAATCCGCAGGCCGTATCATTTCACTGGCCGAACCGGCGCCATCGGAACCGCAGGATAGTGATGAAAATAGCGAAGACAGTGAACATTCAATAATAATCAGCGGGGACGACCCAGCTAGCGGCCCGCCCCTTGCGCCCGATGAAAAGGGCGGCGATGAAAAGAAGCCGAAAAAAACAAAACCACCAAAGCCGCCAAAACCATTAGGGAAACCAAAAAAACCGGGGCGAATGAAAAAAATAGTAAAAAAATTGCTCCGCGCGCTGACAGCCTTAGCCATACTCACAGCCATAGCCGCAGCGGTCTATTTTGCGTGGAATTCAATTTGGAATCTCAAGACGCGCCAGCCAGACCCGCCCTTTACGATAGACCCCGATGGAGCGCAGCCTCTGGATGAAACCGAGACGTCAGGCGAAACAGAAGTCAAACCGGTCTCCGGCTCAACCCCTGAGCCAAATCGCCCAAAGGAAGCAGTTAAACCAACGCCCGACAAAAAAACCACAGATCAACCCCCTCAGGCGGCGCAGCCTTCTAAGCCGTCAGCCGAGGCGGCGTCGGCTGACGCTTCCGCCAGGTTCAAGGCCATTGCCGATGGCGACGCGACAAAGGCGCTATCGCAATGGAACGTCATAAAGACAAGCATACCTAAGACAACATGGACTATCAGGCTGATAGTGGCCTGTCAGCAGGAAACCCTGCAAAATTGCGCCAACGCTCTGGCTGCTTCAAAGCCAGAATTGTTCTTAGCCCCCATCCGCCTCAAGGACGGCAGGCACTGCTACCAGTTGTTCATGGGAAAATACTCCAATAAGGCAGTAGCGGAAGCAGAGGCTAAAAAGCTGCCTGAATTATTCAGGCAAGGCCAAAAACCAATAATAATGCAAATGCGTGAAATCTCCGGCAGTCAGTAGTTATAGCCATTCAACCGCTCTGCCTCTCCTGTTTTCAAGTTGATTGGCTTGGAAAAAGTGTTTTGCTCCGCAAGACAAACGACTATACTAGACCAATTCAACTTTGAAAAAGTTGAATCGCGCGGAGCGCGCAGTCTGCGCCTTTCGTTCCGTGAGCCGCCAAAGGCGGGGAGCTTCACTAAAAGCGCGGACGTCACCTTGATGCTATTAGGTTGCATCTCAAAGCTGAACCGCTCTATCTTTCAGGAGTCGCCATGGAGCTATATGCCCTGTTTCAGGAACACGTAAACATTCGTCAGCGGACTACAGAGCGTGCGCTGGAGTCTGCAAAGTTTGACGCGCTGGTTATTAGTTCGGGACGTCCGTACACTTACTTTTCTGACGACCACGACGCGCCTTTTCGCAGAACGCCGCACTTTTCCCACTGGACGCCGATGACGGGGGCGCATCACCTGTTGGCGATTCGCCCGGGGCACAGGCCCAAACTTATACGTTACGCCCCTGATGATTATTGGTATGAGCAGTCCCCTTTGGGACGTCCCTTTTGGGCGGACGCCTTTGATATCCAGGAGGCCACAACCATTGAGGCCGTCTGGGACGGCATCAAGCTCCACGGGCGCGTGGCCTATATCGGCAATGAAACCGACCTGGCCGAAAAGGCCGGCTTTGTGGTAAATCCCCCTGACCTAACGGCAAGGCTTGATTGGGAGCGGGCATACAAAAACGCTTATGAAATTAAGTGCATTGAGGAAGCAACCGTATTGGGCCTGAGGGCGCACGAGGCCAGTCGCGTTGCCTTTTTGAATGGCGCGTCGGAATTGGAGATACACCACGCATACGTGCAGAGCCTTGGCTGCCTTGACCACGAAGTTGCCTTCAGCAGCATCATCGCAATGAACGAAAAAGGCGCGACGCTCCACTACGAAAACAAGCGCGGCCTGCGCAACGGAAAAACCCTGGTGCTGGACTGCGGCGCCAACGTCAGGGGCTACGGCACGGACATCACCCGCACCTTTGTCAGCACGGCCTGCGACTATCGCTTTAAGTTTCTTGTGGCGGGGATGGAAAAGCTGGAGCGGGAGCTGGCCGATGCCGCGCGCCCCGGTCTGCGCTTTGGGGATTTGCACCACCAGGCCCACGTAAAAATAGGAACCCTTTTGTGCCAGGCCGGCATTCTGAACGCAAGTCCCGAAGAAGCCGTTAAAAAGGGCTGGACGAGGCCGTTCTTCCCCCACGGTCTGGGACATCACCTTGGCATCCAGGTACACGACGTCGGCGGCAAGCTGGCTTCCCCTGACGGGAAGCTACAGCCTCCGCCGGAAGCCTATCCCTCGCTGAGAAATACAAGGACGCTGGAAGTGGGACACTTGGTGACCATTGAGCCGGGCCTGTATTTCATCCCCATGCTGCTCAAGCCCCATCGGAACGGCGCGGACGCAAAGGCCTTCAACTGGAAACTGATTGACGAATTGACGCCCTTAGGCGGAATCAGGATTGAAGACGATGTATATGTAACCGAAGGCGGCCCCAAAAATATCACCAGGGTTATTGAGGCCGAATTGGGCATTGGATAGCCATGGCGGTCAGTCATTCCAATCATTTTTGACATAGCGCGCTGTCTTGAGGTGATTCATGGTCGCAAAAAAAAATAAACCCGCCAAAAAAGCGTCAAAAAAAATAGCTCCGGCAGAATTGGGTCCGATAGGGTCTTTTATCAAGAGCCATTACCGCCACTTTAACGCCGCAGCCCTCATGGACGCCAGTGAAGGCTATCGTGTATTTATTGCACGGGGCGGAAAAATGATGATCACCCTTGCTGGCGCGATGAGTACCGCAGAGCTGGGTATGTCGCTGGCCGAGATGATCCGCCGGGATATGGTGCATCTCATAACCTGCACGGGCGCAAATTTGGAAGAAGACATTTTTAACCTGGTGGCCCACGATTTTTATGAGCGAGTACCCCACTACCGCGACCTGACGCCCAAAGACGAAGCGGCGCTGTTGAGCCGCCATATGAACCGCGTGACGGATACCTGCATACCTGAGATGGAAGCCATGCGGCGCATCGAGAAGGCCATGCTCAAGGTTTGGACCAGCGCCGACAGAGCCGAAAAGCGCTATTTTCCCCATGAGTTTTTTCAGCAGGCGCTAAAATCAGGCAGCCTCAAAAAGCACTATCAGATAGACCCTGCGCAATCCTGGATGCTTGCCGCCCTTGAAAAAAACGTGCCGATAGTGGTTCCTGGGTGGGAAGACAGCACATTAGGCAACATGTACGCGGCTGCTGTAATCAGGGGCGATGTTAAAAACGTCCATACCGTGCGCACAGGCATAGAATACATGACCTGGCTGGCGGAGCATTATACTGAAACCACTAAAACCGCGCCTTTAGGCATGTTCCAGATAGGCGGCGGCATAGCGGGGGATTTTCCCATTTGCGTCGTGCCCATGCTCCACCAGGATTTAGAGCGTAAAAACACGCCTCTGTGGGGATATTTCTGCCAGATAAGCGATAGCACCACGAGTTACGGCTCGTACAGCGGCGCCGTGCCAAACGAAAAGATAACCTGGGGCAAATTAGGCATAGACACGCCCAAATACATCATAGAAAGCGACGCTACAATAGCAGCGCCCCTCATATTCGCTTACTTATTGGGTTGGTGACCGAGTTCACATCTCCTCAGGGGCATTAATTCCCATCAGCCAAAGCCCCTGGCGCAGAGCGCGCGCGGTTGCCACGCATAGGGCGAGCCTGGAATTGCGCGTTGCTTCAGTATTTTCTTCACTCAGGATGGGGCAGTTTGTATAAAATCCGCTGAAGGCGCGCGCTATTGCAATAAGTTGGCGGGCCAGCGCCGTTGCCATGTTTTCGCGCTGAACGGCGTAAATGGCATCCTGCAGTCCGGCCAATTCAAATAGCAGCGATTGTGCGGATGGCTCTGAAATGCCCTTCATGTCTGTCGGTAATTCGGCATTCATAAACGGAATGACGGCTATTTCAGGGTTGAGTCTGCAACTTGGCCTCGCGTATTCAATCCAATCGCCTCCCGCCTTGCGTAAAACCGAGCAAATCCTGGCATGGGCGTATTGGACGTACGGCCCTGTGTCGCCATCCAGAGCAATCACCCTGTCCCAGGTGAAGGTGATTGGCTTGATTCGGTCGTTCACCGCGTCAAAAAAGACCACGGCGCCGATACCCAGCATTTCCGCTATTTGGCGCTTATCGGGAAGGCGGGGGTTCTTTTCTTCAATAATGGCTAAAACCCTGGCTACCGCTTCATCCAAAACGTCTTCCAGAAAGATGACGTTGCCATACCGGCTGCTCATCTTGCCCGTTGGCAATTTGACCATGCCAAAGGGCGTGTGGAGCATACGCCCTTTGAACCATGGGTCCAGCTTTTCCATCACGGCAAACAGTTGCTGGAAGTGCAGTATTTGGTCAGACCCAACTACATAGACGCACTTGTCAAAGTTATAGCGCTGCTTGCGATAAAGGGCGGCTGCTATATCCCTGGCGGCGTAAATGCTGCTCCCATCGCCCTTTAAAACTATGCAGGGCGTTTGAATACCCATATCCTCAAGGCGGATTATTTTTGCGCCGCCATCGCCTTCTTCCAGGAGGCCTGATTTTTTGAGGCGTTCAACCGCGTTCAGCAGTTTATCCTCAAAAAAAGATTCTCCGTCCAGCCTGTCAAAGGAAACGCCGAGCCTGTCATAGACGCGCTGAAATTCGGCCAGGCTTATCTCCCTGAACCAGGCCCACAGGCGGCGCGCTTCCCCGTCTCCTGTTTCAAGCCGCCTGAACCAATCCCTGGCCTCATCCCGCATGTCGGCGTTTTCCTCTTCTTCCTTGTGAAAACGGACGTACAGCTGAAAAAGCCTGAATAGCGGCGTACGCCGCGTCAAAGGGGTATCGTCCGCCCAGGGAAAGTCGCTTTCCAATTTTGGGTTGTCCGCTCTGGCCCATCGCCTATAGGCGGCCAGCAGCGTTCCGAATTGGGTGCCCCAATCGCCTATGTGGTTAAGCCGTTGCACGTTTTGGCCCAGATATTTGTTTACCTGCGCTAAGGCGTGACCGATCATGGTGGAGCGAAGATGCCCTATTGTAAATAGTTTTGCGATGTTGGGGCTGCTGTACTCGATCAGGACTGTTTGACCAGCTTCGTTCATTTCCCCGGCAACGGGGGCTGTGGAACTGCCTAAAAAAGCGCCTAATATTATTTTTGCCCTGTTGCCATATTCCAGCCTGAGATTCAGGTACGGGCCGGAGGCTATCACTTTTGCGCCTGGAATCTCAATAGATTGCGCCAGTTCACACGCCAGCCGGGCAGGGTTTATTCCTGCTGTCTTTGCGGCGCGAAAGCAGGGAAAGGCCAGGTCTCCCATCTCCTGAGACTTGGGCCTCTCCAGCAAAATTTCCTCGCCGGACGCGCGGCCTTCCAGGGCCGAACTAATCGCCAGGGCAAATGCGCGCTTCAACTGCTCCATGTTCATCCTTAAAGAGTAAGGGGCCGACCCCCCCTGAAACAGAATAAATACTGAGCTAATTGCAAAACCTCCGACTTTGCCAAGAATGTGGGCGCCGGACGTACATTTTTCAAGGGTTGTCACGCTGGCGCGCATCATTCTCTGGAGGTTTTGCAATTACCTCTGCTGATACAATTTTTACTTGATTTCGCATCGCGATGTGATAATATTGTTGTTCGCCTTGACGGCGTTCTGCCCTGTTACCAAATCTGGAGTAATTTTACATGGCTAATCACAAATCAGCAGCTAAAAAAGCCCGCCGCGATGTTGCCGTGCGCTTGCGTAACCGCTCCAACCGCAGCGCTATGAAAACCGCCATTAAGAGGTTTATTGGCGTTGTTTCAACCGGCGATAAGACAGCGGCTTCTGTGCTTTTACCCGCCACCATCGGGGTTGTTGACAGGGCGTGCCGCAAGGGCGTCCTGCACAAAAACGCCGCCAACCGCTATAAGAGCCGCTTGACGCAGAAAGTGAACGCGCTGGCTTAATAGTTAAAACAAGAGGTAATTGCAAAACCTCCTGGAAATGTTGCACGCCAGTGTGCAATTCCTGAAAAATGCGGGTCTGGCGTCCGCGTTCCCGGCAAAGCTGGAGGTTTTGCAATTAGCTCACAAGACAAACAGCTTTAACAGCCAATGGAGTTATCAAATGGGCCCTCTTGCCTGGTTGGTCTTAGGCCTGATTCTACTCGTGGTAGAGATGCTCACGCCGGGGCTGTTTTTCTTTGCCTGTTTCAGCGTTGGCGCCTTTGCGGCCTCGCTGGCAACCTTTTTAGACGCGCCAAGCTGGGCGGCGTGGGTAATATTTTTTGCGGTCTCGCTCCTGGCTATTCTGATTGTCGCTCCGCTGGCAAGGCGCTGGATAAAAAGAACCCCCGTCGCCAAGGTTGGTCTGGATAGCCTTGAAGGCCAAACGGCGCGTGTGATCGAAGCCATAGACCCAATTACCGGCAAGGGGCAAGTCCGGCTTGCAAACGGCGCAATATGGCGCGCTGTCAGCGACCAGCCAATCGTTGAAGGCTTGCAGGTTAAAATCGCCTGCATCATTGGCGCCAGGCTTCAAGTCAGCCCCATATCTGAAGTAACTTCCAATGAGGAGCAATCATGAACGAAATTACCGTCATCTTAGTCCTTGGCTTCTTTCTGTTGATTTTGGCGTCAAAGGCGCTGAGGATCATCCGCCCGTATGAAAAGGGCGTGGTTGAAACCCTCGGCAAGTATTCAGCCCCTCCCAGGCTGCCTGGGCTAACCTTTATTATCCCCTTCTTCCAGATACTCATCAAGGTTGATACCAGGGAACAAGTAATAGACGTCCCGCCGCAAGAGGTCATCACGAGGGACAACGCCGCCGTCACCGTTGACGCCGTTATCTATTTCAGGGTGACGGACCCCGTTCGCGTCATCTACAACATCGTCAACTTTCAGTACGCCGCCGTCAAATTGGCCCAGACAAACCTCAGGAATATCGTCGGCGAAATGGAACTGGATCAAACCCTTTCCAGCCGTGAAAAAATAAATTCCCAGCTGCGCCAGACACTTGACGAAGCCACAGATGAGTGGGGCGTCAAGGTAGTCCGCGTTGAAATTCAAAAGATTGAACCGCCGATGGATATTACAAACGCGATGTCCAAGCAGATGAAGGCGGAACGCGAAAAACGCGCCGCCATTCTGGAATCCGAAGGCTTTAAGCAGAGCGCCATCCTGAAAGCGGAAGGGGAAAGGGAGAGCCAAATCCTGAGGGCCGAGGGCGAGCGTCAGAGCGCTATCGTCAGGGCCGAAGGCCAGGCCCAGGCTGTCCGCACGCTTGCCGAAGCGGAAAGGTTTAGGATTGAAACGGTATTTAACGCCATCCACGCCGGTAAACCGAACCCAGGCCTCATTGCCATACGCAGCCTTGAAGCCCTTGAAAAAGTTGCCGACGGCAAGGCCACAAAGATATTCCTGCCCACAGAAGCCGCCTCCGCTCTGAGTTCATTGGGGGCGATAGCCGAATTGTTCAGCAAGAACGAGCAGGGGCAACAACCTGGTTAGGCGCAAGCCCGGCCTCCAGCGACGAATATGCAGATATTAACCGCTTAAAAAAGGGCGGGAGGCAATTTTGAAGCAAAACCAATTCAATACAATTTTGTAATAATTAACTTTTTGTCCTTTTTGTTTTTTATAGTTTTTGTGAGGGAGTATGATTGAATTTTGTTCTTTACAGAGCGCGGCTGTTGGCTCTAAACTTGCAAAAGGTGTTCGTCAGTGTCTGAAACCCAACTTTGTGAAAGTTGACTAGGAGGAATACATGAATGAAGTAGCGGAACATGGTGGAAATGTTGTGATAGGCAGCGATGTTTCCATTAAGGGCGTCCTTACCGTTCCAAATCGGGCTGTCGTGAATGGTTCGATAGACGGCGAAATTACTGCCAAGGAGCTTGTTGTCGGGCAAACCGGCCGCATAGTCGGAAACGCAAAAACCGAAAGGGCTGATATCCACGGCGAGGTCAATCAAACCCTCGTTGTAAACCAGTCTCTTATCCTCCGGTCAACTGGAAAGATTATTGGCGTTGTCCACTACGCCGAACTCGAAATTGAGAAGGGCGGCTTGGTCGAGGGTAAGATGACCCAGCAAAGCAGCAGCCAATCGCAACCCCCGCCTGCGCCAGCGCCCACACCCGCGCCAGCGCCATCCTCTTCATCCGCTGAGCCAAGCGATTCTGGTGAAGATGAATAAGAGGAAGGAAGAATGTGAGCAATGACTAGAAACTGGCGGATAATCGGAGCCTGGCTGGTACGCGTGCTCTTCAGTTTCCCAAAATGGTGGAACTACGAGTACAAAGACTTTCGCTTGATCTTTGAACAAGACGGCCAACTTCGTTACTTCACGATGCCCTCTGGTTTCCAGCGCGCGGTCGCTCGCCTTGCAATTGTCGCGTTTTCCATGGCCTTGTTTTCACTGGCAGGTTTGGGCGCAATAAGCTATCTGCTGAACGCCGAAACAGAGCGCCTAGAAACCTCAAAGCAGGCGATTTACGCTACATTATTGGGTGATTCCAAAATTGACGCGTCGTCTTTTACTGAAGCCGAATTGCTTAATTTGGTGCAGGAAGTTAAAGACCGCCAGCAAGCCATTCAACAGTACTTAGGGTTTTCGGCCATTGCCTTTAAAGAGGAAAACCAGAGCTTGACAAACCAGTTGCAAGATACCGGTTTGACAGAAAAGGCCATTCAAGCCATTGAACACGCTTCCATGGGCGGCCGCCAGGCGGAAGCGGAAAACTACTCGTCGCCGCAAAATTTGCTGCCGGATTCGCTTGTCGGCGACATCTTGAAAAATCGTGACCTGCACGATATTCTTCGCGCCCTGCCTGAGCAAATGCCGTTAAAGCAATTTGAAATAAGTTCAGAGTTTGGCATCAGGCAGCATCCCATATCCGGCGTCATCCACTTTCACACCGGCGTGGATCTCGTGGTGATCGGTTCAGACGATAAAATTTATCCGGCTAAGGCCGGAAGAGTTATCAGTGCCTCAATGCATCCCCAACTGGGCAACACGGTTGTCATACAGCACAGCCATGGCATCCAGACGCTATATGCCCACCTTGAGGACATAGACATTCAGATTGGGGACACAGTCCAGCTTGATAAAACAATAGGGACTGTTGGCAACACAGGAGCTTCTTCTACAGGCCCCCACCTGCACTTTGAAGTGCTGGTGGGCGGTTTTTCAGCAAACCCCATTAAAGTTATAAGGGCAGCCAGGAATGTTCAACAAATCTACTAACACACAAGATAACCCCAAAGGGAACGCCCCGTCTCCGTACCAGCCTTCAGAAGGCAGCAGCTACAATCAGCCTTCTTCGGCTTCGCCTTCTTATTCCGCGTCGGAGCCTACGGGCGGCTATAGGTCGTCGAGCCTGGAAATCACCTCGGCTTCGGCTAAGCCTTCAATCATCAGCGAAGAAGTTGTACTCACGGGCAACATAAAAACCCCGGGCGCGCTTCACATTGAAGGGACGGTAAAAGGGGATTTGGAAGTTGCGTCTCTCAACATCGGCCCTACCGGAATATTTGAAGGAAACGTGAATTGCAAAATCCTGAATATCCGTGGCAAATTCTCAGGCACCTCGGTGTGCAGAGAATTGATAGTCGCCTCCTCGGCTCAGATTGACGCAAAAATAACGTACCAAGACCTCACTCTCCAAAGAGGCGCTGGTTTGCGCGGTGAGTTGCACGTAGCAAACTTTGTCGAATAACGGTTTTGGCTAACCCTTCCTGCCGGAGCGCCAGCTTTTTGGCGCTCTGGAGAGTTTTTTTGCTTTGAATCAGAGAGGCGGAACATGCTTGAACTTGAATATACCCCGGCTTTGACGCTTGAGCATTAGAAAAGCAGTGTAGTAAGGCTTATGGACAAAGGGTATTGTGGGTATTGATTTTTGATAGTAGTTATTGCTAATCTCAGAGGGATACGGCTTTGTATTTTCCAAGAGCGTGCGAGGGGGCGGCAAGGATTTCAGGAATTACGTATTGGACGAGGCGGGTTACAAATGGAAAGGNGATGACTACAAGAAGAAGTCCCGTTTGCATGTGCGTGAAGCCACGGTTAAAGGCATCCAGGGCAAAGAAAAGAAAGTGCAGGTTGAGGAAAAGCAGGTTGTTTTCTATAGCAGGGAACACGACAGAAAAGCCAAGGCGGACAGGGCGCAAGCAGTTCAGAAGGCTCGTGAAATGGAGCTTAACCCAGCAAAATACAACCAGGCAACATCATATGGCGCGGCAAAATACATAAAGAATCTGGCATTCGACAAAAAAACAGGCGAAATACTTACTAAAAGTGGGCGGATGCCGGTATTTGATGAAGCGAAGCTGGCTGAAGAAGAAAAATATGACGGCTACTATTGCATCATCACGAGCGAGGTAAACAAATCAGACGATGAGATTATTGAGATATATCGAGGTTTGTGGCGTATTGAAGAGTCATTCAGGATAACGAAAAGCGATTTCGAGGCGCGGCCTGTGTATCTGTCGCGGCAGGAGCGGATCAACG
>JGI24698J34947_10000871_pt1 | contig 15232 bp, 10 predicted proteins | sample TergutMp193P3_FD_34947 | JGI IMG/M metagenome (IMG submission 34947) | reverse complement strand
AAAGAATGTTTTGTCAGCGGAACAGCCGTTGGCGCGACTCCCATTACGTCCCTTACGTGGCAGGGGAAAAAAGCAATTTTTAACGATGAAAAAACCGGCGAATTCACCAACGAAATGCGGAACACCATCAAGGGCATACAGTACGGCACCCTCCCCGACCCCAAGGGGTGGCTGGTGCGGGTTATTTGAAGCCCTTCCACGTCGTCCTAATCCCGCAGTAGCCCATAAGCGTCATGAGCGTAAAATAAACCGGCGTAAAGAGCAGGGTCAGCGCGTAGCCCAGATTCAGCGGGCCGCCGCGGGGGAGCTTTTTGCGGAACAGGCCGAACGCCGCGATGGTGTTTTCGATCATCACGATGAAGACCCCGGCGGGCAGGGGCCACAGGGCGGGGAAAAACGGCAGAAGGGGTATGGCGAGAATACCGGTGGAAATTACCAACATCAGTAAATTGTAGTTAAAGCGGGTCATGGGCTCGGGGCTGAACAGGCCGCCGTTGTTCCAGCGGAGGGTCTGGTTGATAAAGGCGCGCCACGTTTTCTCGGCGCCGGTTTCCACGACGGCGTCGGGAAGGGCAATCGCGCGGATACGGTACTCGCCGCGGGAACGGATCAGCGAGATGAGCGCCGCGTCCTCAGTGGGCGAAGGCGGCACCGCGTCGTAGCCGCCGATGGAGTCCAGCGCCGCCCTGCTGACGATGAGGTTGTTCCCAAAGCCGCCGCCCGCCGCGCCCAGCCCTATCGCCCCCGCCAGATAATTGTAGCGTATCGCGTGATCATAACACTGGTATAAAGAGAAGAACCCCCTCCCCCGCTTTTTCTTGAATACCGGCCCGATAGCCGCGCCCACCGATTCATCGCCCATGCGGCGGGCCATCGCCCGTATCCAGCCAGGAGGCGCTTCGCAGTCGCCGTCGGTGAACAGCAGGTACTCCCCGCGCGCCGCGGCTATGCCCGCCGACAGGGCGCGCTGCTTCCGGTTGGGGCCGGGGTTTTCCGTCAGGGTGATAACCTTCGCGTCCATGCCCCGCTCCGCGGCGTTGTTGGCAGTATACTGCCTTACAAACTGGGCGAGCATGGCGGGGCTTTCGTCGTCCGAGCAGTCGTCAATAAAGACTATTTCCGCGGGGTAATCCTGCGCCAACAGGCTGCGCAGGAGCCCTTCCATGCGCCGCCCCTCGTTATGAATGGGGATAATCAGCGATACGCGCCCGCCCAGTCCGCCCTGAACCCCGCCCGGAGCGGACTGTCCGCCTTCGGTGGACTTATCCCGCCGCCATTCCAGGAAAAACCCCAACATCAGCAAGGTCTGCAGGGTCACGAAAAAAACGCCATGCCCATAGCAAAAAAGGTCAAATACGGCCAAATCCGCCCCCGGGGGAAGTATCCCCAGGGCAGATAATAACACATATTGTATAATTTTGTCCGATAATGTATACTAATAGAGGAGTTTATTATGGCGGAAGATTTGATGGGAAAGGTAATTTCCTTATTTTCGGGCGACGCAAACGAAAGTATGTCGGATAAGGAACTTATCCTCAAGCAAAGGCATAAGGAACTGGCGGAAAACAAATACGCCAAGTTTTACCGGCAAAAATCCGATGAGGCGGACCCTTCGCTGGGCTTGTTTTTCTATACCCTGTATAAATTGATCCTGCCGATCAGGACTTTTATGAAGGATACCGCCAAAATAACCCGCCTGCGGCAGATCGTGCTGGAAGCCTTTATGGACGCTAACATTATAGAAGCGGTCAAACGGATAAGTCCGGCGGAGATAGAGCGGCGCGCCCAAACAACCCCCCCGAATGAATTATCCACCGAAATTCGCGGGGACATTAACAAGCTGGTCTCCGGCTTCGGCACCAACCGGACAAATCAGATAAACCGCTGTTACAACCTGGTCATGGTCTTTTTCCAGCTCGCCCATTTTGATTTTCCCGGCCTGTTAAAACAATTCGACACCAATTTTACCGAAGGGCCGTTTGGCGGGGACCCGAAATTCTACCCCGTCAAGACATCGCTATTGGCAAAAGACCTGGGTGAATTTATAGCCGTCGCGCAGAATATCAGCCCCGACAACGACTGGAAAACCCTGCTCAAACTGCTCAAAATCTGCGCCGGCAAGGAGCTCATCTCGGAAGACCAGTTCGCCCAAATCCTGATTGGCCTGCGGGATGTCATTAACTCAAAAATACTGGAACTCATTGTGCAGTGCGGCACCAGAAATCCGGTGTGGATCTGCAAGCCCCGAATACCCGACGAACACATCGCCGAAAGCTGGCTGGAAGTGAGGATCAGCAAAGCGCAGGAATACATCAACAAAATCAACGCCACGGAAAAACACAAGCAGATCGCTATATTGCTTAAAGATATTTTTGATCATAATGAATTTGATCGGCTGGAAAACTACTCTCTTGCGAAAAACTCCGTCTATAAAAAGAGGGATCTGTCCCAATTTTTATACGCCGAAGGGCTCAATTATCTGCTGATCTTTCTTAATGATTATCTGGAAAAAGATATTCACGAACTTTGTGATATTCTGCTGGTACGGGGGCAGTGGACCAACAACGACTACTCAAAGGAAATGTCCGAAGCGCTGCACCAGCTGCTGGATTTACCCGGACAAATCGCCAATTTGGACGAGATGCTTTCGGACGACGGCCCGGACGGCTCGCGGTTAAAAGCGGCGATTTTGAGGGTGGATCGGGACCACACCCAGGCGCGCTACATTAACAGCATTATTGACAATATTAACGAAACAGCCCTGGAATATATCAATACCGCCGCCCATCATTTTTCCATTATTGGCAAGCATCTGAAGGATCTGGCGGAAGATGTGCAGAAAAAACGTCCCGAGATGATAGTCAACTGGCGCGAGCTGAATAATGTTTCAAAAAACCCTCTCGCGCAGCAGGTAACCGATTACAGCAAACGGATCGACAGCTTTATCAAATTGATGAGTCTTTGCGCCTCATAAGCGGGAGTTGCTATGGGTATTATCGCGGTTTCCCGCGAACTGGCGGCGCTCGGCGACGAGACCGCCAGAGAGCTGGCAAAATTGCTGGGCTATCGTTTTGTAGACAAGCATACGCTGGAAGAGCGGATAAAATCTTACGGCGTTGAGGGCCAGAAATTTATAAAATACGACGAGCGCAAGCCTTCGCTTTTCGCGTCGCTTTCGCAGGACAGGGACGATTATCTGCATTACCTGAAAACGGCTATTTTTGCCGAAGCGGAACAGGGCAACAGCGTCTTTGTCGGCAGGGGGGCGGGGGCGGTGTTCAAAAATATGCCCGCCATTATTTCGCTGTTTCTTGTCTCGCCGCCCGATATCCGTCTTGAGCGGGTAAAAAGTTATTTCCAGTGCGACGAACGGCGGGCGCGACAAATTATTGAGACCAGCGACAAGAACCGCGCCGGCTTTCACCGCTATTTTTTTGACATTGACTGGCGGGATCCGGGCAACTACCATCTTTCCCTCAACACCGGAATCTTCCACCCCGCCGATTGCGCCGAAATTATCAATCAGTTTAAGAAGCGTTTTTTTACCCTTGAAACAGAAGCCAAAAACACCGCGCGCCTGAAAGATATGATCCTTGAACAGCGGGTGAAACACTGCGTACGCTATGAGCATTCAATCCCCATTCATTTCCTTGAGGTGGCAGTTTCCGGCAACAACATCACCCTGCACGGCGTCGCCAATTCCCAGGCGCTGGTAGACGCCGCGCTGGACGCCGTTCAAACATCCGGCATAACCGCCGATTCCGCAGCGTTCCACAATGAGATTCAAATTGTCCGCGAATACAGCGTAATGCCGTAGCGGTTAAATTTTCAATTCGGTCTCCAGGCGTTTTTGGATAACGTCGTACTCCAGATTATCCATCTGTTCGCGCAGCCATTGTACCAGATCGCCGCCGGATTCATAGCGGTACATTTCAAGCTTATCCAGTATTTCTTCCATGATGTTGGCTTTGTAGCGTTTGCAGGCGTCGGCAAGCTCCCGCAACAGAGCCGGATCGGGCTGCGGCGAAAGGGGCTTCTCGTTTTCCTGTTCCGTAGCCCCAGCCAAAAATTCCCGCAGTTTTTCCAGCAGTTTTTCAACATCTTTGATAAAAAGATCGTTATTCAATTTGACGAAGCGCGTATCCTTTTTTCGGGCCGCCTGCTCAAGCGCGGCCGCCTGTTTTGTCACCGCATCGGCGCAGATACCCGCGCTTGAACCCTTCAAACCATGAACCGTTACGATATATTCGTCTTCGTTTTTATAATGACGGAGTTTTTCCAGCAGAGTCGGAGTGTGAATACAATAAGAACGAAGCACGTCAAGATATCCTTTCTTCTTATAACGGGCGTTTCCCGCCTGAATGTTAACGCCCTCCACAAAGAGGCTGTCGGAAAGATTATCCTTTTCTTCCTGATCGAACTCCTGTATCTGTTTTTCGACGGGTACCCATGTCACCAGTATTTCGTTCAGCTTTGATATTTCAATGGGCTTGCTCAGATAATCGTTAAAGCCGTTTGACAAAAACATTTCCTTCATACCGATAAGCGCGTTTGCGGTAAGGGCGATAATGGGAACCTGCTGGTAGTATTCCCCCTCCAAAGCGCGAATGGAACGGGTAGCTTCAATGCCGTCCATTTCCGGCATCATGTGATCCATAAAAATTACGTCGTAGTGTTCGCGCTGTACCATCAAAATAGATTCCGCGCCGGAGGTACAGGTGTCGACATGGCTCCGGTATATCGCCAAAAGCCCCGCGGTAACAACCAGATTGGTATTAATATCGTCTACAACGAGAATACGCGCGGCGGGCGCGATAAATTGTTCGTCCTTCTGATCGCGCGAATCTTTTTCCGTCCGGTTATTGAGCGCGTTCGCCACCGAAACGATGTACGCGGGCCTGTTTATCACGGGTATGTTCTTGAATGACGCGCCTCCGTCGGAATCGGCGAATAACACGGGCGTTGTTTTAAGCGCCCCCGCCCTAATTTGATTGTCGGCTATTTCGGCAAGCTCTTCGTCTACAAACGCAAAAGGATAACGCCCGCTCGCGAGTTCCCGGAAAAATTCTTCCGCGTCGTCTTTGAGCGTTACCGGCACTCCCAGATTTTGCAGGGTGCGCGCTATGGATCTGGCGTACAGGGGGTGTTTCTCATAACAAAGCACGGCTTTTTGCTCGGGGTCACTCACCCGCGCGAGCGGCTCTTTATCAATAATACCCTGAGGGATTTTAACGGTAAAAACAGAGCCCTCGCCGTATGTGCTGGTAACATGAACATCGCCGCCCATCGCCTGGCAGATACTGTGGGTAATGGCAAGTCCAAGTCCGGTACCTTCCACGCCCTGATTCCTTTTCATATCCAGGCGGGTAAAACTGCGGAACAAACTCGGCATATCCTGCTCTTTTATCCCGATACCGCTGTCGGCAATTTCAAAATTCAGGTTAATTGACTGCCCGTCAGCCGACACGCGCCCGCCCACCGTGAAGCAAATGAATCCGCTGCGGGTGTATTTTACCGCGTTGGAAAGCACGTTGACTAAAATTTGCCGCATCCGAACTTCGTCGCCGTTGAGCAAATTGGGAAGGGAAGGCTCCACATCGACGATAAAGATAATCGGCTTTTTTGCAACCCGCACCTGGGTCATGATAATAATGTCATTGAGCAAAGAAGATAAGGAATAGGGAGATATGTTAATATCCAGAGTCCCCGCTTCGATTTTGGAAATATCAAGAATATCATTGATAATTGCCAAAAGATTAAGCCCCGCCTGTTTGATACTTTCTAAATATTCCTGGGCCGCGGACAGGTTGTCCGCCCGCAGGGCCAGTTCGCTCATGCCGATGACGGTGTTCATGGGGGTGCGTATTTCGTGGCTTGTCTGCGCCAGGAAAATTGTCTTCGCCTGATTCGCCTCTTCCGCCTGATTTTTCGCTTCCATGATTTCGGTAATGTCGTAGAACAGGATAATGACACCCTCGATAATATCCCGCACGTTCAGCATGGGGGCTATATTTATCCGGTAATACCGGACATCTTTGTCTTTTCCAAATGACATGACCCGATCCACAATGGAGGCCTTTTTTTCCACCAGCACCAGCATAAGCGTGTCAAGAATAAATTTAATGTCGTCTTGTTTTACATATTCCGCGGAAAAATCTTCAAAAGTCCGGTTGCTGACAAATCCTACATTGGGAATTCCGGCAAGCCGCAGAAAAGTATCCGAACAATACATCAAGCACAGGTTATGATCCAAAATAAGAATAACATTTTGAGTGTTTTTCAACAGCAGGTTAAAAAAATTCTTTTGCCGCGTGTTCTTTGCCACCAGATTCTCGTAGAGCAGATCCCGCGACTGGCAATACCCGTTAAGGCGCTCTATAGTTTCCTGCGCCGTCTGATACTTTCGGACAAGCCCGTTATTCTCCGACACCAGGCGTTTGTTTTTTTCCTCCAGCGCGACAACCCGCTCGTTAAGCGTATGGTTTTGTTCTTTTTCTTTCATCTAATATCCTTAAAGCTGACAGGCTACGACCGCATATTGAAGCGCCTGATTCGCCGTTTCTCCGGCTCTGACGTATCGGGGGCATAGTTCCCCTCCCGAATTAAGGTACAGATAACCGCCCGGGAAATCGCCCAACTCCTGCCGCAGCAAACCGACTTCCAACGTGGCGCCCCCCAGTACAATGGTACGCAAAAAACATGATATAACGATTAAAAACCGCGTTTTGTCCTCATCTTTTTTAACCTCTCGAATTAACGCCTTCATGCTTTCAAGCACATAGTCCGCCGTAATCGCCCCTATATCCAATATTCCCCCAACCGGTATATGCCTGCCGCAAATAAGCGTCCCTTCCTCGGTGATTTTTTGCACGACAACCACTTCCTTATTATTTCCTTCGCTGTCCGCTATAACCAGAGGTATCGCCTGGCTAAAAGTGCTCTGAATAAGCCCAATTTCCCGCAAAAAAGAAGCCGCCGGCTCGTTGTTTATGCTGATAATTTCAGCGCCATTGGCGCGGGTAATAACCGCGTCCTGGGCGATGGAGGCTCCTTCCGGGAAACGGCGAAAAATAAAACGGGGCTGTACCGGGCCCTTAAAAAGAAGCAATACCATACTATCGGCGTATGCCGCGCCCTGATAAATAGTTCTTGGACTGCGGATATGCGCGCCTATATCCAGCGCGACGGTGCCAAAAACCGGTATTCCCCCGCAGGCTTTATCCAGAGCCGCGGTCATAATATCTATCGTTAGGTGAAACAGCGTCGGCGGGAAGGCAAAGACAAGCGACGGCGGCCCGCTGAGGGAAGAAGCGGTTTTCTGATACAGCGCGTGAATGCGGTCTTCGGCATTTTCAGGGGTAAGGGGGTCGCAAACGCCCGCCGCGAATTCCGTATCGTCGCTGGTCAGCGCCGTTACCGTCAGCATAATATCGCTTTCCACCGGAGCGGACGCGCCCGCCGAAACGGACGTGGCGAAATACAGGGAGGTACAGCCGACAACATCAAAGGGCAGGCTTTTGCATATTTTTTCCATTACGCCCATTTCAATAAAGTCTATATGGCAAAAAAGCATGGCTACGGAATTTTTCAAAAGGCTGTTTTTCGGATCAATCTGATTCAGAATCTCCTGCACCGCCTTTTCCGGATCGTCCAGTTCATGCGTATATGCGGTCAATACTTTTATCATACCTTCCTCCTAATGCATAGCCGGATGTTCTTTGTACGCGTTAAAAATTTCCACTATTTGCTCCTGGGTATTTTTGAACGTCTCTACTATCCTTGGATCAAAATGCGTCCCCGAATTTTCAAAAATAATATTACTTGCCTGAATATGCCCCATACTGCCCCGGTATACGCGGTTGTCTATAAGGGCGTCGTATACATCCGCCACCGCCATGATCCGCCCGCACAGCGGTATGCTTTCTCCCGACAGGGCCTGGGGATAGCCTTTCCCGTCATAACGCTCGTGGTGGGAGCCGGCAATAAGGCTGGCATAGCGAAGATAATGCTGGGCGGGCATACGCTGGTACATTCGTTTTAAAATTGCCGCGCCTATTTCCGCATGGCATTTTATCGCGGCAAATTCCATGTCATCAAGCCGCCCCACCTTGAGCAGTATACGGTCGCTAATGGCGATTTTTCCGATGTCATGAAGCGGCGCCGCCCGTACCATCATCTGTAATTCCGAGGGGTTAAGCTCGTCGGGGAAAAGACCCTGTTTTATCAGGTCTTTGCCCAGAATATCAACATATTTTGAAGTGCGTATAACATGGCCGCCGGTATTTTCATCGCGGCATTCTATCATCTCGGCGAATGAAGTGGCGATACTGTCAGACAGGGTTGTAACGGTCTCCTCGGTCTGGGCCTGAAAGGAAGCAAAGCGCAAATGCAGCTCTATTCGGTGGAGCAAAATGCTTTTTTCCACCGGTTTCACGATAAAATCCCTTGCCCCCGATTCCAGCGCCCGTATCTCAACTTCCACGCTATGATTCGCGGTAAGAAAAATGACCGGTATCCGATCCAGATAGGGGTTTTCCTTGAGCCGCGTCATAACGCCAAAACCGTCCATGTCCGACATCTCGACATCTAGCAGAATAAGGTCGGGCTTTTCCTTTACGCAGATTTGCAGGGCCAGAGGGCCGGACTTTGCCAGCGAGACCTCATAATCATCGGCAAGATAAGCGGAGATTTGTTTTAGAATTGCCAGGTTGTCATCAACCACCAATATTCGTTTCACTGGAAATACTCCACCCCTTATCCATTATCGCTAATTTACTGGTTACCTGCAAAGAGACAAATTTGTCTTTTACTTTTTCAAAAACATCTACAATCCGGGGATCAAACTCCGTGCCCCGTCCAGAAATAATTGCGGCGCACGCCTGATCGTGCGAAAGCCCCTTGCGGTATATTCTGTCGGCAATGCACGAATCGTACACATTCGCCACCGCGACAATCCGGCAGCATAAGGGTATGTTATCCCCTTTAAGGCCGTTCGGATACCCCGTCCCGTCATAGCGCTCATGGTGGCCTTCGGCAATGATCATGGCTACCTTCAGATAGCGCTGGGTGGGGGTGCGTTCATAAATCGTCTTTAACACATTGGCGCCGATGGTCGTATGCTTGCAGGTCTCCGCGTATTCTTCCTTGGTCAGACTGGTCCGCTTAAGCAAAATAATATCGCTTACGCCGATTTTTCCAATGTCATGAAAGGGGACGGCCCGCTTTATCAGCTCAACATCATCTTCCGTGAGTTCGTCTCCAAAAGTGCCTTCCGCAAGCAGTTCCTTCATTAAAAATTCCGCATATACGCTGGTACGCAGCAGATGATCGCCTATATCGTAATCCTTGCAGTCCAGAAGCTCCGCAAAGGAAATACCGATATTGTCTTCCAGTTCCTTTACCATGTTTTCCAGATGGAGTTGATAGGTGGCAAATTGAAGGTGCAGTTCTATCCGGTGGTGCAGAATATCGATGTTTGCCGGCTTGGTGATGAAATCCATGGCTCCCGATTCCAGACATTTAACTTCCGTCGCGGCGTCATGGTTGCCGGTCAGGAAAATAACCGGAATATGCTTTAACTGGGGGTCTTCCTTCAGGCGGGCAAGAGTCGCAAAACCGTCCATTTCGGGCATTTCCACGTCCAGCAGAATCAGATCGGGTTTTTCCCGCGCGCAAATCTGCAGCGCGAGTTCCCCCGACTTTGCCAGAGACACATCGTAGCTCTTCGAAAGCTGCGCGCTGATCTGCTTGAGGCTTACCAGATTATCATCTACAATTAATATTGACTTCATGGCGCGCCCTTAGAGGCGGGGTCTACCCCTTCCAGCCGGCCGCATATCGCGTCATATTCAAGGTTGTCTATCTGCTCGCGCAGCCACACCACCAGCTCTCCCCCTGATTCGTACTCAAACGATTCGAGCTCCTCCAAAATTTCTTCCATAACGGTAGACTTATACCGCTTCGCCGCCGCCAGCAGACGGGAAAGCAATGTGGAATCCGGCAGGGCCATTTTTGGCTTTATCCCCTTGCCGGAAACGGCTCTTTCCAGCAACGCCCCCAATTCCGCCAGCGTCGACTCCGTCATGGCGATAAAGTCCGTGTTCCCCGCCTGAACGCTCTCAAAATCGCCGGCTTTGGCGAAGCCCTCCAGCTCCTGCGCCATTTTGCCGATGTCGTTGGCAAAAATTCCGTAAGAGGAGCCTTTAAGCCCATGCACCGTAATGGAATATTCCGGCAGGTTTTCGCGGGAGAGGTTCTTCATTCTTTCCAGCAGGGCCGGAGTATGCCGGCACCAGGAGCGAAGTATGTCCAAATACGCGGCTTCGCCGTTGTACCGCTCTACCCCCTGGGCAAAATCAATGCCCGCCACCGATACATTATTCAGCGTGTTGGAAGTGTCATCGTTGTCTTTTGTAAGATTGGCCATTTCTATCTCCGCCATTTGAAGTGTCTCCGGGCTTTGCTTGTTCCGCACCCAGGTATTCAAAGCCGTATCAAGCTGTATCACATCGATCGGCTTGGGAATAAAAGCGTTAAAGCCATTAGCGAGAAACATTCGCTCGTTTCCCGCCAGGGCGTTGGCAGTCAGCGCGATAATGGGCACCATTCTGCCGTAATTGCCGGGCAGCTCATTGCGGATTATCCGCACGGTCTCCACCCCGTCCATTCCCGGCATCATGTGATCCATAAATATTAAATCGTAACGGGAGTCGGCATCCTTATTTCCGGCGGCCTGGACTTTTTCTACCGCTTCCGCGCCGCTTGTGGCGGTATCGATAAAGAGGCCGTAGGGCAGCATCAACCCCTTGGCAACGTCCAGATTGGTCTCTACATCGTCCACTACCAGCACCTTGCCATAGGGCATATAACTCCGTTCCAGCCGCAAGCTCTGCGTATGATAAATGTCCTTAAAACGAAACGCCTCCAAATTCCGCCTCGCCGTAGCCCCAATGGGGGACGCGTCCATGATCCGCTGGGGAAATTGCACGGTAAAGACGGAACCTTTGCCGTATTCGCTTTCCACGCCGATTCTTCCGTCCATTAACGACACCAGATTTTTGGTAATAGACAGCCCAAGTCCGGTTCCTTCAATATGACGGTTCGCCTGGGCNTCAAGCTGGTGATATTCCGAGAACAGCCGGGGAAGATCTTCTTTTTTGATACCCTGCCCGGTATCCTGCACCGCAAAAATCATCCACGCGTTTTCGTCCCGTTTTTCCCAGCGAACGGTTAAACACACGCTTCCCTCTTTGGTATACTTGAAGGCGTTGGAAAGCAGGTTGCTGAGGATCTGCTTTATCCGCAGTTCGTCGCCAAATAACCGTAACGGTATGGTTTCATCAAGATCGAGTTTGAACGTTATTTTCTTTGAGCCAATGCGCACAATGTTCAGCTGGACGGTGTCGTTTATCAGGCTCGGCATATCATAGTCCACCGGAATCAGCTTGAAATTGCCCGTTTCTATTTTTGAAATATCCAGAATATCGTTGATGATTGACAAAAGGTTCCCGCCGGAATTATGCACTTTTTCCAGGTTTATGCGGGTATCGGCGGGCAAATTTTTCTGCAGTTCAACGTCTGAAAGGCCGATGATCGCGTTCAGCGGCGTGCGAATCTCGTGGCTCATGGTGGCAAGGAACTGGCTCTTGGAACGGGAGGCGGCTTCGGCCTCGAATCGCGCCTTCATTACCGGAGTTATGTTAACAAGATTAACAAAATATCCCTTTGACTGCGCGAGTTTGGAAACTACTATCTCAAAAAAGTACTGTTGCCCGTCCATGATGACCTCGCGGGTGGTTTGGAAAGAGTCTCCCCTTGTTAAAAGATAGTAAAATAAATCTTTAAGGCTTTTGTCCTTTATCAGATCAAACACCGATCTGCCCTTGGCGTGAGAAGCCCGTTCCAGCCGCAGTATTTTCATAAATGAAGAGCTGATATACGTTACCCTGTTCATGGAATCCAATAAGACCATCGGGTCGGGCGTTGACGACAGCGCGCCGACAAAAAAGTCCTTGGCCTTTTTGGCGTCGTTGTTTTTGTCCTCGGCAAAAATCGTTACCATATACACAGAAATAGACCCAATCAGGGAAATGAACCAGCCAAACAGCGCTTGGGACAGGGTCAGTCCGATCCGGTCATCTACCTCCATTTCCTGTTTGAATATGGGAAGCTGAAACAAAATTTCCATCGCGATAATCGCATTGGAAACCAAAAGAAACTTGAGAAACGCCCGCTTATTGAGAAACAGCGCCCCCAGACAGCTTATGCCCAGACAGAGGGGGTAGTAGTCCGCATAATCGCCGGTCAAAAAACATCTGAGGGTATTCGCCATGAAAAGGGTAAAAGGAATGGAAAACCCTTCGTTTGCGGACAGTTTCTGACCGTGCATTACGACAACCAAAAAGCAGGTAAAAACCAAAAAAATGGCGGTGATTATCAGGGTTATTATTCCCTGTTCATTGGCTTCCAAAAGTATAAATATTGAAAAAATAATTAGCGCAAATAAAATTATCAAAAAAGCGCGGGAGTACTGGTTATCATTGATGATCACGGCCGTACCCCCTTGTATCCATGTTTGGTGACATCTACAAACTTTATCGCGGCGGGCAGTATTTCCACATCAAGCTCGGACTCATAAAATATCTCGCCGTCTATACTGAGCCGCAGGGTGTCTTCGGAACGGATACTGATTTTTTTCCCCTGTCTCAGCGTAAAATTCCGGGGAAACATTTTGTAGAAGCCTTTGGTATACAGCGGAAACGCGCTCACGGTTTTTAGAAACCCCCAGTTGCGGATAGTGAGCATATCCAAAATGCCGTCGTTGGGCATGGCGTTTTTTACCGGATGCAAATTCCCGCCGTAATACGGGCTGTTAAAAATGGAAAACCCCTGATAAGAGCCGACGTATCTTTCCCCGTCAACCTCCACCTCGTAGTGCTGCTGCAGAAGCTTTTTATCGCTGAAGGCGGCGAGGGCGCCCAAATAATAGAACTGCGTGTACAGCCGCCTGCCCAGCCATTGGCTCGGGGCGTGCCCCCTCTCCATTCGCCCCCGCAGCTCTTCGGCGTAGTATACCGCTTCCGCTTCAATGCCGGTAACACAGTAATTCAGGCCGTAGATTTTGCCGCAGCGCATAATATCCATCGGTATCGCCGGAGCGCCATACTGGCGGTTCAGCACCCGAAACAGGAATCTTTCACTCTTGCTGAAACCCTGTATAAAATTGTTGGTATACCCATAGGGTACGGCGGCAAGCTCGGCGTTTTCCAGCCCCACAATGCCGTTCAGGCAGTCAAACAGGATACCGTCGCCGCCAACCGCGTATACCCTGAGGGTGGTTCCTTCGGGAAGGGTTTTGGCGAATAAGGGGATAAAACCGGCCGCGTCACGGGGAAACCGCGACACAAATATCTCATACTCGGGGTCTTCTTTTTCCCTGAAAAATTCATGGATTCTAACGACTATTTGATTCTGTTTTGTTTTTTTCCAGAATGATTTGGGGTTTATTATAAACAAGTGCTTTACGTTTTGATTCATTTCTTGAAAACACCTTTATCATACTATATTATAGGGGAGATTGCCGGTATTGTCTACCAAAAATATGCGGAATATGGCAGATTGACAGGTTGACTTTCCGCCCCCGCCACCCCATACTGAGCTATGAACCTAGCCGACAAATTTACACTGCTCCGTATCATTCTGGCTCCGGTGTTTGCCGTGGTGTATCTTCTGCCGGTACTGTTGCCGCAATGCGCGGGCTATGCGGCCTGGACGGTGGCGCCGCTGTGGATTATCGCCGTTATTGCCGAATTTACCGATATGTTTGACGGCATGGCGGCCCGCCGCCTGAAACAATCCAGCGATTTTGGCAGGCTTTTTGACCCTTTTGCCGACACCATTATGCAAATAACCGCCTTCCTGTGCTTTGTTATTGACGGCATATTTCCGGCGCTCCTGTTTTTGGTGGTGTTGTACCGCGAATTCGGCATTTTGTTCATTCGTAACCTTATGTTGAAAAAAGGCATTACGATGGGAGCGCGGAAAAGCGGTAAAATAAAGACCGTCACCTACATCTCCGCCGCCGCGACAGCCCTGCTCTATGCCAGCCTACAGCGCCTGGGCGCCTTCGAATCCGCGCAATCGGTGGTGAAAATCGCGGCTATTGCCATTTTTGCCATATCCGTGTTCTTTTCGGTTGTGTCGTTTTTCGACTACCTTTCCGTGTACCGGACCTCTGCCAAAACCGGCGAATAGCCTTTAGGTTGTTGATTGTCTGCGAGGGGCGGTAGCCCCGAGACAAATACCTTACCCAAACAACAACCTTTAGGTTGTTGACAAAAGGGAGTTTGAAGTCTAACCTATACCCTAAATTAGGAGGAATTCTATGTCTATTGATGCGGAAAAATTGTTCTTATTCGTACCAATCGGGTCTGTTTTAGCCCTGCTTTTTGCCTTTATTCAGGCAAAGAGGGTTCTGGGCTTTCCAGAAGGCAATGATATTATGCGGAAAATATCCGCCGCGGTGCGCCGGGGGGCCAACGCCTACCTGAAACGGCAATATTCCGGGGTTGCTATATTTTTTGCGGTTATGTTTGTAGTTTTGGGGGTTTTGGCTTTTACCGGCTTTTTGACCCCATTTGTCCCCTTCGCGTTCATCACCGGAGGCTTTTTCTCCGGTCTTTCGGGCTTTATCGGCATGAAAATCGCCACCTCCGCCAACGCGCGGACCGCCCAAGCTTCGTCTGAGGGCCTCAATCGGGGCTTGCGGGTCGCCTTTTCGTCCGGTACGGTCATGGGGTTCACCGTCGTCGGGCTGGGGCTTTTGGACCTGTCGATTTGGTTCCTCCTCCTTAAATACGTGTTTTACACGCCTACCTCAGCGGCAATTCTGGAACTGGTTGGAAAAGGCATGACCGTGGACGCCGCGCAGATTCTGCGCATTTCCTCGGCGATGTTGACCTTCGGCATGGGCGCGTCGAGCATGGCGCTCTTTGCCCGTGTAGGCGGCGGTATTTTTACCAAAGCCGCCGACGTGGGCGCGGATTTGGTCGGCAAGGTTGAGGCCGGTATCCCCGAAGACGACCCCCGCAATCCGGCGGTCATCGCCGATAACGTCGGCGATAACGTCGGCGACGTTGCCGGTATGGGCGCCGACCTCTACGAGTCTTATGTCGGCTCCATTGTCGCCACGGTCGCGCTGGCGGTCTCGGCGGGTTATAACTTTGGCGGGGCG
>JGI24698J34947_10000870_pt1 | contig 15232 bp, 27 predicted proteins | sample TergutMp193P3_FD_34947 | JGI IMG/M metagenome (IMG submission 34947) | reverse complement strand
GTTTTACTCGCTGGGTGCAAATGGGGCGAGGTTTAAAATTTTGATTAAGAAAAAAAAGGAAGGTCAGGTTTTACTCGCTGGGTGCAAATGGGGCGAGGTTTTACTGTTACAAAATATGTTTTGGTGGGAGAAATTCGTCCAGATTATGTTACTTATTGTTTTTATTTGCATGCAAATCATTAGGAAGTTTATTATCTGTACCATTTTGGCTTGGTTATATCTTTAAGTGAAGTTTTATTCTTGCTTTTTCATTCAGTATTTGTTTGTTCTATATGTAAGTTTATGCGTGGGTTTAATCATGGCTCTAGATGGGCTATGGGAATAATGATTGATTCTCATTAGTTGTTATTGGTTGTTCAAGTATTCTTGTATTTAGCAATATATTTAGTTTCGGTTAAATTTTGTGCCAGCAGCCGCGGTTATACCTTGGGGGCATTTGAATGTGTTTGGCATTAGGTAGTTATATTGTTTGGTTTGGAGTTGATTTTATTTCGTTAGTTGTTAGGTGAAATTTTTATTGTTTTTGGTATGTCTTTCTTATATTTGGAGGCTATGAAACTCTTATTTGTAAACTAGGATTAGATACCCTATTATTTTGGAGTGTTAATTGTTGGTTGTGCCTGAGTAGTATTAGTTATGTTCTTGAAACTTAAAGAATTTGGCGGTATCTCATTCCGTCCAGAGGAATCTGTCTCGTTATCGATAGTCCACGTTGGACCTTACTTAGTTGCCTTGGTTTGTATACCGCCGTTTATTGATTATCTTTTTAGGGTTTGTTTAATTTTCTTGTTTCTTTATTATGATTTATTTCAGGTCAAGGTGCAGCTTGTTTCTAAGTGAATGATGGATTACATTGTTATTTGTTTTATGGATTATTGGGTTTAATATTGGTATGAAATTGGATTTGGTTGTAATTATTTGTAGATTGTTATTGTGATAAATGGTTCTGGGATATGCACACATCGCCCGTCGCTCTCGTTTGTTGTTAATGAGATAAGTCGTAACAAAGTGGTTGTACCGGAAGGTGTGGCTGGNTTGGGTTATATTCAGATCATTTCTGTTAGTTGAGTTTTCATTTACACTGAATTATTATGTCGTGCAATTCGACATGGTCTGATTTTGTTGATTGTCTTATTTTATTTTGTGTGTAGTTTAATTGTTTAATTGAAGAATCATTGTGGTTATTGTATTTTTGTGATGTAATTTTTTATGTGATAGGTTATCTGTACCGTGAGGGGCTAGATTGTGGTGTAATGTTTTTTAGAAAGCTGGCCTTTTATGCCGTACCTTGTGTATCAGGGTTCATTGAATTTTATTATTTATTTTTATTTCCCGATTTTGAAGGAGTTAATGGTTTATGTTAGTTACTGTTTCATCAGTATTAATAATATATTGTTGGTAGTGAAATGTTATTCGTCTTTAGTGGTTTCTGGTTTTTCAAGAAATGAATTTAATTCATGTGTCTTATTTAATTTCTGTTGTTGTTTTATTTATTTTTATTTGATACTAAGATTAAGGGGGATTAGCTCCTTATTTTGTCTTTATAATTGTTTGTTTTGATTTAGTTTTGTGGGTTTTATAGTGATTTTCAATTTGATTATGTTAAAATTTTGTTATTTCTTTTGTTTATTTGTTGTGGTTTAAGTTTTTATTGAAATGTTTTTTGTATTTTTGTTTGGATGGTAATTATTGTGTAATTAGTAAATTTATTTTTTGTATTGTTTAGGCATGAGTGTATAATTTCTTTTGAGGAATTAGGCAAAAGTCTTCATGTCCGCCTGTTTAACAAAAACATCTTTTCTTGTTAGTTTTTGAAGTATGGCCTGCCCACTGACATTTTATAGAGGTTGAAGGGCCGCGGTATTTTGACCGTGCAAAGGTAGCATAATCATTAGTTCTTTAATTGTGATCTGGTATGAATGGCTTGACGAGACATGGGCTGTCTTAGGGGTATTTCTTTATTGAATTTGGTTTTTAAGTTAAAATTCTTAGATGTTTTTATGGGACGAGAAGACCCTATAGAGTTTGACATTTGATCTTTCTTGTTGTGTTAGTTTGTTTTTGGTATATTGAGTTGATTGAGTGTTTTGTTGGGGTGATGGGAGGAATAAAATTTAACTCCTCTTTGGTTTTGTATATTTATATATATTTGTTTTGATCCATTTATTTTGATTATAAGATTAAATTACCTTAGGGATAACAGCGTTATCTTCCTTGAGAGTTCTTATTGGCGGGGAGGTTTGCGACCTCGATGTTGGATTAAGGTGAATTTTCGGTGCAGGAGCTGAAAGTGATTAGGTCTGTTCGACCTTTAAAATCTTACATGATCTGAGTTCAGACCGGCGTGAGCCAGGTTGGTTTCTATCTATAATAGTGTTTTATATCTTAGTACGAGAGGACCGGGTATTTGGAATAATTTTGGTTTAAATTGTGATTTTCATTAATTTGTTGCTATTTTGGCAGATAAGTGCATTGGATTTAGAATCTATTAATGTAAAATTTTATTTTACAAGTAGTATATGTTTAACTTCTTTTTTATTGTTATTGTTTTTTTTTTGTTGATGATTTTTGTTATAGTTGGGGTAGCATTTCTTACTTTGTTGGAACGTAGGGTTTTAGGCTATATTCATATTCGTAAGGGCCCTAATAGGGTTGGGTTTGTTGGTCTTTTTCAGCCGTTTAGAGATGCTATTAAGTTATTTACTAGGGAGCAGTATTTTCCCCTGGTTTCTAATTATTTGATTTATTATTTTTCTCCCATTTTTGGGTTTTTCCTTTCTTTGTTGGTTTGGTTGTTAATTCCTTATTTGAGTGGTTTTATCTCTTTTGAGTTGGGTTTGTTGTTTTTTTTGGCTTGTACTAGACTTGGTGTTTATACAGTTATGATTGCTGGGTGGTCTTCTAATTCTGGTTACTCCTTATTGGGGGGCCTTCGTGCTTTGGCTCAGACTATTTCTTATGAGGTTAGACTGGCTTTTATTTTGCTTTCTTTTGTTGTTTTGATTTGCAGATATAATTTGGCTTATTTTTACTTTTTTCAGGTTTATTTATGGTTGATTTTTCTTTCTCTTCCCCTGTCTTTTGTTTGGTTTATTTCTTGTTTGGCTGAGACTAATCGTACCCCCTTTGATTTTGCTGAAGGGGAGTCCGAGCTTGTTTCTGGCTTTAATGTAGAATATGGAGGCGGCGGGTTTGCTTTGATTTTTTTGGCTGAGTATGCGAGAATCCTTTTTATAAGATTGTTGTTTTGTATTATTTTTTTGGGCAGCGATCTTTACTCCTTCTTTTTTTATTTTAAGCTTACTTTTATTTCTTTTCTATTTGTTTGGGTTCGTGGCACTTTGCCTCGTTTCCGTTATGATAGGTTAATGTATTTGGCGTGAAAGAGATTTTTGCCTCTTTCACTTAATTACCTTTTGTTCTTTGTGGGTGTTAGGTGTTTTATTTTCTCTTTGTTATAGTGTATTAATTTAGGTATTGGTAAGTTAATAGAAGATTCAAACTTCTTTCATAATGTTTTCAAGACATTAGGCTTGTTCTGTAGCTTTTTAACTTTGTTAGTTTGTTATTTTATCTCATAGTTTTGTTGTTATTGGGTTTATTATATAGTATGCGAAGTATAGTACTGTTAGGATTTGACCTGTTAGGATATAGGGGTCTTCTACTGGGCGGGCTCCGATTCATGTTAGCAGGATAACGGTGTTTGTTATTGTTCAGAATAGAATTTGGTTGATTGGGTAGAATTGTGTTCCCCGGAACTTTGATTTATTTGTTGGTATGATGAATAGGATTGCAATTGATATGGCTAGGGCGATTACTCCTCCTAGCTTGTTTGGGATTGATCGTAGAATTGCATATGCAAATAGGAAGTATCATTCTGGTTGGATATGTACTGGTGTTACTAGTGGGTTTGCTGGCGTGAAATTGTCCGGGTCTCTTAGGATGTAAGGTTCCTTTAGTGTAAGGATTGTTAGTGCTATGATGGTGATTATGAATCCTACGATATCCTTTACTGTAAAGTAGGGATGGAATGGGATTTTATCTGTATTCTTATTTAGTCCTAATGGGTTGTTTGATCCTGTTTGATGTAGGAATAATAGGTGGATCACTGCCATTGCTGCAATTACAAATGGTAGTATAAAATGTAGTGCAAAGAATCGTGTTAGAGTGGCATTGTCTACTGCAAACCCCCCTCACACTCACTGTACTACTTCCGTTCCTACATATGGAATTGCTGACAGGAGGTTTGTAATTACGGTTGCACCTCAAAATGATATTTGTCCTCATGGTAGTACATATCCTAGGAAAGCTGTTGCTATAGTTAGGAATAGGATTGCTACTCCTACGGATCATGTGTGTATGAAGTTATATGATCCATAGTATAAGTTTCGTCCAGTGTGTAGGTAGATGCAGACAAAAAATAGTGAAGCCCCATTTGCATGGAGTGTTCGTAGTAATCATCCGTAGTTTACGTCTCGACAAATGTGTCTTACTCTGCTGAATGCAGAGTCAATGTTTGGGCAGAAGTGTATTGCTAGGAATAGTCCGGTTGCAATTTGTGCTATTAGGCAGAGCCCTAGTAGTGATCCAAAGTTTCATCAGCCTCTGATTGTTGATGGTGTTGGTAGATCCACTAGTGCGTTGTTTGCAATTTTGAATAAGGGGTGTCTGTTTCGTGTGGGTTTGTTCATTATCTTGTATGTCGTAGTGGCCCCCTTGATACGTTAATGATGTTTACAACTACAATTAGCGTTAACAGTATATATAATACTAGTAGTGTTGTTATGGTTCCTATTATCTGGTTGTATATGACAGTTGTTGTGGTTGTGATCTCGTTTTCTATTATCGTGTTGTGTTCAGATATTTCTTTGTTATTGGTTACTGTTGGTATTGTGTATAGTAGGGCAGGCAAAATTATTAATGTGGCTGTTAGTATTTTGTTTGATGGTGAGAATATTTCGTTTGATGCCAGTCTTGTTATGTATATAAATAGTACGAGTATCCCTCCAATCATGATTAAAAATAGGATGTATGAGAATCAGAATCTCTTGTATATAGTTCCTCTGATTAGGCATACTAGTGTTGTTTGGATTAGTAGTATGAGTCCTATTGCTAGCGGATGTTTTATTTGTGTAAATATTAATCTAGTTATTGTTCTTATTGATATAAGTAGTTTTGTTATGTCAGGGGGTATTTTATTTAAAATGTTAATTTTGGGGATTAATGAAATGGTGTTTAAGCCTTTCCTCTGAAGCTTTAAAAGGTTATTCCTTATTTTTGGTTTACAAGACCAATATTTTTGTTAAATTATTAAAACTAAATTTAATGCCAATGTGATTATATTTTTTTATTCTTTATTTTTGTGGTATTTGGGCCTTCTCCTCTAGTCGCAAGCACTTGCTGATTACTTTGTTAAGATTGGAGTTTGTTGTGTTAGTTCTTTATTTCTCACTTTATTTTTATTTGTGTAATTTTAATTATAGCTTATTCTTTGTTGTTTACTTCTTGGTTTTTTCTGTTTGTGAGGGTTCTTTGGGTTTATCTATTTTGGTTTCTATAATTCGTAGTCATGGTAATGACTACTTTCAATCTTATAATGTTCTTCAATGTTAAAGTTTCTTTATTTTTTAATTTTTTTAACCCCTTTGTGTTATTTTTCTGGGTTTTGGTGGTTGATTTGCTCTTTGTTATTTTTCGTTTCTTTTGTTTATTTTTTTTTCTTTCCTTATTTTTTTTGTTGAGGGGGCTTGGGCTATATTTTTGGTTGTGATTTAATTTCTTATGGTCTTGTTCTTCTTAGTTTGTGAATTTGTGTTCTTATGATTCTGGCTAGAGAGTCTGTTTTCCGGCACGGTTATTTTTCTGGGTTTTTTGCTTTTGTTGTTATTGCTCTTACTATTATGTTATATTGTACTTTCAGAAGAATCAGTCTGCTTTCATTTTATATTTTTTTTGAAAGCAGACTGATTCCTACCTTGTTTTTAATCTTGGGTTGGGGATACCAACCTGAGCGGGTTCAGGCTGGTATTTACTTGTTGTTTTATACTTTATTGGCCTCTCTTCCCTTATTGGTTGGTATTTTGTTTATTTATAATTCTTTAGGCTCTTTGTGTCTGTTTTTGTTATGTGGGGGTAATTCTTTGGTTGGTGGTTTATTTTATGTTTGTATGGTTTTTGCCTTTTTGGTTAGGATGCCTATGTTTATGGTTCATTTGTGGCTTCCTAGGGCACATGTTGAGGCCCCTGTGGCCGGTTCTATGATTTTGGCTGGTGTTTTATTGAAGTTGGGGGGTTACGGCCTTCTTCGTGTGTTTCCTGTGTTGTTCAGGTTTGGATTTGGATTTGGTGTTGTTTGGGTAGCTTTGAGCTTGGTTGGCGGGTTGTTCGTTAGCTTGTTTTGTATACGGCAGACCGATCTGAAGTCCTTAATTGCTTATTCTTCTGTTGCTCATATAAGCATGGTTATTGGTGGTATTATAACGTTGAATTATTGGGGTGTCTGTAGATCCTTTGCCTTGATAGTAGCTCATGGGTTGTGTTCTTCTGGTCTTTTTTGTCTCTCTAATATTTCTTATGAGCGGTTTGGTAGACGGAGCCTTTTAGTTAATAGGGGTTTAATTAATTTAATGCCTAGAATGGCCATGTGGTGGTTTTTGTTGAGAGCTTGTAATATGGCTGCTCCCCCCTCTCTTAATCTTCTTGGTGAGATTGGTTTGTTAAGAAGACTTGTTTCTTGATCTTGGTGTTTAATATTTGTATTGGTCTTTTTATCTTTCTTTAGTGCAGCATATACTCTTTACATGTATTCTTATAGTCAGCACGGTTCAACTTATTCTGGTGTTTATTCTTGTTCTTTGGGTTATGTTCGTGAGTTTTTGTTGCTTTTTCTGCACTGATTCCCCCTAAATTTAATTATTTTGAGGGTTGATGTTACTGTTTTTTGGGTTTAAAAGTTTATAGATCTAAATAGTTTAAGGTAAAATATTGGTTTGTGGTGCCGATGATATAGTTTCTATTTTGGATTTATGTTTATGTCTATTTGTTTTGTTAGATTTATTTTTTTATTTCTTTTGGGCATTCTTTGTTGTTTTTGTGGTGTATATTTTATTATAAGTGATTTGGTTTATTTTATTGATTGGAGCATTATCACGTTAAATGGTAGATCTATTATTATGACTTTTCTCTTTGATTGGATATCCTTATTATTCATGGGGTTTGTCTTTATTATTTCTTCTTTGGTTATTCTTTATAGTGATGATTATATGTTTGGTGACTTGAATATTGTTCGGTTTATCTTGTTGGTTTTGATGTTTGTTGTTTCTATGATGTTTCTAATTATTAGTCCTAATGTAATTAGAATTTTATTAGGTTGGGATGGTTTGGGCTTGGTTTCTTACTTGTTGGTAATTTATTATCAGAATGTGAGGTCTTATGGTGCTGGTATATTGACAGTTTTGTCTAATCGAATTGGGGATGTTGCCCTGTTAATGGTGATTGCTTGGATGATTAATTTTGGTAGTTGGAGTTTTATTTATTACTTGGAGATTTTATCGGGTTCTATTGAGATAGAGTTGATTTCCTTTCTTGTTGTTTTGGCTGCGATGACTAAAAGCGCTCAAATTCCTTTTTCTTCTTGGTTGCCTGCAGCTATGGCTGCTCCCACTCCTGTTTCTGCTTTAGTTCATTCTTCTACTTTGGTTACTGCGGGCGTCTACTTGTTGATTCGGTTTAGACCCTCTTTTAGTTATTGATTGAATGTTGTTTTGCTGTTGGTTTCCGGCTTGACTATGTTCATGGCTGGATTGGGTGCAAATTTTGAGTTTGATCTGAGGAAAATTATTGCTTTATCTACTTTAAGACAGTTGGGACTTATGATTATAACTATTTCTGTTGGTCTTTCCGGCTTGGCTTTTTTTCACTTGTTAACTCATGCCTTGTTTAAGGCTTTGCTGTTTATATGTGCTGGGGGTGTGATTCATTCTATAGGTGACTCTCAAGATATTCGGTTTATAGGTGGGTTATCTGTTTATATGCCTTTTACTTCGGCGAGTTTAATGGTTTCTAACTTTGCTCTTTGTGGCATGCCCTTTTTGGCTGGTTTTTATTCTAGGGATTTTATTTTGGAAATGTTTTCTATGAGATATCTTAATATATTTGGGTTTTTGTTGTTGTTTTTGTCTACGGGTTTAACGGTTTGTTATTCTTTCCGCTTATTTTATTTTGTTTTATGTGGGGATTTTAATTTTGTTCCTTCCTATAGTATAGCTGAGGCTAACTATAATATGGTATTTGGTATGATTGGTCTATTGGTTATGTCTATTTTTGGCGGGAGCTCTCTTATATGGTTGATTTGTCCTACTCCTTCCATGATTTGTTTACCTTATTATTTAAGGTTTCTTACTCTATTTGTGGTGTTTATTGGTGGCTGACTTGGCTATGAAATCGCTGGATTTGTTTTGGGTGATAGGTTGTTTTCTGTGGGTTTGTATGGCCCTTCTTCGTTTGCTGGCTCTATGTGGTTTATGCCTTTCTTTTCTACTTATGGGGTTTCTTTTGGTCCGCTGGGGTTTGGTTATAAGGCGACAAGGGTGTTTGATTCTGGTTGGATAGAGTATTTTGGTGGTCAGGGGATATATTGGGTTCTTTTTAGTGCCGGTAGGGTTAATCAGTGGTTCCAATATAATAATTTGAGGGTATTTTTGGGGTTTTTTGTTATGTGAATTATTATTCTGTTGTTTGTTCTTATTTATTACTTGAATAGCTTATGTTTAAGAGCGCAACACTGAAGATGTTGATGAGGTAATATTACCTTCGAGTATTATTTATAAAAGTCTTTCTTTGTCTTTACAGTGAAAGTGTAATGTTTTTCTAAACTATATAAATAGAAGTGTAAACGGATTTTAACCGCTATAGTGATAAGTTAGCAGCATTCACTTTTTCTGTCACTTCCTTAACTGGAATTTTAATTCAATTTTATTATTAACAATAATATACCTCTTTCTTTGGTTTCAGTTAATTCGGCTAAAATGAGGATAAATTGATTTATCTAGGATCAGGTCGAAACTGATTGCAAGGTTTGCTTCTCATTTGATATGAGTATAGTTGAGGCTAACTACTTAAGGTAGTACCTTTTGAATGCAACTCAAATGTTATTATTAACTACAGCCCCTATTAGTTTCTTCACTCTAGTGATCCTTGGTTTCATTCGTGATACAGACCAAGGATTAAGATTAACAGGAATACTACTCTAATGATTATTCATGATTTAATGTTTGATGTTATTATGGTAATTGGTATTGGTAGTAGTAGTGCGATTTCTACGTCAAAAATTATGAAAATTACTGCGATCAGAAAGAATCGTGATGAGAATGGTAGTCGTGCGGAGTTCTTCGGGTCGAACCCGCATTCAAATGGTGATCTTTTTTCTCGGTCTTCGCTAATTTTCTTTGAAATTAGAGTGGTTAATACTATAATGGCTGATGATAGTAGAATGGTTACTGTTGCTGTTGTGACAATTATTAATATTATTTATCTTGTTTTTCACAAATTTCTTGATTGGAAGTCAAGTATACTTTTTCTTGTATTAGATAAATATTGTTTTATCTTCCTCATCAATAGATTGAGATGTATAGGAATAGTCAAACTACGTCTACGAAGTGTCAGTATCATGCTGCTGCTTCAAATCCGAAGTGGTGGTTTGATGAGAAGTGTAGGGTTGTGTGTCGTAGGAGACATGTGGTTAGGAATGTTGTTCCAATGATTACGTGTAGTCCGTGGAACCCTGTTGCAACAAAGAATGTTGATCCATATGCCGAGTCTGCAATTGTAAATGGGGCTTCAAGGTATTCGTATGCTTGTAGTGCAGTAAAGTACAGCCCTAGTAGTACAGTGAAGAATAGTCCTTGGGTTGCTTGTGTGGCATTGTTTTCTAGTAGGCCGTGGTGTGCTCAAGTTACGGTTACCCCTGAAGCTAGTAGGATTGCTGTGTTTAGTAGTGGGACTTGTAGGGGGTTGAAGGGTTGGATTCCTGTTGGAGGTCAGGTTGATCCTAGTTCAATTGTTGGTGATAGTCTTGAGTGGAAGAATGCCCAAAAGAATGATACAAAAAATAGAACTTCTGACACGATGAATAGGATTATTCCTCATCGTAGCCCCCTTGTTACTATTTTTGTATGTAGTCCTTGATATGTTCCTTCCCGGGTTACGTCTCGTCATCATTGGATTATAGTTAATACAGTGATAATTGCTCCGACCCCCAGCAATCTGTCGTCATATTGATGAAATCATTTAATTAGTCCTATTAGGGTAACCATTGCTCCGATGGCCCCTGTAAGTGGTCATGGTCTTTTGTTTACTATGTGGAATGGGTGATTTTCGTGTATTGACATTAATTAACTTCTCTAGAATATAGAGTTCTTAGGATGGCAAATACATACGATTGGATAATTGCTACCGCTCCTTCTAGAATTAGTAGGAGAACTTGTGCGGTAATTAGTACGGTCAGTAACGTGTGGCTTATTGATGGCCCATTGTTCCCTAGTAGGGTTAATAGTAGGTGTCCCGCAATTATGTTTGCGGTTAAACGCACCGCTAGTGTTCCTGGTCGAATCAGATTTCTAATTGTTTCAATAATGACCATGAATGGTATCAGTATGGTTGGTGTTCCTTGGGGGACTAGGTGTTCGAATATGTGATTGGTGTTTTTAATTCATCCAAATAGTATAAATCTTATTCATATGGGCAAGGCTAGGGTTAGCGTAAGAATTAAGTGTCTTGTTCTTGTGAAGATGTATGGGAATAGCCCCAAGAAATTATTTATTAGGATTATGAGGAATAGAGATGTTAGGATGAATGAATTTCCCTTATTTTCATTTCCTTTTCTTAGGATTGTTTTTATTTCCTGGTGTAGTTTGTTTATTAGTAAGCTTACTATTATGCTATTTCGTGAGGGGATTAGTCAAATTCTTGTTGGAATTAGTAGCAGTCCAATTGCTGTTCTTGTTCAATTTAACGGTAGGTTACTGATTTCTGTTGTTGGGTCAAAGATTGAGAATAAGTTTCTTATCACTTTCAGTTTGTTTTGTTGATGTTGATGGTTTTCTTCATTTTTCTTTGTTGGCTTGGTGATTGGGTAAAGTAGTTTATAATGTTAAATATTAGGAAGGTTGCTAGGAATGTAATGTATAGTATTGTTCATTCTATAGGTATTATTTGGGGAATAAAAGGATATCTTTATGATTATTTCAGTTTGACATTCTGATGTTATGTAATTAACTAATCCTTTATCATCAGAGATATTTGCTAAGATACCATAGGCTGGTTTAAGAGACCATTACTTGCTTTCAGTCATCTGATGATTCTCTTATCTTTGATACTCAGTTAATGAATTGGTTTGTTGATACTCTTTCAATTACGATTGGCATGAATCTGTGGTTTGCTCCGCAAATCTCTGAGCACTGTCCATATAATAGTCCTGGGCGGTTGATTGTAAATCTTACTTGGTTTAGTCGTCCAGGTGTTGCATCTGTTTTTACCCCAAGACTCGGCACTGTTCACGCGTGTAACACGTCTGCTGCTGTCACAATTATTCGAATTGGTGAATTTATTGGTAATACAATGCGATTGTCTGTGTCTAATAGGCGGAATGTGTTGATTAGTTGATCTTCTTGCTGTACTATGTATGAGTCAAATTCAAGCTTTGTGAAGTCTGAGTATTCATAGCTTCAATATCATTGATGCCCAACAGTTTTTAGGGTTATTACTGGGTTGTGAATTTCGTCTATTAAATATAGTAGTCGTAGGGATGGAATTGCAATGAATACCAGGATGATTGCTGGCGCAATTGTTCAAACAGTTTCGATTATTTGTCCTTCTAGGATGAATCGGCTAGTTTGTTTATTTTGGATAATTCTGATTATTGTGTAAAATACTGATGTAATAATTATTAATATAATTATTAATGCATGATCATGGAAGAAGATTAATTGTTCTATGACGGGCGATGCTCTGTCTTGTAGCGTTATGTTTAATCATGTTGTCATTTTCTAATGAAAGTTTAGAAAACTTTATTTGTGGAGCTTAAATCCAATGCACTTATCTGCCACGTTAGAATAAGAGTTAATTAGTTAGTGAGATGGTTGGTAGCTCTGAGTATCTGTGCTCTGCTGGTGGGAAATTTTGTAGTCATTCCACTGAGTTTCTTGTGTGTGTAGGAAATAGGATTAGTCGGTTTGATGTGATTCTTTCCCATATAATAAACAGGAATATTATTACTCTTACGAATGAAATTGTTGACCCTATTGACGAGATAATGTTTCATGTGGTGTAGGCATCTGGATAGTCTGAATATCGCCGAGGTATTCCGGCTAGTCCGAGGAAGTGTTGTGGGAAGAATGTTAGGTTTACTCCTACAAATATAACGGCGAATTGAGCCTTTAGTCATTTAGGGTTTATAGTTAGCCCAGTAAATAACGGGAATCATTGAACAAATCCCCCTATGATTGCAAACACTGCTCCTATTGATAGGACATAGTGGAAGTGGGCGACTACGTAGTAAGTGTCGTGTAATACAATATCGATTGATGAGTTTGCTAGTACTACTCCGGTGAGCCCCCCTATTGTGAATAGAAATACAAATCCTAATGCTCACAAGCAGGCTGCTCTATAAGTTATTCGGGTTCCGTATAGTGTTGCAAGTCATCTGAAGATTTTAATTCCTGTTGGTACGGCAATGATTATTGTTGCTGATGTAAAGTAGGCTCGTGTATCAACGTCTATCCCTACTGTGAATATGTGATGGGCTCATACTACAAATCCTAATAGTCCAATTGCTAGCATGGCAAAGATCATGCCTAGGTTTCCAAATGCTTCCTTCTTCCCTCTTTCATGGCAGATGATGTGGGAGATTATACCAAATCCTGGTAGAATGAGAATGTAGACTTCTGGGTGTCCGAAGAATCAGAATAAGTGTTGGTATAGAATTGGGTCTCCTCCCCCTGCTGGGTCGAAGAATGATGTGTTTAGGTTGCGGTCTGTTAGTAGTATTGTGATTGCCCCTGCTAGAACTGGTAGGGATAGAAGAAGAAGTAGGGCAGTGATAGCAATTGATCATACAAATAGTGGAATTCGTTCGGGTTTCATGCTTTTGGGCTTTATGTTGATTGTTGTTGTAATGAAGTTTACTGCTCCTAAAATGGAAGATACTCCTGCTAAGTGTAAGGAGAAGATGGCTAGATCTACGGATGCTCCGGCATGTGCAATTCCTCTTGCAAGAGGGGGATAAACAGTTCATCCTGTTCCTACACCGCTTTCTACGGTGCTACTAGTGAGAAGTAAGGTTAGTGATGGTGGGAGCAGCCAAAATCTTATGTTGTTTATTCGTGGGAAGGCTATGTCTGGTGCTCCTAATATTAATGGTACTAGTCAGTTTCCGAACCCACCAATTATAATTGGCATAACCATGAAGAAAATCATAACGAAGGCATGGGCTGTGACAATGACGTTGTAGATCTGGTCATCTCCGATTAGGGATCCTGGCTGTCCTAGTTCTGTTCGAATAAGCATTCTTAGGGAAGTTCCGACCATTCCTGATCAAGCTCCGAATAGGAAATATAGTGTTCCAATGTCTTTGTGATTAGTTGAGAAAAACCATCGGGTGAAAATTAGTGGGGTGGCTGAGAATAATAAGTAGGCGATAGGCTGTAAATCTATTTAGGGGCGTTTACGTTGCTCTTCCACTATGCCGTTGGGCTTTGTATTCATTTTGTGATTATAGAATGCAATTCTGTAGGGGTAAGTTAAAGGACTTACCAAGGCCTAAAGGAACCCCTTTATTTATAGCTTTGAAGGTTATTAGTTTGATGTTTAACTTAAGGCCTTAGCTAATGTTAGTAATGATTGTGCATGCTGCTATTCCTGTCAAGGAGATTGATGATAGTGCTATTGCACTAATGTTTTTAGTTGGTTTATTCTTGTGGAGCTTTAAGTTTCACTTAGGTTCTGTATTCAAGATTATGAAGCTTGAGTAGGAGATTTTTAGGTAGTAGTATAGTGTAATTAGTGATGTTACTACCACAACTGTTGCTAGTGGGGCTATGTTGTTTGTAATTATTGCTTGGATGACAATCCATTTTGGTAGAAACCCAAGGAATGGCGGGAGCCCTCCTAGGGATAGTAGTGAGGTAAATATTATAAATTTTATCAGCGTGGTGTCTTTATTTGTTATTATGGTTTGGTTGATAAATGATGTTCCTGATAGCCTGATGGCCGATACTACAGTTAGTGCCAATGTTGAATAGATTGTAAAGTATACTAACCACAAGTTTTCTCTTGTAGTTAATGCAATTAATATTCATCCAGTGTGGTTGATGGATGAGTAGGTTAAGATTTTTCGTATTGAGGTTTGGTTCAGACCCCCGATCGACCCTACAATTGTGGATAATAAAATAATTCTTAGTGTGAATGCATTGATTTCAATCAGGTATGACATTAACATCAATGGGGCGGCTTTTTGCACTGTTATTAATAGTGCACAGTTTTCTCATCTCAATCCTTCCATTACTCCTGGGAATCATCAGTGGAGGGGTGCGGCTCCACTTTTGAGCAGAAGAGGGGTGCAGATGATTATTGGCGTGTATGGGTTGTTTTCGAATGTGAATAAGTCTTCCGTTAGTGTCTTTATTACTACCATGAATAGCAGTGTTGCTGAGGCAAGCACTTGTACAATGAAGTATTTCAGTGAGGCTTCTGTGTTGTACATATTCTTGACGCTAGATATCAGAGGGATAAATGATATTAGATTGATTTCTAATCCTATTCATGCCCCCAGCCATGAATTGGATGAAATGGATACTAATATACCTCCAACCAGGGTAGTTAGTAAGAGGATTTTTGTTGAGTTACTGGGCATTAGAGAAGAGAGTGTTATACTCTATTTATGGGGTATGAGCCCATTAGCTTGTTTAGCTTACTTTTCTATGTTGAAGGGTTATGTTTACATCTTGGTGTATGGTGCACGGCGGCTTTTGATGCTTGATGGTGATAGTTTGATTCTGTTGGATGTAATGAAGGTAGTTTTAACTACATGTTTTATCCTATCACGATAGTCCTTTAGTCAGGCTCATCATTGGTTCTTTTAATCTTTTATGTGAATTTTTTTTCTACTAGTACTTTTCTTTTGGTTGCTGTTATATTTGTTATTTATTTGGGGGTAAAATTAAGTTTTAGATGGTTT
>JGI24698J34947_10000869_pt1 | contig 15238 bp, 15 predicted proteins | sample TergutMp193P3_FD_34947 | JGI IMG/M metagenome (IMG submission 34947) | reverse complement strand
TGGGAAACATTTTTACATGGGTTGAACAGTTTTTCCGGTGATTTCATGTCCGATGGAAGGCTTCAGGAGCCTGATCAGGAAAGAGAAGAACTATAAAGCATGGAAAATTTTTCGGAAAGAATAAACACTATAAAGGAATCTATCCTTAAAAATGTACCTGCCAAATATATTTACTTATTTGGTTCTTACGCTTATGGAAAACCAACAGAAAAAAGCGATATTGATGTTTATATTGTTATTCCTGACAGTATTACCAGTACCTCGGAGATTTATACAAAAATAATGGTGGATTTAAGCATCAAAAAAATATTTTTCGTTGATTTATTGTTAAACAGGGAAAGTGTGTTTAACATAAGAAAAACAGAAAATATTCTTGAAGAAACAATCTGTGAAAAGGGAAAAATAATCTATGAAAATTAGTGATGTAATGGAATGGATACAAATTAAAAGGAATGAGGGGCAAAGTTAAAAAGTATAACCCGTTGGTAACAGGCACAGACACTGAACAACAACCGCTATCCCCAATCCCCAGTCCCCAATCCCCTGCCCTCCTGACGAGCGGAAACCCGGCGAAGCGCATCGTTGTCTTTGCCCTGCCCCTTTTGGCCGGGGAAGTGCTTCATCTCTTCTACACGATGACGGACGCCTATATCGTGGGACGGTGGCTGGGCATTAACGGCCTCGCGGCGGTGGGCGTGAGCGCGAGCCTTGTGCAATTTGTGTTCAGCTTTATAATAGGGCTAACCAGCGGCTTTATCGTAATCACGACCCAGCGGGTAGGCGAAGGCAATGAAGACGGCATACGGCGCAGCGTCGCGGCGGGGCTCTTGCTAAGCCTCTCATTTGCGCTTGTCATGACCGCCGCCCTCCCCCTTCTGAGCCGTCCAGTTCTTGACCTCATGCGAACTCCTGTTGAGATTATTGACGACTCAACAAGTTACGCGCTAATTATTTTTTCCGGCGTCGCCGTCTTCATGTTTTACTTTATGGTGTCAGGCATTATACAAGCGGGAGGCGACAGTTTCACGCCCATGTTGTTTTCACTTGTCGGGGTTGTATTAAACATTGTCCTGGATCTACTCTTTGTCGCGGTTTTCTCCTGGGGGGTCGGCGGGGCCGCCGCCGCGACGGTAATTTCGGAATTAATCGCCTGTACCCTGTGCGCGGTGTTCCTCTTTCGGCGCTTCCACCGCTTCCTTCCCCGGCGCTCCGACTGGGCTGTCGGGCGGGCGGAACTCGGGACGCATCTTTCCATGGGAATCGCCATGGCCCTCCAGAGGTCAATCGTGGAAGTGGGGAATCTTCTGGTTCAGGCCGTCGTGAACAGCCTTGGCGCCATGACCGTAGCGGCCGTAACGGCGGCGCAGCGTGTCCGCGGGCTCAACATGATGCCCCTCTTTACCCTGCCGCGAGCGGTGACAACCTTTACCGCGCAGAATTACGGCGCGGGCAAAATGGACCGGGTCTACTCAGGATTGTTCCAGTCCTGCCTTATCAGCCTTGGCCTCGGCGTGTTCATGGCCGTCCTGAATCAATTCATCGGTACTCCCATTGTTTCGCTCTTTCTCAGGGACAGCCCCGAAGCGGTCGCTCTCGCGAGGCAGTACATCCTCGTTACGGGTTACACGGTTTTCATCCTCGGGATAATGCTTGATTTCCGCGGCGCTTTGCAGGGTCTTGGAATGAAAACGGCGTCCATCCTCTGCGGCGTCATGGAAACAGTTATGAGCATCTTCGCGGCCTTTGTCCTCATCCCGCGCCTCGGCTTCATCGGCGTCTGCCTCGTGAACCCGCTGTCATGGCTGGCCTCGGGCATTCCACTTTACATAGCGTTTGGCATTTACAGGAAGAAACTAGCTGCGAAGTGACTATAAAAAGATCTCGCACGGAGCACACAGAGGAATTCTAACCACGAACCACACGAACAGGAACCACGAACCACACGAACAAAAGAGAAGAAAAAACCCAAGCCTCGCACAGGGCACTGCTGTCCTACGGACAGCTTAGGGGAACGGAGGTCACGGGGGAAGAAGAAAGAAGAAGAATTTTACCACGAACAACACGAACGGAAGATTCACCACGAACCATCACGAAACAGATAACCAAATTTCAACTCCGTGTTCCTGGTGTCCCCTGTGCCTCTGTGCGAAATATGGTATAGTATTATAACAAGGTGATTTTACACATGAGGAATCTGAAAATTTTCGGAATTGCTGTTTTTATCCTTTCATTGCTGTTTGCGACCGGCTGTACCAAAAAAAGCACTGCTGTACCGGAGTCGATGACCTTTCAAAGGGAAGACGGCGCGATGCGCTTTACGATTAGCAGTGACAACGGTTTTGAGGCGGTGTTTCTGACTCCGGTATTTGGCGGCGTGTTCTCCCCCGGCGAGAAGGTGTGGGGCAAAATTACATCGGACGACGACTGGCTTAATGATGTCTTCCGGGGGAGAATAAAACTTGGCGCCATGAGTACGGATACGGCTACCTTCGGTATTTCCCTGTTAATCAAGACCGTCGACCCGCAAATCACCCTTACCTATTCAAAGACGAACGGCGTCATCAACGGCATATCGGTTGCCTTTAATATGGATGACGCCAGCACAACGGAATTGGTCAATGGGATAATTGGTGGAAACTATACTTTGTTGAGAGAGGAAACGGCTGCTTTCTCCTGGTCAATCACAGACGCTTCCGGTAGCGGCGGCAGGGCCGATGCCGTGATTCCCGCAGACCTGATGGGTCTTGTTCACGGGGGGACAACGGTAAACCCTGATACTGCCGGCTGGGTCAATGAGCAGTTTGAGGAACTGCGGAGGATAGGGGTCAAGTGGTTCCTCGATGATTTTAGCTGGGACATTATCCAGCGTACTAACGCCGCCGGAGAATGGGACAATGTATGGAATTACGAAAGGTTTGACCAGTATGTGAAAAACGCCAATGAGCATGGTATAAAGATCCTTGGGCTTTTGGCTTATGACACCGCCTGGATCCACGGCGGCAAAGTGGGTGAGACAAGTATAGCCGATAAAAACCTGCCGAATCTGATGCATAACGTAAGCATTTACGCCGACGGCAATGTCGGGCGAAATGTCGGTACCCCCGAAAAGGTCGGCCTTTACAAGGAGTACGTCAAAAGAACCGTCGAGCGCTACAACGGGGGCGAGGCAGGCAAGGTGCACGCTTGGTCAATTTGGAACGAGCCGGACGTGTATCCCCGCTTCTGGACGGCCGGTAAAGAGGACTTTTACTACATGACAGGGGAAGCGGTCAAGACTATCCGAAGCGCGGATAACGGCGGCGCGTCTATTGTCGTCGGGGCGTTCAGCAGCACCGCGAGCGAGGAATGGATTCGGGGCCTCTTTAGTTCCGGCGCCGCGGAAGGCGCGGACTTTTTCGCGTTTCACCCCTATTCCATTACTTCCGTTTCGACGGCAAATATATACAACGATTTTGTGGGTTTTTCTGACGCGAGTTTTCATAACAGGGTATGGGTGACGGAAGTGGGCCATCCTACCAACGGGGGCTATAGGGCGGATGGAGCCACGGGGTACGGTACGGAAGTGCATATCGACAAGATGCCCCAGACCTTCGTCAAAACCGTCGTTCTGCTTGCCTCAAGCGGGGCGCAGAAGATCTTTTGGTATCACCTCGCGGACTCGTCCCAGAACATGGACGAAAATCTGAGAGATGATAATGATTCTGAAGACTGGTTTGGCATGTACACAAGGAGGCCTGACAACACGCTGGAACCCAAGGGTTGGCTCCCCGAAGCGTACAAACTCGTCGCCGATAACATCCCCGGCAAGACCTGGCGGGCGTCCGGCCTACCCAGCCTTGAATTACCGGGCGATGTCATGTCTTTTTATTTTGAGGGCGACGGCAAGCACTGTCTTGTCGTCTGGTATGACAATTTCGTCAACGCCCCCACGGTGAACATCACCCTGCCGCCGGGAAAAAACTACACGCTGCATAACCCGTACAGCGCGTTAAGCGAAAGCATTCCCGCGTCGGGCGCGTATACTTTAAGCTTGAGGAGCGACAGGGATGAGAGGGTGCTGTTCTTCACCTGGGATGACAACTAACGCGGCGCTGCTTAATAAAGCAAATACGGCCGCCGCTTCTCGATGAACTCCTTTTCGTCTTTTTCGCAGAGCGCAAGATATTCCCCGGCAGAACCTTTTCGCAGTATATCAGTACCGGCCAGCAGGTCGATAAAATAGCGGTCGTTCGCCTTGTTAAGCCAGGAAAACTTCTCGCCGCCCTGATCGCGTATGGCTTCCAAAAGGTTAATCGCCGTGGTAACGGGCCGTATCGTGTTTCGATCCGTTATGTGAAGCTGCACCCCTCGGCAAAACGAAGCGGCAAATTTGCTGAACGAAGGCAGGAATGCGGCGGACCGGAAAATCACGCCTGAAAGGTTTTTTGCGTTCATGGTTTCCGCGAGGGCGTCCGCGTCAAGCCACGGCGCGCCGATGAGTTCAAAAGGTCTTGTCGTACCTCGGCCTTCTGAAACACAGGTCCCCTCAAAAAGACAGGTCCCCGGATAAAGCAGGGCCGCGTCAATATTGGGAATATTCGGGCTGGGGTTGACCCAATGGAAACCGGCCTCGTCGCCGTACATTCCCCGTTCCCAGCCAGATATAGTTATGACTTCAAGATCGCAGCCAATGCCGCATTCCTTGTTGTAAAAGCCCGCGAGCTCCCCCAGGGTCATGCCGTGGCGGTTGGTAACGGGCCCCGTGCCGACAAAACTCCTAAATTTTATATCGAGTATATTGCCTTCAACATCCGCGCCGTTAATCGGGTTGACGCGATCCAGCACCACAAAGGTCTTTCCCGCTTTGGCGCACGCTTCCATGGAATTATACAGGGTGGACTCAAACGTGTAGAACCGGCAGCCGATGTCCTGAATGTCAATCAGGAGCGTATCTATGTCTTTAAGCGTATCCGCGGCCGGCCTGTTATTTTCTTCTTCATTGGGGCTGTTGCCGTAGATGCTGTAGACCGGCAATCCTGTCCGCTTGTCCGTGTAAGTGTCAACATGTCCTCCGGCTTCTATGTCCCCCCGGATTCCGTGTTCCGGGCCGAAGAGCGCTCTGAGGTCGAATCGTTCTTTTAGTACATCAATTGTCGAGACTAGCGTTTTCGTAAGGCCGGAATGGTTTGTTATAAGTCCAAGCCGTTTTCCCTTTAAGCCGAAATCTTCAGTCAACAGCCTGTCGATGCCGTTCAATACTTCCATATTTCAAATTATAGCAAAAAGTCGCGGGTTCTTATATACTATTAACGAAGCTTAACTTGAAGGGAGTTTCCGCGATGGTGAGTGAAAATGTCATAAAACAATTAAATTCCATTGCCCTCAAGCTCCGCCGCGACGTGCTTGAAATGATAGGCGTCAACACAGCGGGGCATCTTGGGGGATCGTTTTCATTAGCCGAAACCATGGCGGTTCTGTATTTTCACCGCCTGAATATTAACAAGGATAAATTGAAGGACCCACACCGGGACAGGCTGCTCCTGTCCAAGGGGCACGCCGCGCTTATCCAGTACGCCGCCCTTTGCGAGAGGGGCTTTTTCCCGCGCGAGGAACTGAAACGGGTGAAGACCCTGGCCGGTCTGCTTCAGGGCCATCCCGACCTGAGCATTCCCGGCATTGAGGCCGTCACCGGTTCCCTTGGCCAGGGGCTTTCCGTCGGCGTGGGCATGGCGCTCGCCTTGCGGCTCGACAGGAGCGCCGCCAGAGTTTTTGTGATCATGGGCGACGGTGAGCAGTCCGAAGGGCAGCTCTGGGAAGCGGCACAAGCGGCAGCGAATTTCAATGTTGATAACCTTACCGCCTTTATCGATTGGAACAAGGTTCAGGCGACCGGCCCAACCAAAGATGTTTTTAACATTCCGAATCTTGACAAAAAATGGAAGGCCTTCGGCTGGGAAGTATTTTCGGTCAACGGCCACGATCCGGCCGCGATTATCGAAGCGGTGGAAAAGGCGGAAGCGGTCAAGGGCAAGCCGTCTGTCGTCATTCTGGACACCGTAAAGGGAAAGGGCATTTCTTTTGCCGAGGGAAACGCGGCCTATCACAACGGTATTCTGGACGAGGCCGCATTTGACAAAGCGCTGAAAGAACTCGAAGCGGCAAAGGCGGGGGTGTAATTATGGCAAAGATGAAAGATAAAATTACCGCAGACCCGTTATACGCAAATCGGGTTCTTATGAACCTTCGAAAAGCCTACGGCGAAGCCTTGGTGGAAGCCGGGAACAAAAATAAAGACGTGGTAGTTTTGGAAGCCGACCTCGGCAAGTCCACCATGTCCGTCATGTTCAAGGAAGCTTTTCCGGACAGGTATTTCGAAATGGGCATCGCAGAACAGAACATGACTTCCACCGCCGCCGGGTTTGCCCTCGCGGGGAAGATACCCTTTACCGGGACCTTCGCGGTATTCGCGGCGGGCAGGGCCTACGATCAGATCCGCTGCTCGATTGCCATTCCCAAAGCCAACGTAAAGATCATCGGTTCAAGCTGCGGCCTTTCGGATTTCGGCGACGGCAAAACCCACCAGTCCGTTGAAGACGGCAACATTATCCGCGCCATACCGAACATGGTTGTCCTCAACCCCGTTGACGCAGAGGAAGTGAAAAAGATGATCCCGGCCGTGATCAAGTATAGAGGCCCGGTCTATATTCGGATCAACCGGAACGATCTTCCCGTATACATTTTTCCTGAACTCGAATACCAAATCGGAAAGATCTACCCAATCACCGAGGGCAAAGACGAAGGCAAAGACGCGGTTATCTTCGCCACTGGGGTCATGGTCAGCAAATCCGTGGAAGCCGCGGCGAAGCTCAAGGCCAAAGGCATTTCCGTCCAGGTATTAAACGTAAGCACCCTTAAGCCTCTTCTCAAAAAAGAGGTCTTGAAATACGCCGCGGGAAAGAAGGCGATCGTCACCGCGGAGGAAGCCGTCAAATCGGGCGGTATGGGTGAGGCTATCGCTTCCCTTGTCCTTGGCGAAGTAAACGCGAAGTTTGAGATGATTGCGATTAACGACGAGTTCGGAACTTCGGCGCATAACTATGAGGAGCTGCTTGAGAAGTACGGGCTCTCGGCGAACCATGTATATAAAGCGGTAATCAAAGCTTTGCAAAAAAAGTAAGGAGAAAATATGGCGGTTATAGGATTTATCGGATTGGGAATTATGGGCCGGCCCATGGCGAAGAACCTCATAAAAGCAGGCTTCAAGCTGGTGGTATATGACAAGTACGCGAAATTTCACGACCTCGTGTCTCTGGGCGCGGAGGGCGCCGCTTCAAACAGGGAAGTGGCATCGAAGAGCGACGTCATTATCACCATGCTGCCAAACTCGCCCCATGTGAAAGAAGCCATACTCGGTGAGAATGGCGTTATCGAAGGGGTAAGAAACGGGGCGATTGTCGTGGACATGAGTTCCATTGCCCCGGCGGCATCTCAGGAAGTGGGCGCCGCCCTCAAAGAGAAAGGCGTGGCTTTCCTGGACGCGCCGGTCTCAGGCGGTGAGCCCAAGGCGGTTGACGGCACCCTTGCAATAATGGTGGGCGGCGACAATGAAACATTCGAGAAGGTAAAACCCATCCTCGAAAAGATGGGAAGCTCAGTTGTACTGACAGGCGATATCGGCGCGGGAAACGTGACCAAGCTCGCCAACCAGATTGTCGTGGCGCTTAACATCGCCGCGGTTTCGGAGGCGTTTGTGCTGGCGACCAAAGCCGGGGTAAACCCCCTTTCGGTGTTTGACGCTATCAAGGGCGGCCTCGCCGGTTCCACGGTGATGAACGCCAAGGTTCCCATGATACTGGACGGCAACTTCAAGCCCGGTTTCAGGATTGAGCTTCACATCAAGGATCTTCAGAACGCCCTTGATACCGCCCACAGTCTTGGTGTACCGGTTCCACTCACTGCCTCGGTGATGGAAACCCTCCAGGCTCTAAAAACTGACGGGATGGCGGCTAACGATCACAGCGCCATTGTCCGCTACTACGAGAAGCTTGCCAAAATCGAGGTGCGTAAATGATACGGCGGCTTGAGGGAAAAACCGCCCTCGTCACAGGCGGCGCTCAGGGGCTGGGCGCCGCCATCGCCGCCCGTTTCACCGATGAAGGCGCGGCGGTATTCATCGGCGATCTCAAGGGAGAAACCGCCGCCGCGACTGTCACGGCGATAAAGGCCAAAGGCGGCAAGGCTTTCTTTGTCAGCCTGGATGTGACAAGCGAACAGAGCTGGATTGACGCGCTGGCAGCGGTAATAAAAGAAGCGGGAAAATTGGATGTGCTCGTAAACAATGCGGGGATCAACATACGGGAACCCATCGAGGAAATGAAGGTCGAAAGCCTGGACGCAATGCTGGCGGTGAACGTGAAGGGCCCCTTCCTTGGCTGCAAGCACGCCATCCCCCTGCTCCGCAAAGCCGGCGGCGGTTCCATCATCAACATGTCGTCAGTTTGCGGACTTGTAGGCCACCGTTATACCACTGAGGCCTATACGGTTACCAAAGGTGCCGTGACCCTCCTCACAAAGACCGTCGCCGTGCGCTACGCGAAAGACAACATACGCTGTAACAGCCTCCACCCCAGCACCGTGGACACTCCCCTTGTGCAGGAACTGTTCAAGACCCCCGGCCGCCGGGAAGAACGCCTCGGCGAAGTGCCGCTGGGCAGGCTCGCCACTGCCGAAGACGTGGCAAACGCCGCCCTGTTCCTTGCCTCCGACGAGGCGGCCTTCATCAACGGCGTCGCCTTCCCGGTAGATGGGGGAACGACTGCCGATTAAATCGAAGCCGGGGAAGGCGAGCCTTCTCGGTTGACGGCGGGACGACGGCGGACTAACTCTGGACGGCTTACTTCAACAGATAGCAGCTTGTAAAAGTTATTGTTGCTTTGCCGTAATAGTACGGAATACCCGATAATTCGCACACTTTACTTACCCACAAACCATACGCCTCCATTGAGGATATGGATTTATCCGGGAACCGGCATGGCGCGTCAGGGTATGTGCAAGTTTCACAAATCTCACAAGTTCCCGCGCCCATCGGCAAAATATCGTCATATCGTTCTTTTAATTTTCCGACCAGAACCGCGAAGTTTTTTTTATGTTTTTGACTTGTAGCCTGAATGGTATCGTAATCAAAATCGTCGTCCATTTGTCCTATGGTCTGTACTATAATACCATACGAATATTGCCCCGCACGTTCAGCCGCTTCCTCGATACTGCCGCACCCCGGTGGGCAGCGCCAGTTTTTTCCGAATTTATGGCAGCGGTCCGCGTTACACATATCCCGAACCTCAGGCATAAATACAAGGGCGGATAATTCAAGTTCCCCGGCCTGGGAAAAACCCGTTTCCGTCGCTTCTTTTATTAGTTCATCTGTGTTATACCGCATCTTTTCTGTTCTCCCTGTTTCGGGCTTCCTTTAACCTGGACAAGACCGTGTCGTAATATTCGGGAATATGAGGCAGATTACAGTCACTGCAATCCTTGACTTTTTTGGCGCCGCTGTATTTGAAATTACCCCCGCATCCTTCTCCCAAATAATAAAGAGGACAATAACAGAAAAGACAATTAAAATCAACATCATCCGGTACCGTGTGGCAGGGGAAATACTTGCATTCATGATTGCTGAAAAACCTGAAACTATTCTTCATAATCATACCTGAACAACACCTCCTTGCTGTGTATTTAATTAAACGATACTATCCTCTATACTCATCGTATAACCAAAGGAAAGCGATATGTCAATAGCGACGGTAAAGGAATATATATCACAAATAAAGGACCTTGACCATAACGCGATGGCAGAGGCGAGGGCAAGGCTTGACAACTTGGCGAAACCGCCCGGCAGCCTGGGGAAGCTGGAGGATATCGCGGCAAAACTTGCCGGCATCAGCGGCAAGATGGTTTTCGATCCGCGAAAACGCTGTGTCATTATCATGGCATCTGACAACGGCGTAGTCGAAGAAGGGATCGCTTCCGCCCCGCAGTCCGTTACTTACGGTCAAACGTTAAATTTTACAAAAGGATTGACAGGTGTCGCGGTAATCGCCAAACAATTCAATACCGATTTAATTATCGTGGACGTGGGGATAAACGCCGAGGTAAATCATCCCCTTATCAGGAACAGAAAGATCAGAAAATCTACGTGGAACATTGCCAAACGCGAAGCGATGACCTATGACGAGGCTGTCACGGCAATTCTGGCCGGAATTGAAACGGCCGTCGAAGCGGTGAAAGACGGGTATACGCTCCTCGGCGCGGGAGAAATGGGCATAGGCAACACAACCACGTCGGCGGCCGTGTTATGCGCCCTCACGGGCATACCGCCCGAACAGGCCGCGGGCAAAGGCGCGGGACTGAAAGAAGAAGCGTACAGGCATAAGATAGAAGTTATACGTACTGCTTTGAAAGACAGAAAACCAAACCATTCCGATCCCATTGACGTACTGGCAAAGGTGGGTGGCTTTGACATCGCGGCTTTAGCGGGGCTCTTCATAGGCGGCGCATACACGAGAACGCCGGTGGTTATTGACGGTTTTATCTCCATGGTCGCCGCACTGGCCGCATCACGGCTTAACCCGCTTGTAAAGGAATATATGTTTGCGTCTCACGCGTCATGCGAACAGGGATTCACCCACGCGGCCCGGGCCGTTGGAATGGAACCATGCCTGAATCTGAATATGCGCCTCGGCGAGGGCAGCGGCTGTCCGCTTATGTTTGCTGTAATTGACGCGGCCTGCGCGGTAATCCGGGACATGGGTACCTTTGAGCAGGCAAACATTGACACCAAATATATAAACGAAGTAAAAGAAGGCGATAACTTTACGGTAGCGAAATGAAAATATTTATATCCGGCGGCTGCAAAAACGGGAAGTCTTATTACGCGCAACATTACGCGAAGCGTTTAGCGGCGGCACAGAAAACCGCAAACGAGCGGGAAAGAAGAGCATTATATTATATAGCCACAATGAAACCTTTTGACTCAGAAGACGACGAGCGTATTTTACGGCATCGGCGTGAGCGCGAGGGCTGGGGTTTCACAACAATTGAACAGCCCTTTGATATAGAAAGGATATTGGAAAAATGCGATCACAATGGTTCGTTTCTTCTGGATAGCCTGACCGCTTTGCTGGCAAACGAGATGTTCCCGCCCGGCGATTTTAACGAATACGCGGCAAAAAAAATAACAGACGCGTTGACGCGGATTACGAATAATATTAAAAATATCGTTTTTGTTTCGGACTATATATACAGCGACGCGATTTTATACGATCCCCTGACGGAAAAGTACAGGAAGTCCCTGGCGGAAATAGACAGGGCGGCCGCGGCTAATTGTGATGTTGTTCTTGAAGCCGTGTATGCGAATGTGATTGTCCATAAAGGCAAAGACCTCTTCGACGAATTTATTTCACGGAGTGAATATGAAAAGATACCTTAAGGGATTGTATATGGCCCTCGGGATGTTCTGTGCCATTCCCCTGCCCTTTCACCTATGGGACGAAACTTGCGTTAATCTGGTATTGCCCTTTTTTCCCGTTGTAGGCGGCCTAATCGGCGTGTTGTGGTGGGGAATCGCGACTTTACTTAATTTGAGCGGAATACACATCATGCTCAAGGCGGCTGTAGTAACGCTGGTTCCTTTCCTTGCATCGGGTTTTCTGCACCTTGACGGTTATATGGACACAAGTGACGCCGCTTTATCAAGCCGCCCGATTGAAGACAAGCTGCGTATCCTCAAAGACCCACACACAGGCGCCTTCGCGGTCATAATGCTCGCCGTGTTGTTTATCTTGCAGTTCGCGACGGTGTACGTTTTTATGGAAAAAGAAATAAATTCCGTCTTGTTGATTATTCTACCCGTTATCTCGCGATGCTGTTCCGCCTTATCGATTTTATGCCTCAAACCCATGGAGCAAAGCTCCTACGCGAATATGTTCAGGCAGAACACCGGAATGACGCATAAAATTTTTATCATAATTATCGCACTCACAACCATCGCGTTTTCATTTTTCTTTTCGGAGATTCAAGGCTTGATTGTTACCGCGTCGGTAATAGTCGGCTTTACAGCGGCGATGGCCTGCGCGTATACGAACCTAAAAGGCGTTTCAGGTGATCTGGCGGGATTTGCCCTGGTTATCGGCGAACTATGCGGGCTTGCCGCCCTGGCAATAATATAGGGGTAAAAGATGATTTTGATTTTCGGGGGGGCATATCAAGGCAAACTTGCCTACGCCCTGGACAGATTTGAGGCGGTTGAAAGCGATGTATATAGATGCAAAAACGATGATGTCAAGACGCCTGAAAACAGGAAGATTATATACGAAATAGACAAGTGGATTTTAGCGTTGGTAAAGAATAACATTGATGTTGAGAAGGCGATGCGGCAATTCATCGCCACGAATCAAAACGCGGTCGTAATATGCAACGATATCTCCTGCGGGGTGGTTCCCCTCGATCCAGTGTTCAGAAAATGGCGTGAAGCGGTGGGAAGGTCTCTCGCTGTTTTGTCGCGCGCATCCGATGAGGTCATTCGTTTGTTTTGCTCCATACCCGCGAGGGTAAAATAGCTATTGACAAGCCTGAAAAAATAGTATAAAAATAACACCGTATATTTCAAAGGAAGAGAGGTGTGGAACCATAGGTTCTGAATCCTCCGCTATCCCGTAACTGTAATTGGGAAGATCTGTCATCTACCGGCCACTGTCCGACCACTTAAATTAATTGGTCAGATGGGAAGGCCGACGGAAAAGCGCCCATGAGCCAGGAGACTTTGGTATACGCCGCCTCATTAGAGGCGCGGTCTCGTAGAGACCGGCATCACTTTTCAGGCTTCGAGGATTGGGCCTTGAGAGAAAAAAATGTCATTGCTCCGGACTATTTTCCTCCTCCGAAATAAAGGCAGCTCAAAAAAGGCCTGATTTCTCGAAGTTAGGAGTCTATCATGTTTTCTTTTTTCTCACAAGTTAAGGTGAAAAGGGTTCTTTTCACGGGTTTGGTTTTGGTTCTTTTGGCCGGCTTTTCAGGCGGCTGCAAGAATGAAGTGGCCGATGATTCTACTACAGGATTGCTGAGTGCTCTGCTGGGAAAATGGGTTGCTGATTTCGGCGACTCATATGAAATAACCAGCAGCGGCGGTACGGAAACCCTTAAAACTTCTTACGATGGCACAACTGTGGCTTCTCAGGGAACCATCAGGGCTGTTACCAATTTTAATTCCAGTTCGGGAGTAATTATCGTCGAATATTCAAGCGGCCATACTAATCCTAATAGGCCCTTTGGCGCCGTTTATTACTTGAATCGCACCAGCAAGACGGTAAGCTTTAACAGCGCATGGGATGGCACCGCCGCAGATTATGACGCCAATACCGCCACCCTTGAGCAGGCAATAGCAAAATTCACGCAGGCAGGTATGGGTAATTATGTTGATGTTAGCTACGCCGTGCCATACACAAAACAATAGAAACCCGAATGACAAAGCCGTCAAGATTCCTTGCCATTGTCTTGTTTCTCGCGCTTCTAATTCCCCTTGCCGCCCAAAACGGCGGCCTGGGGGGCGGGGGGGATGAATACGATGAGGACATTGAAGAATACTGGCTCCTTATGGATGAAGGGGGGCTTACCATTATTGGAAGCCCCAATACTACCCAGCAGATGGAAACGATCGACAGGGAGACCATAGAAAACTCCCACGCCGCCGATCTTCCCTCCCTCCTGCAAGACTCTCTGGGCCTTGGCGTTACACGCTACGGGGCCTACGGGAACCAGGCGAGTATAAATCTCCGGGGTTTTGATGTAAAACGAGTCGCCATCCTCATTGACGGAATTCCCGTTAACTCCACGACCTCAGGCGGTTTTGATTTTTATTCCATAGACCCCCTTTCCATAGAGAGAATTGAAGTCATCCACGGCGGCTCGGATACCAAGTACAATGTATCGGGCGCTCTGGGAGGCGTCATCAACATAATAACGGTTAAGAGGCCAAATCCCGGCTGGAGTTTCGGAGGAAGTTTCTCAAACACCTCGTATTTGCCGGGGCAGTACAACATGCACACAGGCGGGATCGGGAATCCCCAGTGGCAGGATCTTGCGGATTCCCAGAGCATAAACCTTTCCGGCGCGTACGGAACGGAATTGTCTTCTTTTGGTTTAAGCGTTTTCGGAAACCGGGCCGGAAATCACTATCTTTACCAGGATTATTTCGATATTACCCGCCGCAAAACCGGCAACGAAATTCTGGACACGGGCGCGTCGGTTTCGTATTTGCGTAATATCGGGCGCTTTACAAAACTCATAGCTTCCGGCTCATTTTATTTCGGGGACAAAAATATTCCCACATCCGGTTACGCGACTAATTACGCGAAACAAAAAGATACGGCCGTGCGGGAAAATCTCATGCTGGATATGCCGCGGGCTTTTCATGATGATTTTTCAATGGAACTGATCCTGGGCCACAACTGGAAACGATTGTCATACGAACCCGGCGGCATTTCTTCCCTGCATGACGAACAGGGCATTTCCCTGATAAACCGCTGGGGCTGGTACCCCAGGACTGATTTCACCTTGCGCTTCGGAGGGGATTATCGCTTCATCAATATTGACTCCACCAATACCGGCATCCACAATGCCCACCGGGGCGGGCTCTATGTAACGCCTGAATACTCGCCGACAAGAAGCCTGCTCCTCATCGCCTCCGTTAAGGGAATTACCGACGGCCGGGATATCGTCCCTGTTCCAAAAATCGGCGCAGCCTGGACCGTAAATGACAAGCTCACCCTGAAAAACAATTACTTCCGCAGTTTCAAGTTTCCCGACTTTGACGACCTCTACTGGGTGCAGGACGGTTATATGGGAAATCCGGATCTTGAAAACGAAGACGGCTGGGGAATCGATCTCACTGCGGAGTTTTCCCTCGATGATTTTAACTTCGATTCCACAGTATATTGGCAATGGACGGATAAATCCATCCATTGGAGCAACGCGTCCGGCGCATGGAGGCCGGAAAACTACGGCGTCGGCGCATTTATCGGCTGGGATAACAGTCTGGATTATACCCTCCCCTTTTCCCCGGGTTCTTTTGGAAAACCAGTTTTAAACTTTTCCTGGGTATTTCAACTAAGCTGGCTCTTGAGCGGCGATCTTGACTTTAGCGATAATATCCGCATTCCCTATATGCCCATGCACACCCTGGGACTCTCTCTGGAATTGCCATGGG
>JGI24698J34947_10000868_pt1 | contig 15241 bp, 2 predicted proteins | sample TergutMp193P3_FD_34947 | JGI IMG/M metagenome (IMG submission 34947) | reverse complement strand
GCCATCCCATGCACCTCGGACTGCCGCGCCGCAAACCCCTCGCTCACCGACGCCTGGGCAATAATAGCCGCCACCGAAAGCACCCCCTGCCCGCCAACCCCGGCAAGAATAACATCGCATTTCATAAGGTTCATTGTCGCTTTTTTAAGGAGTTTCATCAAGGGGCTTTTCATGGAGAAAAAACGGCGGCAGTTTTTATTATTACTTTCAAATGAATATTCCCGCCTTTACTTATGTAAGTATTATTGTTACATTTGAAATTTTTTGATAATATTATTAATAATAAAATTTATTTGTATATTTTTTGTGTTATAATAGTATTATAAACCGTGATTCTTCACGGGAATTTTTTTTATAGGAAGGTTCTAAATTGATACCTTACAGTATGTATTCTAACCCGGCCTCATAAGAGGCAGGGTTATATGATTTAATATCCTAATGTCGGCAAATCACCGGTCTTTACAATAATATTCGCAACATTATCTGTAACATCTTCTTTTCTCCTTACTACAAAATTCATTATATCTTTACCCTCTAATAAATATTTACCTTCTGAATCTTTACTAGCAAAATCATTTATAGGTCCTTCAATTTCATTCATATTAAGACTTACATCATAAACAGGCATACTATTTATGTGATACTTTGTTACATCATAATTCTCATAATTTTTGCCAAAATATTCGAATTGAGAGGGACGCACAATACATGCTATTTTTATAACATCATTAGGATTAGATACTATTTCCATCTGACCATTATTATTTATCTTTTCATAAGAATAACTTAATGTTATATATTTCCTAAACCCACTTACTTCGTTTCTATTTGTAGAAGGCATAGGCTTTCCACCGCCTTCACTAATACTAATTAATAACCTGTTGGTTTCTTTATAAACATCGGGATAATGAGTTTCAAATCGATAAGGAAAACGATTGAATATATAATAGGGCACAATTATTTCTGGACTATTTGTATTATCATACCAGCGCAACATGTTTTGAGCATATTTTTCAGAAAATATAGCACGGCTTTTATCATTATTTCCTTTATAACCATAGGAAAGATACAATTTCCTATATAATCCATAATTAATACGTTTAATGTTTTCATCTTTTCTATAACTAAATACTCCACCTACAACATATTGATGTCCTAATTTTTCAGAAATAGCATATTGATTAGCACCATTAAGTGGTCCCCATCCATAATAACCTAAATTAACAACAGTAAAACTCCTCCAATTATCCCTACTACTTCTTCCTCCAGCATTATATAAAAAATCTTGCGCATAATCATAACAACATGCTGATTCACGACCAGTTAAAAAAAACATATTCTGACTTACATCATGAGTATACAAATATGCCCCTAAAGCATTATCACCACCTTGAGGAAAAGGAACAATACTGTTAGTATCATCATGATAACGATATACATCAGCTAGACTATCATAATAAACAGTAATTGCATCTCTTACTTGACTAGATGAAACACTTGCATTATAATATGCTTTTGCGCCGTTCATATTAAAATTTAAATAACTGACATAATCACCATATTCATCTTCACCATCATATGTATATTTACCATACCCATTATAGGTTATAGAATCATCAATATTTTGTTTGGGAGTACCATGTGGTAATTTTACGCCATCAGTAATATACGAACTAGAACTAAAAGCAGTAGGACTGTACTGATATAAATCGCGTAAAACATTGTAATATGTAACAGTAGGAGTTCTATCCATATTAGAATTACTTGAAACAGTTTCAATTAATTCTTTATTAAACTTTACGCGAGTATAATCAATATAATCATTACCGCCAGATAACCTTATTGCTTGACGGACTTCACCATCTACCGTAAGATCAACAATTTGCGCAGTAAAATTAATAGCTTTTTGATCATCTACATGAAGAGCTAATTCACTGCTATTTGTACTGTTAGTATTTACATTTACAGATTTACCACCAACAACAGCTATCCCTTTAAGCGTAACATTTTGGCTTTCATATTTTTTATCAAATATAATATAATGTTCTTCACCATCAGCTAAAGACATATGAGTATCATCTACACTATATTTAATAACTTCCCCGTCGAGAATAACCTTGCCATTCTTTTTGTAATATGCTTTATTTGCTCTAAAAGCATTTTCAATAGTATTTTTAGCATCAATACTTGACGTACTAAAATTAACTAAATTTGAATTATAACCACCACCACGTATAAATATCGGATGCAACGGATCAGGACTATTAAACCAATATTTCACATTAATAGTACGCAATGTTGTTTTTGTGCCTTGCTGCTGAACTTTTATATCATCGCCGCCAGACATATTCTGCTGATAAAGTTGAACTTGAATAAAATCATTCATTTCCCTTGTACCAATTAATTTTATAGTACCCTCGTATATTTTTCTTCCTTTATAATCTGTATAAGCTAATTGCGGCCTCGATATTTCTATTGAAAGTCCAACAGGAAGTTTCTCTTCTACTAATTTTAAATAAGTGTTTCCGGGATATACTGTATATTTAAATTCAATTACTCCATTGCTTGATTCCGTAACTACACCATTTTTGGTTATTGCATATTTTGGAGCGGAATTATTGGGATTATTCTGGGTGTTCTGATTAAATACTGTAATATTTTGAGCGGTTTTTCCATCTATAACCAACTCAAAATCGTATTTTACCACAATGGTTATCATAGCGGGCCTGCCCTGAACAGGCATGCCTATTACGGTAGCAGTTCCTTCTTTTAACGCCGTTATCCTAATCATTTTTGTTGTTGTTCCCGCACCTCCGGGAGCGGAACCGGCTATTTCGTCAACTGAGACGACCGGGCCGGTTTCAGGCGGAGTATACATCCATGTGACATAATTGCTTGCCGGGCTTATTTCAAAAGAAATATCTCTTTCTTCTGTCGGGTATAACAACTCATTGGTGTTTGCTACATTAAAATAATAGTCAGAAACACATTCTACGTCAACTTTTGCCCTTGATCCGTTATAAAATGCCCAAACTTCTGTTGTTCCATTGTTAACTGGCATTAATAAAACCTGTTTTCCCGATCCCATAATACGCACTATTTCAAGCATAGTACCGTCCCACTTGGGCTGCATAAGAGCTACCCATCGCACTTGTTCATAATCTTTATTCGTCCCTCCAATAATATTTACTGAAATTGTTTCTGCTTCACGCGAAGTATTACATTTAACCGGGCTAGGTTCAACAATAACAAATTTATCATCTGTTTTTGCTACTACAATATATATATCTTTCCAATAACCTTGCGTCACCTTACGATGACCCACCCTTATAACCGCATTACCTAAATTTTGCGGCGTAATTTGTAATTTTTTCCCGGTTGACTTTGTCGTTGAAGGCAGCATATTTTGAGGGAATATGCTTATCAACGGTTTTTTACTCGCATCATCTTCTTTGTAATTGCGCGTTATTTCCCATTCAATATTATCTAAATCACTTTCAATTATATTCGGGCCTACGACAGACGCTTCAATCGCGAATTGCCCGGAACTGTCGCTAACAACATATATATTTTTACTTACAATAATGCGGTTTACATCAGAATAACTATCAATCACCGTAACCGTCATTTGAGCATAACCTTCTTTTCCGTCAACTGCCGCTTTAATAACGGCATTACCTTTTTTTAAACCCTGAATCATTACAATAGAATTGGTGTAATATACATTCACTACATCAGTTGATCCTCCTCCTAAATCCTCCGCCCATACTCTTGCCTTATCTTTCAATTTTTCATAAGTAGGCAATTCAAGATCGACTATCTCCATTTCCCCTATTACTACGTCTTTATGCTGCATACCAAAATTTATTTCCCTGAAATGGCTTACATAAACAGTAATAATAAGCGGCAGATCGGCTTTTCCTTTGCATTCAACACGTAAATATGCCGTACCTACATTAACCGCGTCAATATAGCACTGCTCATTACTGGAAATTATCTTAATAACATTGCTTCCAGCCGGAACAGAAGGATCAGTCGTAATTTGTTTATCTATAGACCATGTTATTCGATTGTAATCCTTTTCTTCCCCATTAACCAAACTAACGCTTAGTTTATGATTTACATATCCGGGAGACAACCATAATAAATTACTATCAGAAGAAATATAAATATTACTGCCGGTCGATTTGCGTACTACAACTACAATATTTAAATCATAAGCCGCTTCTATATTCCTGGCGGTTATTTTAGTCGTTCCTTCACTGCGCACCGTCATACGCGCAGAATACCCGCCGGTATGCATTAAACTTACAATATTTGCATTNTCAACAATCCANTCAATCTTATTTTTAACCGGGTCTCCGCCTACTTTTTGTATATATATCATCTCTTCTGACGAACCTTCAACNGTTTCAATAATATTTCGCTGAGTTGTAAGATATACAACATTTTCTTTTGATTTATCTTTTACAATTTTTACATTGATAGAAAGGGAATATATATCATCTCTTTCATGGGAAACATTAATAACAACGCTGCCTTCCGCAACGCCGTAAATCTGCCCAATCAGCCCGTTCCCTACCAACTGTATTATATTTTTGGGGCTTGTTTCACTAATACTCCATTTTATTTTACTGCTGTCAATTTCATCATAACCCATTAAGTTAACATTGACATTTCTTATTTCTCCAATGTTAGCAACAACAAAATTCTCGCTGGTTGTGAAATATATATTGCCAACATTAAGATTTTCTTTGACTAACACATATACATTCTTTCTCAAATCACCGTATATAATTTCAAATCTCGTAATACCGGTATTTACCGCCTCTACGTTAAATATACCATTTTCTACATCATGCGTAACATTTATTCCGCTTTCAACAACATTGAAAGTAATATTCTTCATTATAATATTATCAACATTTATCATACTGTACGGTATTGATAAATCCCCGCTTCCTTTTACCATCTCAAAAACATCTTTTTCTACATATATATACGGAATCTTTCCTGAATCAATAATAAAACGTTCACCAACAATAATGGTTATCTCAATCCCATTGCCTTCACATTTTTGATTTTGTACTTTTATTTTTGTCTCGCCTTCGGTTATTCCTTTTACTATCGCGCCTCTTCCCATCGCTTCAACCGAAATAATGCTTTCATCATATCCTTTCCATTCCCAAAATGAATCTCCATAAAAACTTTCCCTCGGCAACACACTGACTTGTATATATGCTTCGCGCATTTCGGAACTGAGAATATATAAAGTCTTTTCAGCCGTTATATAATGCCCCTGCGCGTTTATTCCTATTTCCCCTTCATTAACAGGATAAACTTCTACATACACAATAATATCGCTGTTATAAAAGCTATTGGTTATCCTTATTGCCGCAATTCCTTCGTTAGTACCTTTGACGCTTATTCTATCGTTTTCCGTTTTGTTTACCGTTATAACATTTCCGTATGATACGCTATACCGGAAATAATCTTCAAATCTGGTTTCTCCCTCTACTTTTCCCTGATAACTGTATAAATTTACCGTTATATCCATTCCTTTTGGTATTTTATATTTTCGCTGATCTATATTAACCGCATTATACGTTTTTAATTGTCCTTCCGAATTAACCACAAAAACCAAAATATACCGCTCAATTTCATTGCATTTTACGGTAATAACCGTTTCTCCTGTGCCATTCGCTTTTAATTTTGCCCTTTTCCCATCTAATTCATCTATTTCTATTATCTCGCAAATATTACTATTTTCGCTTTTCCATTCAATATTCCAGACAAGATCAGTATCAATGCGTGTCTCATAAACCTGATTTATTACTAATCCTATAATGTTTTCAGTTGTCATGTACCCGTTATCTTGACTATATCCTTTTTCCATTACTGACACGTATACACGCTGAACAACATTGGCATTATAATATATCAATATAACTTCACTTCCTTCTTTTTCCGCGTTAACTGCTATCTCTTTCTTATTGCGCTCTTGTATACTTATAACACCGTTTTCTTTTTCCAAACGATAATTAATATTAACCAACTTGCCTGAATTATCATTAATTGTCTGTATTTTTAAATTAAATGCATCACCCTTTGTAATCATATAATTTGATTTTTCAACCATTATGGGAAACGCATTAGCCAATCCGTTTTCTGTCAGCGACGTATATATCAGTATTTTCCCGTCTTCCGCCAGATCGTGCGTTATAGTTATATAACTTTGCCCTTCTTTTCCCGGCTTTGCGTAAACTTTTACCCCGCCTTCTTTTCTTTCCACGTTGATAATATCGCTGTTTTCAACCGTATATTCCATTCCACTTACATTATATACTTCATTACCTTCACTATTAACCACTTTTACCGGTATGATAACATCAGTACCTGCCAGCATTCCTTTAATACGATCCTTGCTATCAATACTGAAAAAATACTTGCCCGCTTTCCCGGCTTCTTTTACCGCAATCTCAATTTCAATGTCATTACCATAATTATCAGCGGCCCTTACTTTCCAAAAACCTTCCAACAAACCTTTAACGCTTGCTGTTTTCCCATTTCCTTTCAATTCTATCTTTGAACTGTCACTGGTAGTCCATCGTATATTTGGAGTATCATGTTCAGGATACCCTTTCATGCCAAACACAAGCCCAATGTTGACAACATCGCCTTTATTAATAACATACCTGCTTTGATCTCCCGCAAATATATACGCACCTGCCATTTCATCCGCATTATCATATACATATAATACTATGTCTTTAACAAAACCCTGATATCTTACTTCAATAACCGTTTTACCGCTCTTAAATGCCGTAATTGTACATTTATCTCCATTCCCATACGCTTTGGCTATGCTTTCATCCTGCGATACCCAAGTCATTTGATAAATACCATATACATTGCCGGTTATCGCATTTACCGTAATATTCCGTCCTGCAACCATCTCAACAATAGAAGGCACGTTTATATACGGCGAATTAAGCGTCTCGTTAATTACCGACACATATATTACAAATGGAAGTTGATCCCCATATCCTGCCGTTAACGTCGCATTTCCCGGTGTCACGCCTTCTATAAACGCGCTTTTTTTGTCTCCGTTAACTCTTAACCCAATCACATTAGCGTTGCCGTTGCCCCATCTAAAATCATTCTGCTTTTCATTCGCATTGGTAATAATTGAAATAAAACGCGTCTCGCCCTGCCTCAACATTATGTTTTGTTCAGATACATGTACCACTACCTTGTTCTTTAATTCCGCATCGGAAAGAACAACATATATCACTATTTCTACATCCTGATTTTGAGCCTGATAATGGCTTACTTTTAAAATAGTCTGCCCTTCATTTTTACCGGTAATAATACACTTCTTTCCGTTTCCTTTGATACTTGCGATGTTCTCGTCTCTTATTTCCCAACCGATGCTTTTTTCATTTACTGCTATTCCCCCTACCAAATCAACCTGTATTTCAACACTGTTCCCCTTAACCATGCCGTATATATATTTTTCCGTTCTCAGATAATAGGGTATCTCAGGCGTAAGCGCGTAGTCTTCCACCATAACTCTGACTTTTAATGTATTCAACCCATCCCCGCTAATTACAATTTCTCCTTCTCCAAAAGACAGCCCTTTAACTATTACATTATTACGGAATGAATTAACTTCAATTTTGTTCGGTGAATTATTAACCACACTTAAATTGTTTATTTCCTCATTAAATATATTAATACAATTAATCCTAAAAGAAACCGAATTACCTTTGATAAGCGTTATATAAGTATTATTCACATATATATATGGTTTATCAGCATAATCCCCTACAATTACTGTCGTATTATAATAACTTTTAAAATTATCTCCTGTTACTGTTAGTGTCGCAATACCATCTTTTTTACCTTCCAAAATGCCTCTCAAATTGGTATTTTCATTTACTGAAAAAATACTGCTGTCTGAACTTTCCCACTTAACATTTGTCATGCTTTTTTCAAGCCCTGTAGCTACTCTTAAATTTACTTCTGTTGTATTACCTTTTTCAATTTCAATACGTCCCGACCCGCTCAAAACTACCGGGACAACGCCAAATACTCCCTGTTTATATACTTTTACTACTACCTGAAAACTGTTTTTTGCCTTCGGATTTTCCAAAGTTATCGTTGTTGTTCCTATCTTCTTAGCCCTTATCATAGCCGTTGCTTCAAATTTTTCTTCATTGGTTATCATAGACCTGTTTTTATACTTTACGCTTCCATGTTGATTTGTCACCTCAATAATGCTGCCATCGTCTACCGTCCATACAAAATTATTCGCGTCTGCCGAATTGCCTCCGACCAACGTCATTGTCAACAATACCTCGGCATTTACTTCCGCAGTTATCACATTTTGATTGGTTGTTATATATTTTTCCAAATCAATAATATTTTCTATTCCGTTTACAATAATTAATATTTCTTTATCAAAATCAACATATTCATTTTTGATTGTTATAACGCTTTTCCCTTTTTTTAACGCTTTAATACTCATTATATTTTGCGAACTGCTTATATTAATAATATCGTTATTTTCATTGATATATTCAAATTTTTCAATATAGTCATCAGGCGCTTCACCAATAATATTCGATCTTATCATCATAAATTCGCCTTCTTCCATTATGACAACCGTATCTTCCGTATCAATATATTTAAAACCAACAGCTTCATCGACAATAACCACAATTTCTATGGGATAATCCGCATCCTGATGGCTTACCCTTATTTTTGCTATACCTTTTGCTTTGGGCTTAATAGTCCCCACATTGTTTTTAGATTGTAATTCTATTACGCCGCTTCCCTTTACTACATTATCATTTACATCAACAATTTCATGCCTGAACAAATGATAATTGTTATTGTCGGTATCCTTTTTATTCTTTCCGAATAAATTAACCGAATATTCTTTTAACTCTTCGCTTAATCTCATATTTATAACGTTACTGCCGGTAGATATATATATCGGTATTTCGCCTTTTTCCCTGACAAATACCAGCGTACTGACTTCAAACAACGCTTTTTTATGGCTTACCGTAACAACGCTGTCCCCTGCATTAACCGTATCTATAACCGCTATATTATGATTAGCTGTTAAATTAATGATATTTTTTCCCTGCCCGGTAAAATTCCATACAAAATCATTGTTATCGGCAGGTAAACCGCCTATCAGCGACGCAATAATCTGATGACTTTGTCCTCTTTCGCTTTCTATCACATAATCAGATACTGCTATATACGGAATAAGCGTGCCGTTGCTGCTGATTACCGTAACATCACAAAATATATCCATTCCATTGACCGACGCTTTAATAATTCCCCGTCCCTGTTTCAACCCCCTGAAAACAACGTAATCGTTATTTGATTCAGGCATTATTTCTATTATGCTATTGTTACTTGCCCAATATTTAATAGTATCATACTTTTTTGCCTCGATTGGCTCCGCTGTAACCGTTATTTTAACAGTATCGCCTTCAATAGACGATTTATTTTCCGTTTCAAATTCAATTTTTTCTATACGCGGACGGTTGTCCTCCTCGCTGCGGCATGAAAAAAATACCGGCCAAATACCAAATAATACCAATACTGTAACTATCTTTTTCATACCTCTCCTCCTCATTATTTCCAATACGTTCCGCTGGGCATAATGATAAATCCGTCCATTATAGAACTTACCTCTATACGGTTTCGGGAATATCCATATAACGGCAAGCATACTGCCAGTTCGGGAATCGCCTCATTGTTAAACATTACGCCGTCTATCAACACATACCCTTCCTTATGCGGGTTTTTACGAATATACAGGCAGTCGCTGCTGGCGGCCTTGACTTCAATAGGGAACTTCCCGTAAATCTGGCAGTTATCCTTTCCGTTATATCTGCCCTCATCGCTGGATATTTCTATAACGCCTTCCTGCGTTTTGATTTTTATAACTGAATTGTCGTTTTTGAACACTCCGTTGTTCAGCGTATACAACACGTCCTCAATTTTTACCGACTTTGCGTTGTATTTTTTGGTCGTAAAATCAAAATACTCCTGATTGTCAATAACCGTCCGCTGGCTGCGGTCTCTTTTTTTTATCTCCCCGTCGCTGCTTCTCGCAGAAGACATACCATTGTTACATGACATTATTAAAATGCCCGCCAAAACACTCCAAATTACCCATTTCGCCTTCTTCATAATTTACTCCTTCCTTGTTAATTATTTCTTTCCCCAATTTTCATGGTAGATTAAAAACCGTTTTTTAAACGGCGTTTTTGTATCACCGCCAGTTGAATATTCATATCCAACTTCCAAAACACCCAAATACTTAACTTCCTTTAAATCAGTGTAATCATTTCCCTCAACTCTCTTAGATTCATCGCCTTTTATAACAATGCCTAAATAACCACCATCATTTTCTGGTCTTCGCAAAAATGCCGCATTTGCATAATTTATCGCGTCATTAATTTCTCCAACAGGTTTCATAGGTACACTATTTACCCCACTAAAATTGATAAAATTAAAACCACTGTTAGCTAATGGTGTTTTCATTTCACTTCCATTTCCAAATTTAACAGATTTAATTTCCACATCGTCGCCGGGATAACCTGTTAATGAATAAACATACTTACTTCCTGCCCATTCATCTCTCATTGGTATTCTTAATACTAGTGTTTCGTTATTTGCTATATATATCGCATTGCTCAAACCATCAATCTTTGATTTTATTGCATTATATCCCACATAACTTTCTGCTTTTTGCCAAGTCAAATCTACTTTGTCATAATATATGTAAACAGGTATATCCATTGTTTTACCAAATCGATCTGAATATAGTTGATTGACAAAACTTAATGTTGTTCTTCCATTTCCGGTTAAAACCATTGATATTTCTTGCTGCAAAAAATTGATATTAATTCCTTCAACTATTTTCTTATTTGTTACAAAATCAGGTCTGCCATTTATAAAAGAGATGCCATTTTCAGGAATTCCGGTAACTTGCGTACTTTTAGGCATTATTTCATATTTAATTTTTACTACATCACCCGGTTTACCACGTATATCAGAAGCGTTTATAATTTTATTTCCATCTACTATACCTATCATTCTAAATGAATATTCCTTGCTGTTATGCACTGTAATGACACGCTGAATATTGTTATGCTCAATTTTTATCGTGTTATACCCTTCTATATCCGTACTGCGCAATACCAATACCGCATTGTATTTTCTTCCCGACCCATCCGGGACAACATATGATTCTAATGTTTCTTGTACGTCAGAAGTAAATTCGCTTCTTATATCATAGGTTTTCTTGCCATAATCATTAGCATATTCTCCTGTAACCGGTAACCAACTTGTCATTACTGTCGTACCTTTTTTAATCGGGCCGCAATATCCCACCTCGGTTATATAATGATGCTGATTTTCTTTAATGGTAATCCAATTTTCTTTGGGGCCGTTATCCGCTCCGGGAATTACCGGTTCGTGATATAATCCTATAAATTTTATATCATTAGGCAGCATCTGTATAAAAGTTTTTTCATTGAATATTTCCAATACCTTGTCAGGAGTAACATAAATATATGATTCAAGCTCATGCCCTTCATACATTGCTTTCAGTTTGTAAGCTCCATCTTTTTCAGCTAATACTTTTACGCTTTTCATGCCGCTTGCGCCGCTTCTCTCAGTATCTGTGTCCCCCGGCTTTTTAGGAAAATTATTATTGTATATAAATCTTAAACCATGTTTTAAATCCTCATTAGGCAATATCCTCCATGTCAAATTCGCATATTCACTGTCGTTTTCCTTACCGACAATATTTACATAAAATTCAGCATGATCCCTTATCTCCATGCTTTGAAAAACCGGAGACAATGAAAAATTGGTTTCATATGGCACTACATTGACATAAACTTCCTTTTTATAACCCGGCATATCAGGATGCGTTACCTTAATAACCGACTGTCCTCTTTTCTTGGTCGCTATACTCGCTACCTTGCCTTTCGTTGTTGTCTTTTGCGCATTAGTTGGCAAATCAAACTCTATATAAGGGTCTTCGTCTTTAGAATTACTGGTAACTATTGTCCATACCATATCCGCACTGTCTGCTTCGGTAAATTTTATTCCTCCCGCTTTTTCTCCTACTGGTATTCCCGATACAACCGCTCTATTATCCGGGCTTGTCCAGTCCAGTATGTTGAATATCGTATCGTTGGTCTGTATGTATTGCGACCTGACTACCGGATTGACCGTTATCAGTATTTCGTCGGTCAGCGGCTTTTCTACCGAAGCCGCCGTTATCTTTACTATTGTCGTTGTAGTAACATTCAAAGCCGTTATAACCAAAAACCCTGAACTTGTCGGCCCTATGTCAGAAAGCCTGATAATATTTGGCCTGTCTACCACATACCGCACCGTTGTGTTCGGCGGCATTGTCACACGTACTATTTTTTCTTCCCCGGCNTTCATGGTTATCTGTTCCGCGTCGAACTCAACTTTGTTGTACTCCTGCACATATATCTTCAAATCAAGGGTGTAGTTCGACTTCTTATGCGTTACCCGTATCGTAGCATCACCCTCGCTCATCGCGCGGATTATTATCTTGTCCGACCCCGTCACTGCCGTATCTATTCTTACCACTTGTGCATTTTTAACAACCGGATTTTGCGCATATACTGCCCAGTCAAACCCGTACTCGTCTCCTATAACACCTCCAACCAGCCGTACCGTAAGCTGGCGCGTGTCGCCCGGCTTCATCTGTACCATGTTGTCGCTCGACGTTATATAGATGCTATCGCTGGTATCGTCTTTCTCTACAATAACGATAAATTCTATTATTTTATTAACCGCTAATTCGTAATATGCTTCAATGGTCGTCATCCCTAAATGACTGCCTATCACAAATGCCTGCGGTCCCGTTCCCATGACATCCGCAACATCTTTATTAAGCGTTCTCCAGTTTATCATCGACTCTTCGCCCGGCAGCCCGTTGACCAATTCCGCTGTCAGATAAGTGCTGCGCCCTTCATAAACCGTTACCACGTTTTGCTGTGTTGTCAAATACATCGTGTTAAAGAAATTGTCCGAAATACGCACATACATCGTCAATGGGAACAAATCTTTTATCAGTGGGTTCTTATTCTTTACAATAATTTTCACCGTCTTGCCGGCGCCCTTTTCCAAACCCTCAACCTGTGCCTGCCTTCCGGTATGCGAAAGATTTAAATATTGCTTGCCCTCTTCTTCCGCTATCTGCCAATCATAATCGTTCTCTGCGGAATTATTATATCCCACCATATCGACGCTTATGGTTTTTGTTTCCCCTATCTTTACCTGCGTAAAGTTGTCGCGCGTGGTCAAGTAAACAAGACCGTCCGCATTCGTTGTCACCAGCACCGCCACGTCTTTATAATGCGCATCGTTAACTGTCGGCGCGCAGGTAACGCGCAGCACCGCCTGACCTGATGCTATTCCCTCTATCTCAAGCACGTTTTTAGTGAATTTCGCATTGACATAGCTTGAACCGCTGCCCATAACCTGTACCGCAAACTGGTTCAAATCATAACTTCCCGTCTCAGCTACATCATATATAACGGTTGTTTTTTGATTTAATCCAACCCTGACCGTATCCTCGCCGACAATGTGCGGAAAACCTACAAGCCCAGTTCTTGACACCACGATTTTTACAGGAATTTCATTGTCTGTTTTCGACGCTTTAATCTCCGCTGTTCCTTCCAAACCCATAGGGTTTACTTTGACAATACACTTTAACCCGTTTGGATATATGCTTATCAAACGGCTCGATCTTTCAATATCAACTTCCTCACCGGCAAAATTCCACGTTACTTTGTTCCGCTCTTCCTCCGAATAACCTACCGGCTCCACCTCCAATTCCAACTCAACATCGGTTTCATCAGGATTCATGACGTATATCGTTTTCGACATGGTTAAATAACGGCCTACGGACGGCTTGGGAACCCCGTTGTACCTCTTCGACACTTCGACATATATGCGCAGCACATGATTTTGATCGTTCAACCCCGTGTTTCTCGCTTCCAGTACCGCCACTCCTTCGTTTTTTGACGTAACATCTGCTTTTGATCCGTTTTCTTTTGATTCAAACTGCACGACTTCGTTGCGGTATGCGTCTTGCCATAATGTCGCAGCCGTTGATTTTACCGGCGCGAAATATACGGGCAGCGTAATGGTTTCCCCTATGCCTATGCGGTAATACTGGCTTTCTATATTCATCGCCTTATAGTCTTTTATGTCATCGCCCGCAGGCCGCACATATACCCGTATATACCGCTTGAGCCACGATCCGTATGATACTGTTACATACGCCTCGCCCGTTCCTACCGCTTTCAATGTCGCGTTTTCTCCGCTTCCCGATACTGTCACTTTTGTTGTATCAAGGCTGTCCCATACTACACCGGATACTTCGCTTCCCAAATTATGGAATATCCTGGTCGTTATCTGGGTTCCCGCATTCATTCCGATAATATTTTCAGTGACAATGTATTTGGTAAAATCAATATCGCCTTTGCTGATTACCGTTACAAAAATTTGCGCCTTGGTTTGTGTCGTTCCCTTATCGGTATAGTTAACGCTGATGACGCACTGTCCCGGCGACTTGCCTTTAATGGTAAATTCTTTTTTACCGGCCGTATCCACATTCTCAATGAAATTCGCGCCTTCTATCCCCCAGCTTACCTTGCCGAAATTCGCCGCGTCCTTTTCCGCCATCGTTTCAATTTTGACGACCGCGCTTTCCCCTACCTGTAACAAATAGTTCTTTTTTTCAACCAATATCGGATAATAATGGGCAAGGTCATCTTCGTTCAACGCGGTGTATACCAATATCCGCGCGCTTGCTTCTTTGTACCGCACCGTTATATACGACTCGCCGACTGCCAGCGCTTCAATGTCCAGTATCTGGCCCGCAGGGTCTGCATCAGCCCTGTTTACCCTGATGATATTTTCCTTATCGACTTCATGCGACCATAACTGATAGTTCTTTACTTCTTCTTCGTTGTCGTACAGACGTATATGCGCCTGCTTTTTGTTTCCCGGACCGACCACAACGCCCACCATCTTCTGATGGCCCCTGAACTCAAGGCTGCTTTGCGCCGGGTCAATAACCAAAAACTTCATTTCCAGCGTTTCATTAAAGCTGACCTTTGGATTATTGCCGTCAGTTACCGTAACCGTCGCCTCTCCC
>JGI24698J34947_10000867_pt1 | contig 15257 bp, 11 predicted proteins | sample TergutMp193P3_FD_34947 | JGI IMG/M metagenome (IMG submission 34947) | reverse complement strand
CGCGCTGGCTCTTTCAAAGTTTGGCGTAACGGGAGGGATTTTAGCTGTAACGGCGGGCGTTCTTTGCGCGGGCGCGGTGGCGGCGTTCAGCGGTTTTTGCAAGGCAAGGTGGAACACAAGCGAACTTATTACCAGCTTCCTGCTTTCAAACGCGATCATTCCGATAGTAAACTACCTTGTTACTGGCCCCTTCCTTGACCCTGAAACTTCTCTTCAGTCAACAAGAAGGGTTGCTCAAAGTATGCGCCTTGCCTATATTTTGCGTCCGTCCAATTTAAATACAGGCGTTTTTATCGCCCTCGTGGCAGTCGTGCTTGTTCAACTTTTNCTTAACAGNACAAGNACNGGCTATGAAATACGGATGGCGGGTAACAACGAAATATTTGCGCGTTACGGCGGGATTAACACAAAATTGAATACAGTGCTGGCGATGGCAATAAGCGGCGGTTTCTACGGGCTTGCCGGAAGCCTCGCGGTATTGGGAACATACCACGCCACCGTAAAAGAATTTTCTGCGGGCCTTGGCTGGAACGCGCTTGCAGTTGCCCTGATCGCCTTTCTTTACCCTCCTGCGGTAATACCTGCGGCTCTCTTCTTCGCGTGGATCGGCGCGGGCGCGAGAATCGCCATGCAGAACACAGGCCTTACCTTTGAAGTCGCCTCTGTTGTGCAGGCGGTAATTTTCTTTCTTGCTACCAGTTTGGTAATCAGAAACATTAGAGTTGTTCGGAAACTTCAGTTTCTGAACAACTTCCATATAAAAACCGCATTTTTGCAGGGCTTTAGCCCGAAAAAATGCAAGACTGTGAGGGAACCAACCGGGTTCCCGAACAAGTCTATTTTTTCACGCGGGAGGCGCGGTTAGTATGGAAAGCGTAATCCCCATCCTTAGAAGCGCGGTTACAATAATGACTCCCCTTCTCTTTGCCTCAGTAGGGGGACTCTTCCCGGCTCTTGCCGGAACCCTCAACATAGCCCTTGAAGGAATGCTTCTTGCCGGCGCGTTTTCGTCTCTGGCTGTATTTTACCACACGGGCAGTATCACTGCGGCGGTAACGGCGGCGGCGCTTTCAGGGGCGGCTCTTTCAGCTCTTCACGCGTTTACCGCCTTCAAACTCCGCGCCAATTTGTTCATTACAGGGCTTGCCGTAAACCTCCTGTCAAGCGGGCTTTGCGTCGTTCTCTCCGACAAAATATTCGGCACAAGGGGAGTTATCGCTTCGCAAAATATACGCGGGCTGTTAAATTGGTACTTAGGCTTTGCTTTGTTCTTCCTGATAGCGGCGTGGTTTGTCATATACAAAACCCCATTCGGTTTCAGGCTTCGCGCCTGCGACAAAAACTGTGACGCGCTAATTTCCCTCGGCATAAACCCGCGATTTTATCAAACCGTTTCTTTTTTAATATCAGGGTTTTTTGCGGGGCTTGGCGGTTCCTTCCTGAGCCTTAACCTCGGCGTATTCGTCCAGGGAATGTCGGCGGGAAAGGGCTGGATCGCCCTTGTCATCATCTTCCTTGGCGGAAGAAAACCGCACGGAATCCTCGCCGCCGCTTTCATCTTCGCCCTCGCCGATGCCTTTTCAAACTACGCCCAGGGCCTGTGGAACATACCCGCCGACTTCATGCTTGCCTTCCCCTTCATCTGTACGTTAGTTGCCATGATTGCGGCATCTGTTTTTCCCGCTTTAACAACGAACACGCACGAACGATAAGAACAGGGGGAGCGTATGTTTTTTACCGGCAATGTACCGCGATGGGGAATATGGGAGATGTCATTTAACGTAACGTTACAGAAAGGCAATCCCTTTGATGTATGCTTCAGGGCTGTACTGTCAAAAGACGACAGGAAACTGACAGTCTTTGGTTTTTATGACGGGGATTCCCCCGACGGCGGTGCGGTTTTCAAACTGCGTTTTATGCCGTACTGCGAGGGGGAATGGCATTATCAAACTGTTTGCGATTTGCCGGAATTGGACGGGCATACAGGCGGTTTTATGTGCGTCCGGCCCGAAACCGGAAGTCACGGCGTTGCCCGCGTGCACGGCAGTCATTTTATTTATGACGACGGGACTCCTCTGTACCCGATAGGCACCACTTGTTACGCGTGGATTCACCAGCCGGAAGCATTGCGCCGTCAAACGCTGGAAACTTTGAAAAGCACGCGCTTTAAAAAAATACGAATGTGCGTGTTTCCCAAGCACTACGATTACAACCACAATGAGCCTGAAATTTATCCATTTGCCGGAGGGCCCGATCAATTTGACTATGCCCGTCCCAACCCGTTCTTCTATAAATTGCTTGAGGAAAGCATTTTCAATTTGTCGCGCCTTGGCATTGAAGCCGACCTTATTCTGTTCCACGCCTATGATCGCTGGGGTTTTTCAAAAATGGATGAAGCCTGCAACCTCCGGTATTTACGTTATGCGGTTGCGCGGTTATCCTGTTTTTCCAATGTTTGGTGGAGTCTGGCAAACGAATATGATCTTCTGCCTCATCTGGACACTCAGGCGTGGGAAACTTTTGCGCAAATTATTCGGGAAGCGGATTATGCCCGCCACTTGATTTCCATTCACAACTGCGTGGAATTTTACGATCATAACAAGCAATGGATCAGCCATTGTTCCATCCAGCGTCAGGATGTATACAAGACCGCTGAATACACGGACAAATGGCTTTCCGATTATAAAAAGCCTGTAGTACTGGATGAGACGGGATACGAAGGCGATATTAACTGGGGATGGGGGAATCTGAGTGCGCAGGAACTTACGCGCCGTGCGTGGGAATGTTTTGTGCGCGGCGGTTATCCCGGGCATGGCGAAACATACCTAAGTCCCGATGAAGTACTGTGGTGGAGCAAGGGCGGCGCTTTAAAGGGCGAAAGTCATCAGCGTTTTGGCTTTCTTCTTAAAATTTGCGAGGAAGCCGGAGGGATTGCGTTACTGCCTGAACGCTGTTGGTGGGATTTGCCTGTAGGCGGTATCGAGAACAGGGTGTATATCGCATATTTTGGCTTTAACCGCCCCGGTTTCCGTGAATTTTATTCGGATGAACCGCGCCTCGCTAAAAATAACTTCCCCAAAGGGGATTACCGTGTGGAAATCATCGACACATGGAACATGAGCATAACTGACTGCGGAGTTATGCCGTATAACAAGTTACGTGTGGAACTGCCGGGCCGTCAGTATATGGCGGTACGGATAACGCCTGTGTAAATATTAATATTCATCATATTTTCCAATAATAATTCATTGAAATTCCCTTTTTTTACTGATATAATACCCCAAGGTTCAATAATAGCGGCATTTTAACCAAAAGGTGAGGTTTTTTGATGTTGGATATCGGTCAAATCCATCGAACTGAATATGAGCTTGAAAAAGACCGATCAGCGCATATTGCCGTTGCCGAATCGCCCGGCAGGATTCATTTTTTGGGCGATCAGGGCGATCCGGCAACCGGTTTTTTCCTTTCGGGGGCAATAGACCGCTTCGTTCAGGTGGCGGTAAATATGCGGAAAGATAGTTCTTTTCGTTTTTATGCCGCCGATTTGGGGGAACGAAAAAGAAGCACTCCGGCAAACCTGAAATACAGGCGCGAAGACCGATGGGCAAATTACCTGAAAGCCGCCCTTTCCATTTTTATCGATATGGGCTATCCAATGAAGGGCCTTAACTTTTCCTTTTGCGGAAATATTCCACAGCATATAGGGCTTGCTTCCTCAACGGCGATAGAAACCGCCTGCGCAGCCGCCCTTAAAAACCTGTTGAGGGTACAGATCAGCGATTTGCATTTGGCGCAGAAACTCTACGAAAACCACTGTCAATTTTTTGGCAGTACGGCTTCGCTTGCCGATTATCAGATATGCCTTTTGGCGCGCAAGAATCAATTTTTGGTTATTGACGCTTCCTGCGGGGAAATAACAAAAATAAAGTCCCCCCTTTCGCGGTTCAGAATTTTGCTTGTCGATTCCCGCGTTCCGCGAATGGGGACTGAAAGCGAGGTTGTCTCCCGAAGAGCCGATACTGAAAAGGGGCTGGAACTTCTTTCCAAAAAACTGGACGGAGCCGGTTTAAGGGATTTTGCTTCTACAGACCTGCTCGACGCGTTAGGTGATTTTCCAGAGCAGATACGAAGGCGCAGTATTCATATCGTGGAAGAGAGGCACAGGGTAAATGACGCGTGTAATGCCTTACAGCGCGGAGATGTTTCCTCCCTGTCAAAAACAATTTTACATTCGCACGAGAGTCTGAGGGACCTGTACGAGATAAGCTGTCCAGAGATTGACTGGCTTGTAAAACGGGCGCAGGAGATTGAAGGGGCCGCCGGTTCGCGTATGACGGGACAGGGTTTTGGAGGATGCACATATACAATTATCCGCCGTGAACAGGTGGAGGAGTACAGGAAACGGCTGGAAGAGTACGAACGTATCTTCGGCTTTCGTCCGGTTATTTACGAAGTAAAACTTGCGACGGGGACGCGCACGGTACTTGAGCGCAATCTCCGTGAGCGCAGAGGGGTTTATGCGAATACTGCTGACTAATGACGACGGCTTTTCATCGCCGGGAATAATCCTGTTCGCGAATGCCCTTAGGGAAGCGGGGCACAGGGTTTTTGTCGTAGCCCCCGATGTCAACCAATCGGGAAAATCACATTCCATTTCTTTTTTTGATAAGCCCTGCAAGTTATCTGAAATCCGCAAGGATACATGGTCGTGTTCGGGAACTCCTGTTGACTGCGTGGTGGTGGCCCTTTTGGGCGGAATTGATGAAATTAAAATTAAAACAGATAACAATGAAATCATCCCTGAAAAAAAAGTGGATATGATTCTTTCAGGCATAAACGCGGGGGCGAATCTTGGAACTGACATTATCTATTCGGGAACAGCGGCGGCGGCAAGGCAGGGGAGTTTTTTCGGAATTCCGTCCACAGCCCTTTCCCTTGTCGAGAATGAAGACGACTGGAAATGGGAACCCGTAATTTCGTACATCATCGAAAAACTCACGGAAATTGCGGGTTTCTGGAAAGCCGGGACTTTTGTAAACGTCAATTTTCCGAATACCGGAAAAACTCCTTCCGCGCTTGTTCCCGCTTTTCCTTCAATGCGCTATTACAACGACAGTATTGTAAATTTTAAGGCCCCTGACGGCGGATTGTACTGTTTTTCAAAATCGGGAAAGGTTGGTAATATTCCAGAAGACGGCTCCGACTGGAGTGAAATCTTAAAAAATAACGCCGCGCTTAGCGTTATTCTGTCTCAGCCGGCGGCTGTTCCAGCCGTAACTGCCTCGGCAGTTTCGCAAAAAAGTTGAAGGGAGGTATTTGCCAGTAATGACGGCGCAGCAGAGCGGCGAAGAGCCCGTAAACAACAGCGAAGAGGAAACTCGTTCCTTTGAGAATCTCAAGGATGGAATAAAACATTTCCGCCTGAAAGAATGGAATAAGGCTCTTAAAGAATTTTTGTCAAAGTACTCAGCCGATCTTGACAGCGAGGAGAGGATGGAGCTCACCTATTACCTTGGATTGTGTTACACGAAACTCGGCAAATACGACGAGGCGCTCACATTTCTTGAACAGGTTGTTACGACAGGAACTGACGTACTGCGTGTTTATCAGTGCCGTATGACGCTCGCGTATATCTATGTCATTACCAACCGGATTAAACTGGCGGAGTTCGAGCTTAAAAGACTTCAACAAAGCGGACTTGAATCGGCTCTTCTTTACAACACGCTGGCTTATTCCGCATGGGTTCAGAAGAAAGCTAAAGCCGCCATTGAGTTATACGAAAAGACGCTGGAAATTGACACAAACAATACGACCGCCATGAACAGCATGGGCTTCATTCTGGCCGATACCGGCGAGGATGTAATGAGGGCATTGCGTCTTTGCAGAAGAGCGGTAGATTCAAAACCGCAAAACGCGGCATACCTCGATTCGCTTGGATGGGCTTACTACAAATCCGGCGAGGTTGTGGAAGCGCGTACATGGCTTCGAAGGGCGCTTGAACTCGCTCCCAAAGAAAAAGAAATACAAAGGCATTTCAGGATCGTTACCGGAGAGAAACTGTGAGAAAAAAAGCCGTTTTCAGTTTGATTTTTCTCTTTCTCTCTGTCTTTATCTTTGGGCAGGACGATCCTCTGCGCGAACCTATTACAGGCGGGACAGGAGCCGCCGCCCTTAACGCGGCTGAAGCGTTCAGGCTTGGCGTACAGGCTTATAACAGATTTTCGTATAACGAAGCTATCCTCTCTTTTGAACGCGCCCTTTCCTTCCGGCCCGGAGAGGCGATTATTCTTGACTGGCTTGGAAAAGCGTATTACCGTTCCGGCTTTGAGGATAACGCCCTACAGCAATGGCGTTACGCGCTGGAAGCATACGGCATAAACACACAAGCCGGAATGTTGATTAATTCGCGCATTGAGACGGTGGCGAACAGGCGCTTTCTCATGCCGGTTGCCAATGACGGGATACGTTATGTGGGAGCCGGGCATTTCCCCGGAAGGAACGAAGATATTGTTCTCTACCGTCAGCCGACATCGTTATTGAGAAACAGCGACGGTTCTGTATGGGTAGTCGCTTACGGAAGCAACGAACTTGTCAGGCTTGACGTGAACGGGATAGTGAGGGATCGAAGGCGGGGCCCGCTCAACGGGTTTGACAGGCCCTACGATATTGTACGGGGGATTGACGGCAGGCTCTATGTTTCCGAATTCAGGGGCGGGAGGGTAAGCATTCTTGACAGCCGGGGAAACTGGCTGGCGTACATCGGCTCCACCGGTCTTGGTAACGGTCAGTTTGTCGGGCCCCAAAATCTTACAATTGACGAGGACGGCTACCTTTACGTTGTCGATTACGGAAACAGGCGCATTTCAAAATTTGATCCCGACGGCGCGTTCATTCTTTCCTTTGGACAGAGAAGCGCCCTCTTTCCCGGTTTTCTTTCACCGACCGGCATTGCTGCGAATAACGGCATAATCTACGCCGCGGACAACGGCGAATCAAAATCGATCTATATGTTTGATCCCAACGGCAACTATCTTGGCCGTCTTGCAGTCGAGGGGCTTAGGGGTCCTGAAAGTTTGAGATTCCTTTCAACAGGGATGATCCTTGCCGCGGACGCGAACAGCGTTCTTCTGATAGACCCACAGTCCGCCATTGTCCGCGAATTGGGGCTTGCCGGAAATGAAAGAGTGCGCATAACGTGCGCGGAAATGGACAGTAACGGAAATATCCTTGTCGCGAATTTTTCCGCCGGGGAAGTTACGGTATTGACCCGCTTTGATGATCTGGCTTCCGGCCTTTTTGTGCAGATACGCAACATTTACGCGGAACGTTTCCCGGTTGTTACGGTAGAGTTCACCGTGGAAGACAGACTGCGCCGTCCCATAGTCGGGCTTGATACAAACAATTTCCTTCTCATTGAGGACGGCAGAACCGCAAGCAGACAGGTTTTCCTGGATCCCGGCAACCGTTATTCGGGAGCGGATATTTCCCTTCTTGTTGAACGTTCGCAGATAACTTCCTCCATGCGAGATGATCTTGCCGCGGCTTCCCGCGACATCAGCCGCGCCCTGCGGGAAATGGGCAACTCAAGGGTTGTTTCCGTAATTTCCGCCTCAGATCAGCCGCGACGAGAACAGCACGAAAACTCACTTGAAAACGCCCTCAGGGGAACCGCAGATTCTTACACTCCGCGCTGGCGTTTTGATCAGGCGCTGAGGCTTGCCGCCACAGACCTTCTGCCCGGAGCCCCGAAACGTTCGGTTGTATACATCGGCTCAGGCGGCGTGGGAGAGCTTGCGTTTGAACAGTACAGCCTTTCCGCGATGGCAAGTTATCTTGCGAATAACAACGTGGTGTTTAACGCGATAATAATCGGCGGCGGGCAGATTTCCCAGTCCCTTGAATATCTGTGCAGTGAAACAGGAGGCAGGGCGATGCGCCTTTACCGCCCCCAAGGCATAGGAGAGCTTATTAAAAGCATAGCGGATACCCCTTCTCCCGTGTACAGTTATTCATTTACCTCTCAGCTTAACACAGATTTCGGCAGGGCATGGCTCCCGCTTGAGGTACAAGTCTATCTTATGGAAAGATCAGGCCGCGACAACACCGGCTATTTTTCCCCGATTGAATAATAATTTTTTGTTTATCTCTCACAGAGGCACAGAGGCACGGAAGAAGCCTATATTCTAACTCTGTGCCTCCGTGTCCTCCGTGAGAGATTATTTAAGTAAAATTCACCTAACAAGTTCGTAATTTTGAAGGGCTTCTTCAATCAGCGGTTCTAGTTCCAGAGTTTCGTATAACGCGTTGGCTTCATCTGCGTCGCCGTGAAGGACGGGGTGGGGGGGGCTGAAAAGTACACAGCAGTCTTCGTAGGGTTGTATGGAAACATTAAAAGCGCCGATGCGTTCGGATTCGCGGATTATGCTTTCCTTGCTCATGCCGATTAAGGGGCGGAGGATGGGCAGTTTTATCCGGCTCTGCGTGCAGTTGATGTTTTCTATTGTCTGGCTCGCCACCTGCGAAAGGCTTTCCCCCGTTATCAGGCATTTGCATTTTATTTTAAGGGCGGTTTTTTCCGACGCTTCCATCATTGCCATGCGCAGGAGAACCGTCGTCCACATCTGGGGGGCTCTCTCCTTGATTCGCATTTGAACTTTCGCGAAGTTAAGTATGTAAAGATCGATGCCCATGCAGTAAGAGCCTGCAATCTGTGAAAGGCGGATAACTTTTTGTTTCGCTTCAAGTGATGTGTACGGGTAGGAATGAAAATGAATCGCGTCTATGCCCATTCCCCGCACCGCCATAAGAAAGCCGGCGACAGGGGAGTCGATCCCCCCCGACAACAGCAAGAGCCCCCTTCCCGCAGACCCTACGGGAAGCCCGCCAAGCCCTTTCTTTCCCCCTGAATAAATATAGGCTTTTTCACGGATTTCGATTTTTATTATGTCTTGCGGGTTGTGAATATCAACTTTAAGACCTGTTACAGCCTCTGTTACCGCGTCTGCGGCACGACAGCACAATCCGTAAGAATCAAGTGGAAAGCTCTTGTCAGTTCTGCGGGCTTCGATCTTAAAAGTTCTTACGCCCGCGTTTGAGATTTTTTTTCCCTCTTCAACGCAGGAAGCAATGACCGCCTCCACAGTTTTGGGGCAGGTTACGGTTTTTGCCCATCCTGAAATTCCCGTCAGGCGGGACAGTACATTTTCTACGGTTTCATCTTTTTCATTGGGAGCTTCAATAAAAAAGCGACCGTTTGTAAATTTTAATTTTGCCCCGCAATCCTCGCCCAACATTCGCAAAAGGTTGCGTTTCAGAATATTTTCAAAACTCCTGCGGTTGTCGCCCTTCAGGGTAAGTTCCGCCGGTTTTAAAAGCCATGTACCGATCTCGCTGTTTAAAGAAATTTCAGAACCTCCGCGATTGCATCAAGCAGGAGATCGATTTCCTCATCGGCGGTTGAAAAGCCCTGTGAGATACGGATACCTTCAAGCCTGAGGCTTTCCTGCACGCCCATTGCCGTCAAAACCGGTCTTTCAGGTGATGACGAAGAACAGGCCGATCCCGTCGAAACGGCGAAACCAAGATCGTCAAGAGCGCGGGCCATGACCTCGCCGGGAACGCCCCTGAAAGCGGCCTGCAAAATATAGGGAGAAAACCATTCCCTGTCAACTTCTTCATTCTGGGCGATTGCCCCGCGCACCGATGGAATTAAAACACAGCGTTCCATTGCAGTAAGGGATGTTATAAATTTTTTCCAGCGTTCCCTTGCCTTTTTATATTCAGTGCGCACCGTTTCAAGGTTCGCGTATTTTTCAAGACAGTACGCAAGAGAGACAGCGCCGAGAGTATTTTCAGTTCCGCCCCTGACTCCCTTCTCCTGTCCTCCCCCCGTATAAAAAATTTCGACCGGACGGCGCAAATATAAAAGCCCGATCCCTCGCGGACCTGAAATTTTATGGGCGCTTATTGAAGCGGAATCTATTCCCCAATTCTGAATGTCGATCTCTATTTTTCCAATTGCCTGCACAAGATCGCAGTGTAAATGTACCGGAACCGAATCCTTCTGAATAACATCCCTGATAGAAGCGATGTCGGTAACAGCGCCGGTTTCGTTGTTTACAGCCATAATTGAGGCGAAGCGGACATCGCCGTACTTTTCAAGAGCTTTCGCAAAAAGATGTTCGTTCACCCTTCCGGCGGAATCGACTCCGATCCTGCCGGTGGGCTTTCCCATTTTTTCCAGGGTTTCCATTCCCTCCCTGATTGACGAGTGTTCCGTCTGTGAAGCGATAACTCTTCCCTGACCTTTTCGCAGAAGGTTGGAAAAGAGCGCGATACTGTTGGATTCTGTTCCGCCGGATGTAAAATAAAGCGTTTCGGGCGGTACGTTTAAAACCGCCGCGCATCGTTCCCTTGCGTCTTCAAGGGCGAATTTCGCCTCCCGGCCTTCGCTGTGCTTTGACGACGGGTTGCCGTAGGGAATGTCGAAGCGGCAGCCGTCCGGGGGAGATGAAGCCGCCCAATCAAAATAATGACGTTTTACAGTATCTTTTACCGGCATATTTTATTCGACACTACTATATAAAAATGAAAAAATAAAGTAGTATTCGATACAGTTATGGAGATTTTATGCTGATTTTAAAATTTGGCGGAACGTCTGTAGGAAGCCATGAGGGAATTGTCAGTGTTATTGGCATTTTAAGGGACAAGGAACACTCGGGAAACGTCCCGGCGGTGATCGTTTCGGCCTTTTCAGGGGTTACGGACGCTCTTATCGATCTGGCCCGTATGGCTGCATCAGGTGAATCATTCACGGAACAGGTAAAGACGATCTGCGAGCGTCATAAGACTTACGCGGAAAAGTTTTTAAAGGACGCGGAAAAAAAAGACGCGGTAAAAAACATAGAAACCTGTATCGGCGACCTGTCGCGGACGCTGGATGGAATTTCCCTTTTGGGGGAACTTTCCAAACGCAGTCTGGATTTGGTGATGAGTTTTGGCGAAAGGCTTTCGGCGAGCCTGCTTGCCTTTATTTTTGACGCGAACGGAATACAGGCCGCCTTTTTGGACGCACGCACGCTGGTAAAGACGGACTCAAATTTCGGCAAGGCGTCGGTTCTTACAGAGGAAACTGAAGAGAACATCCGCGCCTTTTTTAAGGATTCAAAAAAACCGCTTCAGGTGGTAACGGGCTTTATCGGCTCTTCCGCAGAAGGGCATACGACCACTGTGGGCAGGGACGGCTCCGATTTAACCGCCGCAGTTTTCGCCGCGGCTCTTGGAGCGAAAAGACTCGAAATCTGGACGGATGTTGACGGCATACTTACCGCAGACCCAAAGCACGTCAGAAACGCGTTCCGTATAGAAGAAATATCCTACGTTGAGGCAATGGAAATTTCTCACTTTGGCGCGAGGGTGCTCTTTCCGCCGTCGGTCAAACCCGCCCTGGAAAAGGACATTCCGATTTTTATACGCAACACCTTCAACCCGGCTTCACCAGGGACGCGGATTGTAAAAAACGCCGCTTCGGGAAAATTCCCAATCAGGGGGATAAGTTCGATAAGCAGCGCCGCGCTGATAAGGCTTCAGGGTTCCGGCATGGTGGGAGCCGCCGGTTTTTCCGCGAGGGTGTTCGGCTCTCTTGCCTGTAAGGGTATCAGCGTCATGCTGATCAGCCAGAGTTCCAGTGAATACTCGATCTGTTTCGCCGTCCTGCCCGAAGAGACCCAAACAGCCGACTCAGTTTTAAAGGAAGAATTCGCGCATGAAATCCGCGCCGGTTCAATTGAAAAGCCGTTTATTGAAAAAGACCTTTCGATAATCGCCGTGGTAGGCTCCGCTATGAAGAGCACTTCCGGCATCGCCGGTAAAGTCTTTCACGCGCTTGGGCGCAACGGAGTAAATATAATCGCCATCGCTCAAGGGTCTTCGGAGACCAACATCTCGGCTGTCATTTCAAAACAGGATGAAAGCAAGGCCCTTAACGCGATTCACAACGCGTTCTTCTTTGCGGGACAACGTTCGGTCAATCTTTTTTTGCTGGGGACGGGCAACATCGGAGGCACGCTTCTTGATCAAATCGCCGCAAACCGCGAAAAACTTGCCGGAAACATGATCAAGATCAATTTGATTGGGGTCGCAAATTATTATAAAATGATTTTTTCTCTTGACGGGCTTGATCCTGCAAAAACAAAGAATCTGTTAAATGATCAGGGCGGGAATGACGGCATCGAACCTTTTAAACTTGAATCTTTTTTAGAGAAGATGTTTTCATTTAACCTTCCCAACTCATGTTTTTGCGACTGCACCGCAAGCGAGGAAATTTCCGCTTCTTATGAAAAAATTCTCCAGCAGTCCATACCTATCGTTACGCCAAACAAAAAGGCCAATTCAGGCTCTCTTGACTATTACAGGCGGCTTACTTCGTATTCAAGAGAAAGGGGAATCCCCTACCTTTACGAAACCACAGTCGGCGCGGGGCTTCCCGTCATTTGTACGTTACGCGATCTTTTCCTTTCCGGGGACAGTGTTCGCCGTATTGAAGCCGTGCTTTCGGGGACTTTAAGTTTTATTTTTAACAACTTTGACGGCTCAAAATCGTTCTCCGCCCTTGTGCGTGAAGCGAAGTCGAAGGGCTACACCGAGCCCGATCCAAGAGACGATCTTAACGCGATGGATGCGGCGCGTAAAGTTTTAATCCTCGCCAGAGAATGCGGTCTTTCCATTGAATTCGACAAGGTAAAAATAGAGCCGATACTCCCCGCCGCCTGTCTTAACGCGAAGGATACCGACGAATTTTTCAGCGAACTTGAAAAGTCGGACGGTGATTTTGAAAAACGTCGCGCACAGGCGGCAGACAAGGGTAAGCTCCTTCGCTACGTCGCGGTAATAGAGAAGGGAAACGCCTTTCTTTCACTGCGCGACGAAGAAGAGGGCAGTCCCTTCCGCACCCTTGTTGACAGCGACAACATGGTAGTCATCACCACCGACCGTTATTCGAAACTCCCGATGGTAATAAAGGGCCCGGGGGCCGGCGCGCAAGTTACCGCCGGAGGAATCTTCGCCGACATAGTACGCACAGCTCGTGTTTTGGTTTAGAAGAGGGAATGGGGAATAGGGAATAGGGAGTGGGAAGCGTATTTTGGAAGCATAGCAGGTTGTCAATATGCATAGTCAGCAGACAACAATCCCCATCCCCTACTCCCCACTCCCCATTCCCTAAGAAAAGGAGGGCATTATGCCGATAGCGGAAGGAATTAAAAATGCTCTTTCCTCTTCTTCGATGATTCGAAAGATGTTTGAGGAGGGGATACAGTTAAAGAAACAGTACGGCGCGGACAAGGTTTTTGATTTTTCACTGGGGAACCCCGACATTGAGCCTCCGCCTGCTTTTCATGAAATTTTTGTAAAACTCGCGCAGGAGGACGAAAAAGGCTCTCACGGGTATATGCCCAACGCGGGATTTCCTTTTGTAAGAGAGGCGTTGGCGAAAAAAGTTTCCAAAGAGCAGAATGTCGATATTGACGGCTCGCATATAATAATGGCATCGGGGGCGGCAGGGGGGCTGAACACGGTCTTCAAGACAATCTGTAACCCCGGCGATGAAATTATCGTAACGCGCCCCTACTTTATGGAATACCGTGCGTATGTGGCTAACAGCGGGGCGAAACTCATCGAAGTTGACGCGCTTTCCGATTTCAACCCTGATTTATCCGCTTTAGGTATGGCGCTTAACGAAAAGACAGCCGCGCTCCTTATCAATTCACCTAACAACCCGACGGGAAAAATTTATTCCGCTTCCGTCCTTGCCTCGCTTGCGTCCTTACTTCGGGAACACGGGAAAAAAACAGGCCGTCTCCCGTACCTTGTTTCCGACGAACCGTACCGGGAAATTGCGTATAACGTTGATGTCCCGCCTGTATTAAGCGCGTACGATGAGTCCATTGTGGTAAGCTCCTATTCAAAGAGCCTTTCCCTTCCCGGAGAACGCATCGGCTATATAGCGGTAGCCCCGAAAATTTCCAGTAAAGACGATCTAGTCAACGGCCTTGTCTACTGCGCCAGAGTACTGGGATTTGTAAACGCCCCCGCCCTTATGCAGAGAATAGTCGCCTCCCTTACCGAAGCGCGTGTTGACGTATCGATCTACGAGCGGAGGCGGGACGCTTTTATGAAAGTTCTGGACAGCGCGGGAATAGAATACGCCATGCCGCAAGGGGCGTTCTATCTTTTCTGCAAAGTCCCGCAAAGAAAAAACAGCGGGCAAGCCGATGATAAAACTTTTGTTGAACATTTAAAGAAAAGCCTGATTTTGGGAGTACCCGGTTCCGGCTTCGGCAAAAGCGGCTGGCTGCGTTTTGCCTACTGTGTCGATGAGAAGATAATCACTGCTTCGGCTGGCGCATTCAAGGCGGCGATGGAAAGCTGGTAAAAGCGTTTAAGTTTATACCTTGGGGTTTTCCACCTCTACTTTGTCGCCTTCCTTGAACGGAGCCAAACTTGCGATCATGCGCACCATGGATGACGACCTGTTTATCACATAATGAACCTCTTTGGGTTCTATGTGGATGAGCTGTCCGGGGTTGAGGACATGGGGCGTTCCGTCAACGACGATTGTTACCGTCCCTTCAAGTATGTAAAAATTTTCCTCCATTACATCATGGTAATGCGCACGAAAATCCTGCCCCGGCATGAACTGTACCAGCGCGAAATTCATCCTCGGTCCCTGCATTAGGTATTTGGGTCCTGAGTCGCCAAAGCGGTATTCTTTGTCTTTTTCGTCTACAATAAACATTTTTTCCTCCTTAATTTTTTTAAGAAAATTTAACCACGGAGTAACACGGAGTTTCACGGAGCTATAATTCGCAATCTCTCTGTTATATCTCTGATCTTCCTAGGTAAGATCATTTTTGATATAAAAACCTCCGTGTGACTCCGTGCACTCCGTGGTTTTAAAATTCTTAATTTCATAACCCTGGTGCGCTCCACATATATCGTGTAACCTTCTCATCGCTTAACTTCAGCAACGTCGGATACACCGCCCTCCATGCGTTATACGCTTTTTCGTACACCTCATGGTTTTCTTTGTTAGGTGAAAATGTTTTCTCAATTTTCACCAGTGCTCCTGCGGCATCTTTGACACTGGAATAAAGGCCGATGCCCTTGCCTGCCATTATCGCGGCTCCAAGGGCGGTGGCTTCTTTTACAACAGGAACGTCAACGGGGATGCCAAGCACATCAGCCAGAATCTGGGGCCA
>JGI24698J34947_10000866_pt1 | contig 15275 bp, 22 predicted proteins | sample TergutMp193P3_FD_34947 | JGI IMG/M metagenome (IMG submission 34947) | reverse complement strand
CTCATATATACAACATATTAATGAATGTAATTCTCTCTGGTATTGTCTACTTCCACACTTCAAGGCAGTATCATTATGAGGATTCGCGCGAATTCTTATTCGAAAGAAATTAACTTATGGAGGAATGTAGTATGGGTACTACAATTGGCCTTGAATCTCTTTACGGCGACAAGTATTTTACGCCTAGAAATGATACAACAAAGTTAGCGGCACAAGCGTTTGCTAAACACAAGCTTATGCCTATTTTCTTTGAAAGCTGTGAAGATTCAAGTGTGTATGCGGCTGAGGCTGCTAATCAATATCAAGAGGGCTGTTCTTACGCGAGATTATCTACGCTTGCAATAGAATCATACAATCGTGATGTCTATTTATTTAAGAAGGTTAATAATAAAGCAAAGTCTTTAGGCATAGAGAGTGCCGTTCTTTCAATGGAAGATTTGGAAGGCTTTAAAGGCACCATGAGAAAGGTTGCAATAACAGTTAGGGCTGCTTTGCAGAGGTTTCTCTCTGCTGTTGCAAATCTTATAAAGACTATCGCAACCTGGGTAGGAGGCCAACTTGCAAAACTACAGACAAAGACAGGAAAAATATATCAGGAAAACAAGAATGGAGAACAGTCTGCTGATTTAAAGGATGCAAAAATTAATGTTACTATTGGAAAAACTGGTAACAAGTTTGCTCATGATACAGAAAAAATTCCATTTGTTGGAAAAGTTGTCGATAAATTGATTGTAATGGGAGAAAATGCACAGAGAACAGAAGTTAGTAGAAGTACTGATGCAAACATTAAACAAGCTAGCGCACGTCAACACTTTGGTGATAAAATGACCGATAGTACATCTACTATTGGGTGGGGTAACGATAAAGTTGTTAGTTATTTAACTAGTCAACTCAATCAAGGAAAATCTCCTTCTCCTAAAGCTGTTGCGAATCTTATTTATTATGGAACGGCACAACCAACAGTTCGCTCGGTTGCTATGAAAGATATTTCAAAAGAATTTATTATAAAAGAATTAAGTGCAGAATCCTTAAAAGCTGCTCAATCTGCTTTAAACACAGGAAGAAAGGAAAGCGCTAAGCTTAATAAAGATATTAATTGGACTAAAACCATGGAAGAAGGTGGAATTAGAAATAAAGTTGATAACAAAGATTCACAGCGAGCAAATACTAAAACTCTTATATTTGTACGCAATATGCATCAATTTAACGTTGGTATTCTTCTTCATTCTTATTCAATATTCCTTAAAAACAGATCAATTGCCTATAAGGTTGCTAAGACAGCCATATCCCGTGCTAAACCTATTGGTAATCCAAAGAAAAAGGCAATCTAATCATTTATCTTTAGAAAACTTGCTCTTAACTGGGCAAGTTTTCTATTGACAATTTCGACTAGATATTATACAATACCAATGAAGGAGTATATATATGGCTAATGTCTACGACCTTATAGACAATATGTTTGATAATGCAGAATTAAGTGCAGAAAGTTACGATCCTACCATAAGTACAGAATCTGATAGACCAGAGTATTTACCTTGGCACGCTACAAAAAAGAATCACGTACAAAGAACTTTTAATCTTGATACTACTGCTACTTTTATAAAAGATTGGAAAGCTGCTACATCTGAAATTTTTAATACGGAAGATGAAAATTATATTGAATTAAAAGATAAATTAATATCTAAAACTAATAATGGAATAGCTCATCCTAATTCAAAATATAGTAAAAAGAAAGCAAGAAGAATGGAATTTCAATTATCTTCATCTAAAAGAGCAAAGACACATGATTGTAGAGTTTTCTATGCAATATTAAATAAAGCATCTAAAATTTATTTATTATCAATAGCGTCTCAAGCAGAACACCATAAAGACCAAAAAGATTTAAAAGCAGTATCCAGAGCTGATGCTGAAATTGCTAAACTAAAGGAGAACCCACTATGACAGAAAAAGGGATAATCGAAAGATTTTATTCTAAAGATCTTATCGATCAGTTAGAAAAGGATGATGAAAAAGGAACTCTAATTAGAGATAAGATGGGGTATGCGATGTTACAGCATTCGCGTGGATTTAGGTCCTTTTTAATTCTTCCAGATCCAGTCAAAAAATTAATAATATTGGATGAACGCTATGAGAAACGGATACGATGGGATGGATCTTTAGTCATCATAATTTCTCATGAAGAAACGAAAAAACTTGAAAAATACGTGTGCAACGATAAAACTGGAATCGTGTATGTTCCTGCCTGGAATGGCGAGCAGCGCTTTAGGGATTGCGACGACTACTTTAAAAAAGAAGAAGATTGAATAAGTAACAGAACCCTGCCTGAACAAGGGCAGGGTTTATTTTTATTCTTTGTTACGGATACATAGAAAAGATCCTCCCTCTGGAGGATCTTTTCATTATATTAATATTAACCGTGATGTTTGAGTTTAAATGACAAATAGTTTTTATAGCCAGAACCTGCTTTAATACGATTATATTCAGATTCAATATTTTCTACCCCATCAAGTTGTCTTTCAAGTTTATTAACTTTTGTAACTATCCCATGAAAAATCGCTACATATCCTTGTTTAGTATCTGGGTCTTTTTCAGAGTTATATGAAGTTATACAACTTGCTGCTTCAACATTAATTAGATAAGCAAACTGTTCTAATTTCTTCTTTTTTCCAGCGGCAATAATCCACCATGCAATAAGTGCTCCTAACAACGAAAGAAATAATGCTGATATTATAATCCACATTTGTTCATTATCTGTTACAGTTTTGGCTTCTGCTGAAATCTTTGCTTTACTTTTACGAGCTTTTTTGTGTTTTTGACTTTCCTTCCATAACGAAGCTAAAGTTTTATGTTTTGATCGAGCTTTTTTTAAGGCTGCTTGTTGAGATGATGTTAATGCTTTTTCTTTTCGTTTTGCAGCTTCTTCAGAATATGCATCAATATTTTCAAATGCATAATCTATCATTTCATATACGTTACTCATATTACAATCCCTTCCTTAAAAAGATAAATAGATTCTATTAAAATGTTATAATTACAAGCAGGGTTTATTTTAGTATACATTAAATAATTTAATTTATATATTATCTAACACAATCATATGGATAAACGGATTGTTTAACTTTTAAAACGCACACTTTGTATAGGAGGTAGAAATGAAGTACGAATTAGGTGAGAAGAAAGAAATTTGTGGCATTATTTTACATAGGATACACTATAGTGATGGGAGTCTTGGTGGGTGGATTGAATCAAAAAAGAATCTCAATCCAGACAGTAATGCCTGTGTTTCTGGTAATGCCTGTGTTTACGGTAATGCGTGTGTTTCCGATGAAGCTCTTGTTTTTGGCAATGCCCGTGTTTTTGGCAAGGTCGAGGTTACTGGAAATGCCCGTGTTTTTGGCAATGCCTCTGTTTTCGGCAAAGCTATGGTTTACGGTAATGCTCATGTTTACGGTAATGCCTGTGTTTCCGATGATGCCAGTGTTTCTGGTAATGCTTGTATTGCTGGTAATGCTCAGGTTTCAGGCAAGGTCCGTGTTTCCGGTAATGCCCAAGTTTACGACAATGCCCTTGTTTTTGGTAATGTCAAAGTTTCTGGTAATGCCCATGTATACGACAATGCCCAGATTGCTGGCAATGCCCTTGTTTCAGGCAAGGCCCGTGTTAATGGCGATGCCTGGGATACATCTCCTTTACAAATTCAAGGAAGTGAATACTTCTTTTCTGTATCATCGAAAAGCCAAATAACGATTGGATGTCAAACACGAACAATTGAAGAATGGAAAGCTACTTATGAGGAAGAGTTTATTAACAATCACTTTTCAGAGGCACAACAGAAAGAGTATAAGCTATATTTCAATTTGGCTTCAGAATTGTATGGCTGGGGTATACAGTTACCATTATAAGTACTTAACTAATCAAACCTGCTCTTAATTGGGCAGGTTTTTTTTATTGTTATACAATTTAGATACTAAGAATAAAACATATTAATAGAACATATCCATTTTAATGATACTTTTCCACTTTCCACACTTCAAGGCAGTGTCATTATGAGGATTCGCGCGAATTCTTATTCGAAAGAAATTAACTTATGGAGGAATGTAGTATGGGTACTACAATTAGCCTTGAATCTCTTTACGGCGACAAGTATTTTAACTCTAGAAATGATACAACAAAGTTAGCGGCTCAAGCGTTTGCGAAACACAAGCTTATGCCTATTTTCTTTGAAAGCTGTGAAGATTCGAGTGTGTATGCGGCTGAAGCTGCTACTCAATATCAAGAGGGCTGTTCTTACGCAAGATTATCTACGCTTGCAATAGAATCATACAATCGTGATATCTACTTATATAAGAAAGTTAACAATAAAGCAAAGTCTTTAGGCATTGAAAGTGCCGTTCTTTCAATGGAAGATTTGGAAGGTTTTAAAGGCACAATGAGAAAGGTTGCAATAACAGTAAGGGCTGCTCTTCAGAGGTTCCTTTCTGCGGTAGCAAACCTTATAAAAACTATCGCAACTTGGGTTGGCGGCCAACTTGCAAAACTACAGACTAAGACTGGTAAAATATATCAGGAAAACAAAAACGGTGAACAGTCTGCTGATTTAGGCGATGCAACAATTAATGTACCTATCGGTAATAAAAACAACAATTGGGCACATGATACAGAAAAAATTCCTTTTATCGGGAAAGTTGTAGATAAAATGATTGCAATGGGAGAAAATGCCCAAAGAGATAAGTCTCAAATAGGTAAAAAGCAACTTGATTTAGCAGGTAGAGCAACAACTAAAAATTTTAATCTTGCTGGTGGTAATTTTAGTAGTATTGATGTTTTAAAATATATACCAAGTATGTTAGAGCAAGGTAAGACTCCTTCTCCTAAATCTGTTGCGAATCTTATTTATTATGGAACGGCACAACTGACAATTCGTGCTGTTGCTATGAAAGATATTCCAAAAGATTGGATTATTAAAGAATTAAGTGCTGATTCTTTAAAAGCTGCTCAATCTGCCTTAAACACAGGAAGAAAGGAAAGCGCTAAGCTTAATAAAGATATTAATTGGACTAAAACCATGGAAGAAGGTGGTATTCGCGATAAGGCTGAGGATAAGGGAGTTCAAAGAGCTAATACTAAAACCTTAATCTTTGTTCGCAATATTCATCAATTTAACGTTGGTATTCTTCTTCATTCTTATTCAATATTCCTTAAAAACAGGTCAATCGCCTATAAGGTTGCTAAGACAGCTATATCTCGTACTAAATCTGGTATAGGTAATAAGAATAAAAAATCTCTTGGTGAAGTAAAATATGATACTAAAACTGGAAGACCATTAAAGTAAGAAGCATTAATAATCTGAGTCTTCTTTAAGACTCAGATTATCTATTGACACTTTCGACTAAATATTACATACTATCTTAATGAAGGAGAAAGGTATGGCTAAGAAAAAGAAAGATGTAAGTATCTCATTGGAAAGTGTTTATCCAGAGTATGAAGGTGTTAATCCTTTTGATCTTATTGATGAGGCATTTGGCGACCCGTCCAAATCAACGGAAATGGCTGAAATAATGTCAGATGATTTGGATGAGGAAATACCTGAAGAATTAAAAGAACGCGTGGATAAAACTGTTATTAGTAATCGAGGTTTTTATCATGATTACAGATAGTTATCTGATGAGAAAAACTTTAAGCAATCAGGTAATGTTTACGTTTTTATTAAAGAATTTCAAAAAGATAGAAAACTTTTTGAAATACACTTTGGATTTGCAAGGGGTGGAAAAAGCTTCACGAATCCTAATCCAAAAGTTATATTAAATGATCGTACAATATTTGAATTTTGTTCTATATATGTTTGTAATCCATTTCCAACACCAAGTGATAAGAAAGGAACGTGGGGACGAAACACTTTCAAAAACAGTGATTATAAACTAGTAGTTAAAGATGTTTTTAATTATGATAAATCTGTAAAAGACCTTTACAATATCATAAACGATTTAAAATTAATTAAATATAACAACACATCTCTTCGTTTAACTGATTCTCGAATTAGGGGTATTTTTATAGGTACAAAAGAAGATTTGATTATTCCCGGAATTGAACTTACAGAAGAAGAGGAAGAGGCGGATTTTTAGTTACGAATTAAAAGGAAACCAATATGACAGACAAAGAGATTATTGAGAAACTCTATTCACTTTAAGAAAGAAGAAGATTAAATAAGTTAAACCTGCTCTTAACTGGGCAGGTTTTTCTTTTTTGTTATACAATTTAGTTACTAAGTATAAAACATATTAATGAATAAAGTTCTTTTGTATGATACTAAAACTGTATCAATAATCAAATAGAAGTTAATAGCGAAGGAGTTTATATGAATGCTTATGATCAAATAGATTATTTATTTTCACAAGAATCATTATTTTCACATAAACCTAGTGGTGTTATTAAAGGTAAACATATAAGTGAATTAAAAAAATTATATAATGAGTTAGTAACAAATCCAAAACGTAAACAATTATATACTGATATACGTTTGGCTGCATATAATTATATAATAAAAGAAATATTAACTCGTCAAGGATATTGTCCACATTGTCGTGTTGGAAAACCTGGTAATGATCCTCCTGCTAGTGATGATATATATTGCAGATATTGTGGCAAAAAAATTAGGTTAACTAAAGCAGAAATCAATATCGTTAAAACCAATCTCAAAGCTGTTGGTGGAGCTAACAAAAACGTTAAATATAAGAGTTCTTTGTCTCATCAACAACGATATGATGCTCAAACTGGAGAAAAAATAAAATAATAATTAATAATCTGAGTCTTCTTTAGGACTCAGATTATCTAGTGAAGAAAAAAGAATATTAAAAAGAAAAGATAACATTAAACCTGTTCTTAATTTGGCAGGTTTATTTTTAATAAAAAGAAAGCCGCCAACACTTTTGTAGTGGGCGGCTCTTGCCTGAGACGGCGATCATTTTGATGATTAGATTAAAGCGCATTGACTAGTTTCTTCAACTTATCAAGCTTCTTTTGATCTCCTTCTGCTTTCGCTTTCATAATCTGTTGCATAAGGTCAGCCAAATTGTGAACTTCTTTAAGTTTATCGCTGCCACGATCCGTTTTTGGCGAAAACGCCATAACCTTTTTAAGAGTATCAAATAAACCTAAACCACCATTTTCAGTTGCGGATTTAAGATTGGTAATTATTTCAGTACCTTTCTTATATTCAGATGAAGAATAGGTTTTAACAATATCAAAAGCCATGATATACCTCCTTGTTAGTTCACGAACCAACTTCTACGAAGTTGTAATGTTAGTGATACTTTTAGTTTGTTATCATACTATTTAATATCTTGTGGGAACATACGTTTTGTTACGGGGTACATAGAAAAGGTTTATTAAATAAAAAATCTTTGTTTCTTAAATAAAAAAAACAGTTCGGGAGTATGTGCTACAGCATACAATACTCTTTATCGATCCCGTTTTTCCGACCACAAAGCTCCCAACTATGTAGTCTATGCTGGCGCGAAACGCCGTTACTTTCTCCAATACGATGATTGAGTAGCTAATTCTTTCTACATCTCGTACGCATTATACGCGATATAGCGATATTGGCACCATGTGTTCAGAGCTGTGTCAGTGGCCAACTTTCGTTACCAGCCCAATAGTGTGTTCTTTCTTTCATTCACCGGAAGAAGCGAAGAACACTACAAGTGTTACTTCATCCGATCCGTATTGCTTATGGCTCTATACCGCCATCCTACTCAGCTTTTTGCTCTTGGGATCATAGACTTTTTTCAGCCTATTACGCGTATTCCCTCAACAGCTTTCTTGCAAGAAGCTGTTACATTGACATTTCATCACGTTGATTACGAGCCGGGTGATCTAACCGGCTAGTCGGCCAGGAGCTTTTGCATAGCTTACATGACCCGCTGATGTGCCTTTGTATACTATTTAATATCTAATTGAAATAATACTTTAATACAAATATTAGTTTGAACTATATATTGTATAACAACTAATAATATATGGAGGCTAGAATGAAGTATGAATTGTTTGACGAAAAAAACGTTGGTGAACATATTTTACATCGAATACGCTATTGCGATGGCAGTCTTGGTGGATGGATTGAATCAAAAAATAATCTTGATCCAGATAGTGATGCCTGTGTTCTTAAGAATGCTAGTGTTTACGGCAATGCCCTTGTTTGTGGCAATGCCCGTGTTTTTGGCAAGGCCGAGGTTACTGGCAATGCCCGTGTTTTTGGCAAGGCCGAGGTTACTGGCAATGCTAGTGTTTTTGGCAATGCCTCTGTTTTCGGTAAAGCCCGTGTTTTCAATAATGCCTGGGATACATCTCCCTTTCAGATTCAAAGAAGTAAATACTTCTTTTCTGTCTCATCGAAAAACCATATAACGGTTGGATGCCAAACAAAAACGATTGATGAATGGCTTGAAACATATGAAGACGCTTTCAATGAACATCATTTTACTGATGCTCAAAGGAAAGAATATAAGCAATACTTCAATTTGGCCTCAGAATTGTATGATTGGAGAGAACAATTACCGTTATAAGAGCATATTTAATAAACTTGCTCAATTTAGGGCAGGTTTATTTTTTTTATTGGTAAACATTTTAATATATATAGTTACTAATATTATACAAAAAGGATAAAATTATGACAGAAAACCCTACTTTAATGAAAGTACAAAAGATAAGGGAATCGGGTTATAAAGGAAGATGGGATAAAACGTTAAAAAGTTATACCCACACTTTAGATAATGATGAAAACCTAGATGCCCTTACTTCTTTAAAAAGTATCGAGTTTGTGGATAAAGATAACCCTGACCTTCCCTATGTGAACTCTGACGGAGGGACAGTGCTTTATATAATGGACGAATATGACATAAATGAATATAAAAACTTAAAAAAAGCAGTAGCTATAAAGGCTACTTGGAATGACGGGACAGTAGAAATTAACCCTGAAGGTGTACTCATTTCTGGATATGAGAACGATACTTCATTAATTGGACATATGCAAGAAATAATTGTTAAGTATACAGATAGAGGAGTTACCAAAAAAATAGTAAGCGAAGCCTCTTTAAGGCAGTATATCGACAATATACGGATATCTATAAAAAATCCAACTCAATTTGGAGTATTACTCGCAGAAGACGATATAGAAGATATTGTTGATGTCCGCTCCGTGCTCAACAAGTATTTTATAATCGAAGTGCATTATAACACGGAGGCAAATCCTGATATTTGGGAAACCCTAGATATACTTACCTGCAAGGAGGAAATAGGAATTATGGGGTGGGATAGCGCTAATTTTGCAACAGAACAAGAAGTAACTTTAAAGGTTGTAGTAGGAAGGAATACATTTACACAACAAGTTAACATGATAGGCCGGTATTGTGACAGCGTCAAGATAGAAATTAAAAGCGGCAATTCATTTGTGAACTTAAATCAACTAGACGAGATTGACAGGGTTAACGAAAGGGAAGTAATCGCTAAGTATCTTACCATATCAACTCATCATAACGTAGACCCGGAAGGAGTTTATACCCCGGTAAATATTTTAACTTGGGCAGAAGAGATAAGTATAAATGAATGGAACCCAGACTACTACGATACTATGCAACAAGTTACAATAAAATTTGTTATTAGAGGCGTAGCACATTATCAGATAGTTAAGATGTATTATAGCAAAAAAATACTATGGGGAACGGGGCGGATTGTAGCAGTGGCTCGCAACTCAAATAAAGNAGCTTATTCNGATAATGGTATTAATTGGACAGAGGCGACACTATCGAGCATAGCGGAATGGCATAGTGTTATTTGGGGTAATGGCAGGTTTGTGGCAATGGCGCAAAACACAAATAAAGTAGCTTATTCAGATAATGGTATTAATTGGACTCAAGTGACACTACCGAGTGTAGAGATTTGGAATGGTGTTACTTGGGGTAATGGCAGATTCGTTACAGTGGCCGCGAACACAAATAAAGTTGCTTATTCTGATAATGGTATTAATTGGACAGAGGCGACACTACCGAGCGTAGCGAATTGGCATAGTGTTACTTGGGGTAATGGCAGATTCGTTACAGTGGCCGCGAACACAAATAAAGCCGCATATTCAGATAATGGTATTAATTGGACAGAGACGACACTACCGAGCGTAGCGGTTTGGAATGGTGTTACTTGGGGTAATGGCAGATTCGTTACAGTGGCCGCGAACACAAATAAAGTAGCTTATTCAGATAATGGTATTAATTGGACAGAGGCGACACTGCCGAGCGTAGCGGTTTGGCATGGTGTTACTTGGGGTAATGGCAGATTCGTTACATTGACGCTAAGCAACTCAAATAAAGTCGCTTATTCAGATAATGGTATTAATTGGACAGAGGCGACACTTCCGAGCGTAGCGGATTGGCATGGTGTTACTTGGGGTAATGGTAGATTCGTTACAGTGGCCGCGAACTCAAATAAAGCAGCTTATTCTGATAATGGTATTAATTGGACAGAGGCGACACTTCCGAGCGTAGCGGAATGGAATGGTTGGTGTATTTCTCAATAAATTGGAATGGTAATTGACAATTTCAACTATATATTGATTTTTAACTTTTGTTTAAGGAGTAACTTTTGAGAGAATATAGACAAGAAGGATTTTATAAAAATGCATTATTTTGGACTNATTTAGTACTTCTATTTGGATTATTGGGAATACTATTTATTCTAAAAATAGAGGTTATTAGTCATTGGCTATTTAAAGTCATATATGCTCTAATAACTATGTTTATAGTTGCAATGCTTTTTAAGATAATGATGGACGATTAACTATACATAACTTATGTATAAAAAGGAGAATTTTATATGATAACTAATTTGAATATTGCTACGTGTTCTATTTGTGGTAAAAATTTCGGTAACAATGAAGTGCCGTTTTCGTTTATAAGTGAGAATGCTTTAATCAAGGAACTTGAAAAAACACATTGGATATATAATAATCTTTTTCATTGGGTAATCTGTCCTGATTGTAATAACCATCTCGAAATTATAGAGCCAGAAATTATATGGAAAGGTGAAAAAATGAAAATATCTCATTTTATAGTTAAGAAAATATAATTGACTATTTCGACTAGATATTGTATAATAACATAATAGAAGGAGTACTTATATGGCTAAAAAAGAAGAAGCGTCGTTAGAAAGTGTCTATATTGACATGATGGGAGTTAAGGACGTTAATAAACTCATTGAAAACATATATGCAATGATGGGTGAAGAAAACTACAAGAATGTTGGAGAGTATTACACTGACCTCCATAATGATCATTCACTTGAAATGGCGCGTGTAGGATATATTGAAAATCCTAGTTATGCAATTGATGTATATAGCAGAGAACTTCAACATGAGCAACCACACATTTCTGTTATTCAGATTTCCAAAACAAGTGATTCGCCAGTTGCTAAAATAGCGTTACCAAAGATTAATGAATTCAATGATAACCCTGATATTGAATTAATAGTATTATGGCAAAAAACACCTAATACAGTTAATTCTAGAATAAAGAAAACTGTAAGAACATGGTTTAAGAAAAAACATAAATCAGGTCTTACAAATCTTCAATTTGCCTGGGAACTTTGGGACGCACAAGCTGAACAATATAAAGGACACGTTTCTGGCCGACAAGGAGCAAAGAAGAATATTAGCAAGAAAAAGTAACATTAAACCTGCTCTTAATAGGGCAGGTTTATTTTTCGCTATCATTGATAAATGAAACATACTCTTTATTACGAGTGCATAGCTATATGAAAATTAACTACAAAACATCTTAATAGAATTTGACATAAAAGGAATGAAATATGTCCCATTTTGATAAAAAATTTTGGTTTGATATTACTTCTTTAAGTTTTGAAGATTCTCCATCTTATAATGATAATGATTATATTATTCCAATGAAAGTAGATTCTAAGTTTCAAAAAATCTATGATAAAGAAACCAAAAAATATAAAGTTATTAATAAAGTACCGGATATTTATCCAACTTATAAGGAAATGGAAGATTTTACAGATGAAGAATTTAAAAAATATGGTGGCGGTAATTGTGCTGATTGGACTAATCATTTATACCAATCTTATCAACAATATGAAAGAAAAGCATATCATTTTTTTTATAAATTTTTAAGAGAATTAACTCCTAAAGAATATAGAGGAAGTGGTAAAGCTTATAAAAATTGGGGTCAAGGTCACGATGTTATAGTTTTTGAAAACTATAATGTGGTAGATCCATCTTGTCAATATTGTGCTAAATTCAAAAATACAACAGAAATTTTTGAATTTTATATGGCTTATGCTTTTTATGGTTTAAAACAGTTTTATAATTTAGCTAAAACAAAAGCAATTAAAGTAAATTGGCATATTTTTGTACCAAATAATAAACATGAAAACAATTGGAAATCAGCAGAAAATATATGGAAAACGACTCCAAATTTATTTAAAATAAGAAAGTTTAATTAATGGCAATAATTTTTTATAAGGTACTTTACATAAGTATCTTGGTTGATTAAAAGCGACATTAAACCTGCCCTTAACTGGGCAGGTTTTATTTCACGCTCAAAAATACTTTTTATATCTTTACTCAAGAAAAAAAGAGGCCGCCATCCTACAAGAGGATGACAGCCCGACAGTTATGGCACTGCTGTTTGGGTTGACAGGGCATACTGAATGAACACTAAATCCGGAAAACCCCTATTAAACATTCAGAATCTACCCACGGTGAGGTAAACCGACCGTCGTGTGTTAAAACAGCATCCCAAAACCATCAGGAGGTACTTCCGTATTTGCTATAGACTAATAAAGTCTTGCACGGAATGTATTTTTATCCTCCCCATTATCTATTATAATATCTATTGAAAATAGTGATTTAATACATAAATCAAACACTCAACAAAAAATAAAGTAACATTAAACCTGCTCTTAAATGAGCAGGTTTATTTTTATTCTATTCGATTCTTCACTAATTTCAATTATTCCTCATCGTTAATACAATATTCACAACGTAACGCTTGTCCCATATTGTTGTTATTTAGTTTTCCATATTCACGACATTTACTATCAGAATAATAACGTTCTTGTGATAATAATTCACATTTATCACAAGTAGTTTCACCACAATCAATCTCAATAACAATTTTTCTTATCATTACTTCTCCTCCTTAATGATTATTGTACATCCACCTAAGAATCGTTGCCACATTCTTTTTCTTATAGCTAAAAAAGAGTAACTAGTTCTTTGTGATAGTTTCTTTGTAGCCTTTATCTTTTCAATCTTCTTCAATTCTTCCTTAGAAAAAGAGATTACAATCTTATTATCCATAGTTTTAAGTCTCCTTTAGAAGTTGAGTTATTACTGAATATATAGTTTAAATTAATTATCTATTAATATGATAAAGAGATTATAATTAAAAAAAGACCAGCCCCTCCCAAGCCTGGCCTTTTGCGGAGATTAGAACTTTGTTATAATTAGAATAACATCGTTCTGTTTGGCTATAACACCGAGAGCGTTGTTAGTTTGACGGAGCGCAATTCTCCCTCCCTTTAATCGCTCAACCTCTCGAATGTTTTCCGTTTTCATCTGTTCGAGTCTTCTTCTGCGAAGATCGAAATCTTCAGATGAAGTTGATAATTTGACCAAGTTGTAAGTTGAAACACTCATAGTTTGTTCTCCAAAGGCATTATATATAAATAAATCAAAAGTTTATTTCAAAAAAGAAACCGCCCATACTTTTGACAGTAGGGCGGCCACCTGAGTCGTTTAGATTAAATTATCGTAAAGATTTTCCGCTATTTGCAGATTCTTTACGAAACCGTTTTCATCGTCTATTTCACTAGTAAGACGAGGCAGCAAATTAAATTGCCAACGCCTTGCTCTTGCCGTTGCTGCCGAAAGATCCGTTCTTTCAACATTTCTCTCAAGCATATGACATTCTTTAACAGTGCCAAATCTGTGACCATAAGGTTGGTTGTGATCTGTAATCATCACAATTCCTCTTTTAGTCACAAAAAAGTTTTCAGCCTTAGTTCTGGACCATTCCCAAGACCCAAATTTTGCAATTTTCTCTTCGATAGTAATTGCGTAAAGATTCATGATAAATCTCCTTTCATAGTGCCAATTAAAGATAATCAGTCTATCTATTAAAAGATATCTGAAACTTTATCGAACACTAATGCGGTTTATCACATTATACAATATTTTAGTGAATGTACTATTTATTACGGTATTTTGACATTTTAATAGATTCTAATAAGGAGATATAAGTGGCGAACGTTTATGATTATATAGATGCTATCTATTCTTTTGAAGCTGAACGTACTGAATTTGAAGTCGCTAAGAACGTGTCGCTTCAAAATATAATAAAGGCAAAAAGAAAATATGGTACATTAACTAAAATGTATATAAAATATTGTGATTTATCATATAAGAAAAGTATGTTTGATGAAAAAACAAATAAAAGTTATTATAGAAAACAAACTGATGATATAGCAAAAGAACCACGAAAGAAACCAGACGTGGACCCAATCTTACTTGATATAACTGGAATTGCTTTAGGACAGTTAGTATTATGTTGGACAGCAGAAGATAAGTCTAATTTAGATAATGCTAATCTTTATAAAGTATATCACGCTATAGTTTATAAAGAATCTCCTGAAGCTATTAAGCAATATAGAAGTAATAAAGACTTACGTCTTGAAGAGCAATTACTCTCATTAATAAAGAAGTTTTGGTTTTATTTAAATAAAATTGAAGCTCATTTTAAGAAAGAAAAGGCACGAGCTTATTTAATAAAAATTAAAAGAATTAAGACTTCTAAACAATATGAGAATCTTGTTAATTTTATAGATGAGATTAAACACCAAAAGAAAGGTTAAATTATATATCTATTACTAGGAGGAATCTATGGAAATAAGATATGTAGTTTATAAGAAGATGAGTAAGAAAAACCTACAAAGAATTAAGGAATTTTCTCACTCTTTAAACTTCTCTCCTTGTGTACACGATGATTTATTAATTGATAACTACTTTATCGAAGCTTTTAAAAATGAGAAACTAATTGGATTTATTGGAGGGCACACTTCAATAGATTTAAAAGTTCTTCGTGGAGAAATGGATAGAATAATCAAAAAGAAACTAGGAGCCTGTCGGACTTAGGCTAAAACGCATAAAAAAAAATTCCCTTAATAAAGAGAACATGATAGACTCAAAGGCATGAGCGAACGATTTGTAAACA
>JGI24698J34947_10000865_pt1 | contig 15278 bp, 16 predicted proteins | sample TergutMp193P3_FD_34947 | JGI IMG/M metagenome (IMG submission 34947) | reverse complement strand
TCCCCGGTTACGTTGGATTTCACATCGGTTGAGGTACAACCGACAAGCGCAAGGATGAAAGCCGCGCACAGTATCCATGCCGGCAACCGTCTTTTCTTCATAATAGCCTCCTTCAGATTTGGAAAACTCTTGTTGAGTTTCATATATCTATATGGCGATTTTTTGCGTTTTGGCGGAAAAAAAATGACAAACGTAATGTGTTTTTCGGGAAATTTTTTGCGGTTTGACGCTACTTTAAGGATAAAGGAAAAGAGTATATAGTAAACCAATGAAAATTCTGATCATCGGCTCGGGCGGAAGAGAGCATGCCCTGGCATGGAAACTGGCGCAGTCGAAAAAAGTCGAAAAGATCTACGCAGCCCCCGGTAACGGCGGAACCGCCGGGGAAGAAAAAACCGAGAATCTTTCCCTGGACGACGCCCTGAATCCTGATTCCACGGAAGGGCAGAACAGGCTGCTTGAATTCGCACGGAAGGAAAACATAGACATGACGGTGGTGGGGCCTGAAGCGCCCTTGGCCGCCGGCATTGTGGACAGGTTCCGTGGTGCAGGGCTCGCGATTGTGGGCCCCGATCAAAACGCCGCGAGACTTGAAACCAGCAAAGTGTATGCCAAGTCCTTCATGGCAAAGTACGGCGTCCGTACCACGAAAAGCAGGAAGTTCACAGGCCTCGCCGAAGCGCTGGAATACGCGGAAAAGCACTTCACCGCTGTTATCCATCATAATCTTATACGATTTTCCAGGTCTGACGTGCAGCCCCTGGTGATTAAAGCCGACGGACTTGCCGCCGGCAAGGGGGTGGTTATCACCGCAGATTTGGCGGAAGCGAAGCGGACCCTGGAGGCGTTTATGAAAGACGGCGCACTGGGAGAAGCCGGTAAAAACATCGTAATTGAAGAGTACCTGGAAGGGCTGGAAGTTTCGATACTCGCGGCGGTGAGCGTGGGTCCTGATGGGTCATCAGGCGGTCAAAAAAGCGTTATAAAGCCTTTCATCGCCGCGAGGGATCACAAGCGGCGTTTTGAAGGCGGCCTGGGACCCAATACCGGCGGCATGGGCGCGATTGCGCCTGTGCCGGATTTTACAGCGGCCTTACAAAAGGATTTTGAAAACGCCATACTCGCTCCCACCCTTAAAGGGATTAAGGCGGAAAAATTGGACTACCGGGGTTTTATCTTCTTCGGCGTAATGGTGAGCAAAAATCGCTGTTATCTTCTGGAATACAATGTGCGCCTGGGAGACCCGGAGACGCAGGCGGTACTCCCCCTCATGGATTCGGATTTGGCGGAGCTCTGCGAGGCGATTCTGGACGGAAACCTCTCGGACTTTCCACTCAAATGGAAAGCAGGCGCCGTCTGTGCACCGGTGGCTGTCACGGAAGGTTACCCGGGCCCTCATCGCAAGGGAAACCAAATAGCGATTAACGTTGAAGCGTTCGGGAAAACCGGCGCGCTGCTCTTTGTCGCCGGCGCCAACCGGGAGGCGCCTAGTTCCGCCCTGCGTACATCGGGCGGCCGGGTATTGGCGGTTTCCGCCGCCGGCGGCGACGCCGATGATGCCCACGAACGGGCGTACGAAGCCTTGCAGTATGTCAGTTTTGAAGGCATGGCATACCGGAAAGACATAGGCCGGGAAGAGAAGAAAGAGGAGAACGTTTATGGCTAATGTAGACCCGCTTGTATGGCAGATTCTTTTACTATTTGTCCTGTTAATGATCAACTCGTTTTTTACCTGCGCGGAAGTCGCGCTTATTTCGCTCAACAAAAACAGGCTGGAAAAAATGTCCGTATCCGGCAACCGTCAGGCGAAACGCATCCTTACCCTCACGCGCCAACCCTCAAAGTTTATCGCCTCGGTTCAGGTACTAATTACCCTGGCAGGCTTTTTGAGCAGCGCCTTCGCGGCGAGTAATTTTTCGGGAAGGCTCGCCAACTGGTTTGTTTCCCTGGGGACAAAAATTCCCGCCGACACCTTGTCAACCGCCTCAGTCGTGATCATCACCCTCATCCTTTCGTATTTTACACTGGTGTTAGGTGAACTCCTGCCAAAACGGATAGCCCTGAAAAAGGCTGACACCCTTGCCTTCGCGATTTCGGGTATAGTTCTCTTTTTCTCCCGGCTTCTCAAACCGGCTGTATGGCTCCTGACAAAAACCACCAACGGCCTCTTGAGGGTCATCGGCATCAACCCGGAAACGGACGCCGAGTTGATCACCGAAGAGGAGATACGCCTGATGATCGACGTGGGCAGCGCGAAGGGCGCCATCACAAACGAGGAAAAGGAAATACTCAACAATGTTTTTGAGTTTAACAACAGGAACGCCGGGGAGGTTATGACGCACCGCCGGGACACTGTGCTGCTCTGGCTTGAGGACAGCGATGAGGAATGGGAAAAAACAATCAGCGAAAACAAATGCGCTTTTTTCCCCGTTTGCGGCAAGGACACGGACGATATCGCGGGCGTGCTTAAAGCAAGGGATTACCTGAGCCTCAAGGATCGCCGCCGCGAAACCGTTATGGCAAAGGCGGTAAAGCCCGCCCAGCTTGTCCCCATCACGGTAAGAACCGATGTGCTTTTCGAGCGGATGAAAAAGAACCGTAATCATTTCGCGGTGGTCCTGGACGAGCACGGCGGCATGATGGGAATTGTCACGATGAAGGATCTTCTGGAAGAACTGGTTGGCAATCTCAACGACGACATCTCCAGCCCGCCGGAACTGCCTTTGATCAAAAAGACCGGCCCTGAAACCTGGATTGTCAACGGCGCAATTTCGCTTGACAAGGCCGCCCAGGAACTTGGCGTTCCCCTGCCAGTCGACCGTTACGACACCTTCTCGGGCTTCGTGTTCAGCCTCCTCGGCGGAATTCCCGAAGACGGCACTCAGGCGGAACTGGAAGACGGGGAGCTTAATATAAAGGTCCTGGTTGTCCGGGAACACAGGCTGGAAAAAGCGTTGGTGCGGGTCAGGAAAGGCCCGCAAAACTCTGGATAAAGCATACGATTCAGTTGAAACTGTAACTAAGGACATAAGAGTCCGGCGTATCAGGATCAATATATCCCGTATCAATAAATCCGGCCTTCTCATACACTCTTACCGCGTGCGTGTCCTCCATTTTAACACAAATCTCAACAGTTTCGTATTTTCTTTCCTTCGCTAAAATACCTAAAGCCAATTTCAATGCCTGGCTGCCAAAGCCCATGTTTTGATAACGGCGGTCAATCAGGAACTGTTCTATCGTATAACAGGCAGGTTCTTCAAACAACTCCATGAACATTATAACACCAACGATCGTTTCATCGTTTACGATTGCCAGGGCTCGCGCGTTCCGGTTTCGTTTTGCATACGCCCTTGCCAATATACTTGTCGGAGAGGCCACATAGGCTGCTTGTTCCCCGGTAACTTCCAATCCACAAACCATTCGATAATTATCTTCTGTTATGTCAATTAGTGAAATCATTATACCAAACTTCGTTTACCAGCATTTTATCCTCCTGCGAAGATACCACCGCTAAACCATTACGAGGAGTCTTATAAAATTGTTAAACCAGGTTTCTTACTTACCGGGTTTGGAGCCTATGAGGGTGAAACTCAAACTTGACTGGTAGCGTTCGGCGCTTTCGGGGTTGGTGATTTTATCGGAAGCGAAGAACCCGACAGAGCCGGTGGAAAATTCCTTTTCATGGGCGTAGAGAGTAGACCAGACCTTGCCATCACTGTCCTTTATGGTTATCTCAAGAAACTTCGGCGCCTTTGGGTCGCGTTTTGCGGGTTCCGGCATATTATCCTCCTGTGTTCAATTGCATTTTCATTATAGATATCATCTTGCATACTTACAATAGGCTTGCGCCGGGCGCTTTGTCCTCGCAGGGGACTTTTACCTGACACTTGCCGCAGCCATAGTACGGGGGGTGTTTTGCTTTCACGGCGTCAAGAAACTCGGAGCAGGGGTAATGGAGTTTTCCCTTTTCTTTGGAGATTGCTTTGGCAGGGCAGTTTGCGGCACATGCGCCGCAGAGGGTGCAGTAGTCGTACACGCCCCTGTAGGGGCGTTCCGTAGGTTCAAATTGGGCGCTGGTGATAACGCTGAGGTAACGGCCCGCGACGCCCTTGCGGGTGATGAGCCCCTTGGAAAGGCCGAAAGTCCCAAGGCCCGCCGCGTAGGCGGCGTGCCGCTCAGACCAGTTGGTCGTATAAAAGGCCTGTTCGGTTTTGTCGTTTACTAAAGGATTTCGCGAGGAAATACGGGGATCGCCCATGGGAGTCAGAGCGGCAAAGCCCTCTTTTTTCAGCAGATCTTCCGCAAAGCGGCAAATTTTCACCTGAAAAGCCTGACCCTCGATCCTGCCGTGGAGCCATTCGTACGCCGGCCATGTCATATCAAGCCGATTGGCTTCCCTGACGCGAGCTGAGAAGGGAAGAAAGACAGAAATCACCGTTTTTGCCCCCGGAAGCCACTCCTCAGGGGCCATGAAGTGAGCACCGATTACTTCTGGTTTTTTGGCTTCCGTAAAAAAGGGATCCTTCGCGGAGGCATACCCCAAAAGAGGCTCGTCAAAGATAGCCATTCCCTCAAGGTCAGGCCTGAGCGCATCTTCTTTTTTTATGAAATTATCCTGGGAGCTGAGTATGTGATCCTTAAGCGTCTTTTCAAAATATGTTTTCTCCATTGCTCTCTCCTTTTCATTATTTCCTGTGCAAACAAGACAACTCCTTATCTATCCATATCTTTATATCATTGACCATTTTAAGCGCCGAATCATCCAAAGAAAAACTAAACCCATGACAACCGTTTTGGCAAGGTTCGCCGAATCTTTTCGGATTGCAACCATATCCCCTGGCGATTTTTTCCTGCAATGGCAGGGGGAAATTTTTGATTGTGTCAGGATATTTATTGGTGTTTTGCGCCTTAATCATAAGCCGGTAACCGGGAACAGGCGACGCATAAAAAGAACATATTTCTTTGTTCTCATGAAAGTAATGAAACCCAAGGTTGATACCACAATACGACGGATTACATATCAATCCCGCCTCTAACCAATGCCCGTTCATTTTCAATACAAAATCACGAATCTTTACGGGCAGCGAATGGGCAAAATCATTCAAGCGGGAAGCCACGTCAGGTTCTTCCGCCATCAGCACCCTATAATCGCACCACTGAAAAATCTCGTGGTTGGCTTTTGTGCGTAGTTCTTTTTGGGCAATCGCCATGACCTTTATTCCTGTCAGCACAACTGGATTATCAGGATATGTCACTTCGAGCTTTGCAAGCTCTGGCAGTGTTGGTTTTGCCGTATCCAATTCAATGCCATCGAAACAGAAACCGCAATCTGCAAGAAATCGTAAAGCCTCAGCTACTTTTACAGCAGAAAGGTTCGATTTACCACACCCGCCTTCTTTCATTGCGGAGCTGTATAATAGTTGCAGATCACGAAGTATCAGCGATTCATGGTTGCCATCAAGCTTGCCATGATACCCTATTTTGAATAAGACATTATTGATATTGTACAATAATGGGAATCTTACTTCCAGACTTAAATGGGAGTCAATATTTTTCACAGGCTTGTCATACAGGTGGCTGTCAGCGATTAACCGGTCGCATAATAAATAAAGGAAATCCCTGTAAGCGAGAATTCCGCTGCGTGTATTTTCTTCGCTTGAAATTTTTTTGAACATCGGTTTGAGTGCGTATGATTCAGGTATGTTCGCGGGGATTATGCCCTTTAAGTAGGCCGCCGCATCTTTTAAGGTTTTTTGCTGCGTTTTCTCTTTGTCCATATTGTTTCGCCTAACCTTTTTTCACGCCCAGCTCCGTCAGGTGCTTCCCGATGTGCTTTTCCAGCGCCTGGGCGTAGTCTTCCTCGTGTTCCTTCCAGAACTTGTAAAGCCTGTCCCTGAAGGTAAAACTGCCGTCGGCGTTCTTTTTGGTCAGGATGAGGCCGTAGGTTATGTGAATGAGCTGGCGGCTGTCGTTCTGGTTGAAGAGGCTGGGTAGCTCCTTGTCGGAAAGCTTGTCCATGTCGGGAATCTTACTGAGGTCCGTGGTCACATGGTAATACTTCCTCGCCTCGTCGAAAGCCTCAAGGGCGTATTTATGCGCCTCACGGTACAGGGCAGGGTCTCCCTGCGCGACTACCCGCATGGCCTCAAGCCAGTTGGTTCCGGCAGTTTTAACATGGAAGATGTTCCGAGTGGCCTTGTCGATGTAGGGAAACACTGTGAATTTATCCGAACCTGAATGAATCGAGAGCTTGTATTTGAAATACCGCGCGATAACCGCGTGAACGTTTATCTCCTTTTCAAACTGGACAATATCACCGACATAATCGATCCCCTTCTGGAATTCCCCGCAGAACCGAGGCGCCATCGTGGCGAAGGAAACGCCTGAATCGATCAATTCCCTGGCAACGAAATAGTGTTGCAGCGGAGTGGTCGGCGTGGATGTTTCGTCAATCGAGATTTCAAAATCCGCTTTGTACTTTCCATCGCTGAAAAACTTTTTGTAAATGTCGACGGCAAAGGCGATGGCTTTTCCGTACACCGCGACTATCTTTTTAAGTTCCCCCTCGGTAAAGGAAAGTCGCACACCCTCACCAATATCGAATTCTTTTCCCAGGTACTTGTCTGCATAATTTTTAGGCAGAGGAGGCGCGTTCTCGTCGGTCACGTTGTTGTTGATATGCTCCGAGCAATCCAGCGTGATCATGGTAAAACCGAGGGAAAGGGCGTACTCAACATCGCTTGCGGTTTTAAGGTGATCGCCGTCCGCGCCCCACTCCTTTTTAAAGCCCTCGCGGAAGACCGCGAAAGTCACCGTGTCCAGCACGTCCTCGTAGGTGCGGTTGGTGAGGTTAAGTTCCCGTATGGACTGCTGGGCAAGCACCGGGTAGGCGTCGTATTTCTCAAACAGCCTGATATGCCCCGGAGCGGCAATGCCCAACCGGTCGCCCACGCCGAAGCTGCGATCCTTGCCGAGCACCCTGGAAGGAGCGGTAAAGGGGAAGGCCGCCCTCAAAACAACCGCGTTTTTGTGGTTCAGGGGACATTCCAGTCTTCTGTCCGGAAGTTCCTCTCCTTCAAATCCGGGATTTGCCCCCTGGACAACAAGAAAATCCTCGCCGCCTTCTTTGGCCATAAAAATGGTGGTGCCACCATTCTTATTTATTGATTTCTCATACGCATCGAATCCCTCGTAATTCATATATTCTCCTTTATCGTCATTGATAACGAATTTGTATTGCAATCGTATTGATAGTATATCACAATAATATAAGCAATATCACAAAGACAGGAGCCTGTAGTGACCGGAAAAGAAATCCTCGAACACCTGAATTCCCATGACTCAACCGAACTGTTTACGTCCCTTTACGGAGATGACGAAGTTGACGCGGCGCGGCAGCGTTACCGCAGCCTGATTGAAGGGCTTCTATCTGACTTTCCCCGGGAGGACTTTCCCGAAACCGCCGGGGAACTCCGCGTGTTTTCCGTCCCCGGCCGCACCGAGCTTGGCGGTAACCACACCGACCACAACCGGGGCAAGGTTCTGGCCGCTTCGATTCAACTCGACGCAGTGGCGGTAGTCGCCCCGCGAAACGACAACCGAGTCTTGTTCCGCTCTGTCGGCCATTATGACGTGAAGATCGACATCTCCGATCTTTCGATGCGTGAAGATGAAAGGGGCCACGCCGACGCCCTTATCCGGGGGATTGCCGCCGAATTCGCGGCGCAGGGTACGCCGGTGCACGGCTTTACTGCTAACGCCAGCAACCTGGTCCTGTCCGGATCGGGCCTCTCCTCAAGCGCCGCTATCGAGGTTCTCTTCGCCAAAATCTTCGACAACCTTTACTCAGACGGCAAGAGGAGCGCCCTCGATCTAGCCAAGATGGGGCAGAAGGCTGAGAACATCTACTTCGGGAAGCCATGCGGCCTCATGGATCAAACCGCCTGCGCGTCGGGCGGGGCTGTGGCCATCGACTTTGAGGATCAAAAAAACCCCAGGGTCAAGGGAATAAATTTCGATCCCGCCGCCGTTGATTTTGCCCTCTGCATAGTGAACACCAAGGGAAGCCACGCGGATCTGACCCCCGACTACGCCGCGATTCCCTCGGAGATGAAGGCCGTCGCCGCTTTCTTCGGCAAAACCGTGCTGAGGGAGCTTCCAGAGGAAACCCTGATGGCGCGCCTTCCGGAGCTTCGAAAAGCCGTAGGTGACCGGGCGGTACTCAGGGCCATTCATTTTTTCAGTGAGAACCGCAGGGTGGACGCAATGCTGATGGTTATGCAAAAATTAAAAGCCCTTCCTGTAGAAGCCATGGGAATGTTTCTCACCCTTGTAGAGGAATCCGGGGATTCGTCATGGGAACTTTTACAGAACATTTTCTCCCCAAGAAATACCGCCGAGCAAGGCTTGACTTTAGCCCTTGCCCTTACCAGAAACTTCCTTGAGGGCGAAGGCGCATGCCGGGTACACGGCGGCGGCTTTGCCGGAACGATTCAGGCATATATCCCAATGGAAAGGCTTGATGATTACCGGAAGCTCATGGAAGGGGTCTTTGGGGCAGGTGCGCTCACGGTTCTGAGGATACGACAAGTAGGGGCGGTTGAGGTTTTTACCTGACATTTCAGGAAATCGGAATACAATTGGATTTCAATGATACGTTTACCTGAATTTGTAGACAGGGACATATACAAATGGGCTTGCTCTGAAGTATTAAACAAGAAAAATATAGAAACAAAAAACGCAAAATTTTTGAAATTGAAGGAAGGTTTATGTGTTCAGTGTATGCACATAGGCTCTTATGATGACGAAACAAGAACAATTGATTTGATAGAGGATTTTATTGGGGAAAACAGTTTTATAAATGACATTAACAACAAAAGAAGGCACCATGAAATATATCTATCCGATCCCCGGAAAACAGCGGCAACAAAACTCAAAACCGTACTAAGAATACCAGTAAAAAGAAAACCGGGACATTAACGTCAATCCTCAGGAACATGGGTAAAAAAAGTGAAACCATGGACATGAATTGACAATATGTCCAAAAAACGCTAAATTTTGGACATGTATTAACAATATGGATAAAAACCAGGAAAATATACCCATGTATTGACAATATGGGTAAAAAATGCTAGATTTTGGACATGAAGAACATCGAATGCCAGGTACCTTTGCTACCCTTGGATATGGACCTTATTGAAACCAAAGCTGTTTTGCGGAAAGAAGCAGAGGCAAGGCAGGCTTTAGCCGAATTGTCAGGATTTGCCTACACAATTCCCAATCAAAACATACTTATTAATGCCATAGCCCTACAAGAGGCAAAAGAGAGTTCCGCTATTGAAAATATTGTTACGACCCAGGATGAACTGTATAAAACATTGGCAGTAAAATCGCCAACTGTAGATCCATCGACAAAAGAGGTAATAAATTACAGGGAAGCCGTATACAAAGGCTGCGATAATGTTAAAAAAAGGAATATAATAAGTGTCAGCGATATATGCAAAATACAGGAAACCATCGTTGGAAATAATGCCGGGATAAGAAAATTGCCCGGAACATCGTTGGTTAATGATACTACTAACGAAATCATTTATACACCCCCACAGGATTATGATGAAATTTGTTATTTGCTTGATAATTTCTGTGAATACCTGAACAATGATGAAAAGAGCCTCTGGAAGATGGCGGTACTGCACTATCAATTTGAGACCATACACCCATTTTACGACGGTAATGGAAGAACAGGGAGAATAATAAATATTTTATACTTAATATTGAAAGAACATATAGATACTCCCATCTTATATTTAAGTTCATACATAATAAAAAATAAAAATGCCTATTATTCCTTTTTCCAGGAGATCAGGGAAAAAAATGTATGGGAAAACTGGATTCTATATATTCTGGGTGGAATAGAAGAAACATCAAGACAAACATTGGAAAAGATAAAATCAATTAAGAGTTTATTTGAATTGACATTGGAGAAAATAAAAGAACAATGTCCTAAAATTTATTCGAAGGAACTGGTGGAAATAATTTTTGAGAATCCATATTCAAAAATTGATTTTCTGGTGAAAAAGCTTGATATTAACAGGAAAACAGCGTCAAAATATCTAAAAGAACTGGAAGAGAAAAATTATTTGTCGCATTTACAGACCGGAAAAGAAATATTATACATACACAATGATTTAATGAGAATATTAAAGGGATAAAATCAGAGGTTTTTATGAAGTCATTAATTAAATTATTCATTTTTGATATGGGCGGTGTAGTTGTGCAGAACTCGTCTATTGCTGGCGCGATAGCCGCTCATCTGGGGATAAGTACGAGAGAATTTCTTCGAGGTACATCATCGGATCATGAGAATACTCACGCATCGTCATATAATCTAAGCGATATTTCTGCCATTACGCAGGGAAAACTTAATTCGGAGCATTTTTGGGGTAATTTTACCCAGCGCACAGGCATCGCGGTTTCTGGCGATCCCTGGTATGATTTATTCGATCCTGTTTTTGATAAAAATATTGCCGCAATAATTGCCCGTCTTAAAACCAACGGTTACCGTGTAGTCTGCGGCACCAATACAATTGAGGCGCATTACCGCAAACACGGGGAACGGGGGGATTATTCGATCTTTGACGCGGTGTATGCTTCACATTTAATGGGAATTATGAAACCGGATATGGCTTTTTGGCGTTACATCTTATCGAAAGAAAAAGTCCTGCCATCAGAAGCTTTTTTTATCGATGATTCTGAGGAAAATATTGATACAGCAAAAAAACTGGGGCTTGCGACCCATCTATTTACAGACACAGAAGAACTGGCAAATAGTTTGAGAACGTATGGCGTATAATCATAGACAAATGACGCCGTTACGACTTCAAAGTCCCGCCCGATCCCCAGTTGTCAAATTCCATGATGGTAAGATTGAAATTCTCTTCTTTTATGCCCAGCTCACTGGAAAGCATTGCCAAGGTTTCCTCGGTGAATTTTTTCTTGGGTTCGAAGTCGGACTTGTGAAAGAGCCGGAGATCGATAAATGCGCCTTCGACCTTTTGCCCGGCCTTGTAAAAGGTCCTGCCATCGGAAAAATCTACCATAAGATACGCCTCGGCCTTTGTGGGGATGATAGCGATAAGGCGACCCAGTTCGGTTTTGATCTTTTCCCTTTGGGCGTCTGAAAGTTTTTTACTGGTGCTAATGCTAATATAGGGCATATTTACCTCGCTTTGAATTATTGTTAAGCTCAAGTATGATAGTTATTCCGCTTGATGTCAAACCGGGATTCAAGCCGGACACCAGATCAACGAAAAGGAGGCGCTATGTATTTTGATTCACCCGGGCCAGAGAATACCAGGGAAACCGTGAAAATCGCCGTGCAGGAGGCCGTGGAGCGGCAGGTTCCGTGCATTATCGTCGCGTCCAACACCGGCGCTACCGCCAGGGCCCTTGTCGAGGAAGGCCGGGCGCGGAATTACGGCGGGAAGTTGATCTGCGTTCCCCATGTGTACGGCTTCAAGGAAGGCGGGAAAAACGAACTTTCCGATGAAGACCGGGCAGCGCTTGAGAAGCAGGGCGTGAAGATCTGCGTCGCGGCCCACGCGCTAAGCGGCGCAGAACGCGCCTTGAGCCGCAAGTTTCAGGGCGCATATCCGGTGGAGATCATCGCTCACACCCTGCGCATGCTGGGCCAGGGCACGAAGGTCTGCGTCGAAATAGCGGTGATGGCACTTGACGCGGGGCTTATCCCCTACGGGAAACCCGTGATTGCCCTGGGCGGAAGCGGCCGGGGCGCGGACACTGCGGCGATTCTCACGCCGGGCTACAGCAGCTCCGTCTTTGACACCAAAATCCACGAGATCCTCTGCAAGCCGCGCTTGGAAAATTGAAGAAGAACCTCGCATGGAGGCGCAGAGGCACAGAGGAAAAGGTAAGACATTGGACTCCATCAGCGAACTGCAAAGGATAAACGCCGCTCTCTGTGCGGGATTCGAAAACTTGCGTTTCGCGCCGAAGGTGCACACGGTCTACAATCCCCTCGTCTATGCGCGTGAACCGCACAACCGCTACCTCGAACTCGCGGGCGTNGCGCCAAAGAAAGTGATCTTCCTCGGGATGAATCCGGGGCCCTGGGGCATGGCGCAAACCGGCGTCCCCTTCGGGGAAGTCGCCGCCGTGCGGGACTGGCTCGGCATAGAAGAGGCGGTCGGCAAGCCCGAAAACGAACACCCGAAGCGCCCCATCGAAGGCTTCGCCTGCGCCCGCTCCGAAGTCTCAGGCCGCCGCCTCTGGGGCCTCTTCCGCGAGCGCTTCGGCACCCCCGCAACCTTCTTCCGCGACCACTTCGTTGCGAATTACTGCCCCCTCGTCTTCATGGATTCAGGCGGCGCGAACATCACGCCCGACAAACTGCCCGCCGACAAAACTGCCCTTCTCTTCGGGTTTTGCGACGCCGCCCTCGCAAAAACCATAAAGCTACTTAAACCCGAATGGGTCATCGGCATCGGCGCTTTCGCGAAGAAACGCATCGACGCTCTGGCAAAAAATAGTACCTATGCCCTGGAGGGCCTGTTTTCTACCGCGCAGATACTTCACCCCAGCCCCGCAAGCCCCAAAGCGAACGCTGGTTGGGACAGGGAAGTGACAAAGACGCTTGAGGGGTTAGGGGTGTGGGACAAGTAGAGCCCAGGCCAGCGGAACCCACGACAGAATCACCACAACGCCAAGAATCACATACCCCGCTGGCTTCGTTTTGGACGACTTATTCGCACCAGCATTCGAGACGTTCTCCGAATTAAGATCAGGGGCCGCTATGTCATCGCCGCTTAACTCGAACAGCAGGCTGTCAATGTCGGCGATGAGGGTCTTCCTTCTGACGCGGCGCTTTTGGTTCATCAGAAGGGCAAAGACGCGAAAGGACTCGCCTATCATCTCGCCGAAGAGGCCGGGAATCCTGAGGTCGCTTCGAATGGCGAGGCGCGACAACATGATGAGGGCTTCGAGGGTTACCGCGCGGTGGATGCCCACGGCGAGGGCGCCCTGGGTAATCTTTAGCGGCCCGACTGTAAACAAAACACGCCCGTAAGGGACGATGAGGTTGAACGCGATGATGCCGAGAATGACCAAGAGCATGAGGAGGGGGTTGTTTTTTTTCCCCGCAAGGGCGGCAAGGAACCAGAAGAACAGGAACAGGAGAACACGGAGCGGGGTCGAGGGGTTAAAAAACAGGGCGGGCATGATGGCAAGGCCGGCGACGGCGAGCGCGTTTGGCCCGAAGAGGCCTTCGTAAGCTTCCCGTCTAATCTGTCGGCATTGCTTTAGCGTTTTCATTTACCGTCCAAGTGTATACGTTTTTTCATACTTACATAAGTTTGACAAGCCATGTTTCGGTATGGTAAAATCGTAATGTCGCAAAGGAGCTTTTATGAAAGCGAAGCGTTTATTTCTGTTTCTGGCAATGCCGGTAATACTGGCATTGGTATCATGCGACAACGGAACAACAAACGGCGGCTACAACGTTCCGGGAAGTACCCTTGCGGAAAAACTGGACTGGCTTAGGACCAACGCGGAAAGCGACGGTAGCTATATTCTTGATGTAAATACAGATGAAAGTATCAACTCCAACCAGAGGCTTGAGTACAGCGGCAAGAACAACGTCACCATAACCCTGAGGGGTTCAGGCGGAAGCCGGATCGTTAGCCTTTCAAACAACGGAAATATGTTTCAGGTAAGGACTGGCGTTACCCTGGTTCTGGACAATATTACCCTGAGGGGCCACGGCTTCAACTCCAATTCATTGGTTTATGTCAGATCCGGCGGGGCACTTCTAATGAACAACGGCGCGGTCCTTACCGGCAATATCACCGAAGGAAACAGCGGCGGCGGGGTATGGGTAGAAGGGACCTTCACCATGAACAGCGGAACTATTTCCGGTAATGCCGCCAAAAATGACGGCGGCGGGGTGGTGGTGTCAGGGGGATCTTTCACCATGAACGGCGGAACCATCTCCGGCAATAACGCAAGCAATGGCGGCGGGGTAGCCGTGCTTGCCAAAGGCACCTTTGTCATGAGCGGAGGAACCATCTCCGGCAATATCGCGAGAACCGGCGGCGGCGGCGCGGCGGTGTTATACGGAACCTTTACCATGAGCGGCGGGACTATCTCCGGCAATATCTCCGAAGGGGACGGCGGCGGGGTGGTTGCGACTAATGTGAGCGGCACCGGCGGTTCAGTAACCGGGATCGGGAACTTTATCATGAACGGCGGAACCATTTCTTCCAACAGCGCGAGGAGTGGCGGCGGAGGGGTTGGCGTCAGTAGTGAAGGAACCTTTGTTATGAACAACGGTTCCATCACAGAGAATTCAGGCACAAACGGCGGCGGGGTATCAGTGGCGCTTAACACTACCTTTACCATGAGCGGAGGAACCATCTCCGGCAATACCGCGAGCACTAACGGCGGCGGGATATTCGTGGTGGGAGTTTTTACCAAAACCGGCGGAACCATTACAGGCTATAACAGCGACCGGAGAATCGGAAACGTGGTAAGCAACAGCCGCGGTATTGCGGAAACGGAAAGCGGCCACGCGGTGTATGCATATTATTCCGGCAGCAGAGTCAGAAAACGCAAGGAGTCCACCGCCGGAACGGAGACGAACCTGTCCTACGCCGGCAGAACCGGTTCATTCAGCGGGGAGTGGGATTTTTAGTGGTTGATTGTTTTCGCGTAATTGCGGATAGTTAAGGCATGAGCAATTACGGGTTTGATGACCCCCAGGATAACAAAAAACAGAAAAAGAACTCCGGTCCCCAATTCCCCTTTGGCGGGGGAGGCGGACCGAAACTTCCCGAGTTCAACCCATTTGGCGGCTGGAAATTTTCCATCATTTATATCATAATACTCATTATCGGCCTTAGCCTCTTTAACTATGTATTTCTCCGCAGGGTAAATCCCACCATAGATTTCTCCGAGTTCAAAGCGAGAATCGCAAGCGGCGAAATAAGGCGGGTTGAACTCACCGATTCTTACTTCACGGGCTATGCCTCTTCCGANAGGCGGGACAATGTCAGCGGCACTGTNTTCCAGCAAAGGAATTCGCCTGAACCGGTCTACCGCACGGTGCCCATCAACGACCCTGAAATAATCAAGCTCATGGANGATAAGGGCGTGGCNTATTACGCGGTTTCCAGGGAAGGAAGCGCGATTCTCAATTTTATCTTTAGCTGGGTTCTGCCCATCGCCTTTTTCCTTTTCATCTGGCGTTTCCTCATGAAGCGCCT
>JGI24698J34947_10000864_pt1 | contig 15280 bp, 10 predicted proteins | sample TergutMp193P3_FD_34947 | JGI IMG/M metagenome (IMG submission 34947) | reverse complement strand
TCAAGCAATGCCGCGCCGAATGAGTACACAAAACCGTTACAGCTTGTCAGTACGCCGTGATAGAACAAAAGCCAGCCCTCGGTGGTTTCAATGGGACAGGGACCGGCTCCTATCTTTGTGCTTTGCCAGCCGCCGCAAGGCGACATGACATGACGATGCTTTCCCCAGAAAACAAGATCAGGGCTTTCCGAATAAAAAATATCGCCAAACGGAGTATGCCCTGAATCACTTGGGCGGCTGTACATGGCATAATTTTTACCGATCTTGCGCGGAAACAGCGCTCCGTTGCGGTTATAAACCATCATGGGATTTTCCATTTGGTAGAATTTTTCAAAATCATAAGTGTAACCCATGCCGAGGCTTGCCCCGTGATAACCGTTACACCAAACTATATAGTAGCGATCTTCGACAAAGATTACGCGGGGATCGTACTTGTAGTCGGAATCGGGCAATTCGGGATCGGTCTTGATAAACTGAACCGGCTTATCTTCGATTTTCCAGTTAATGCCGTCCTTGCTACGCCCGGCATGAATGTCCATGTGCCGCGCCGTATCATCGCAGCGGAAAACACCGGCATATTCGCCCTTGAACGGAACAACCGCGCTGTTAAAAATACTGTTCGAGTAAAGGGTTAAATCCCTCGGTATGATGGGGTTTTTTGAATACCGCCACATAACTTCTTTTTTAGGATCGCTGGAAGCCGGTCTGTCTTCCCAGGGAATATTCGGCAGGCTGACGCCATTCACTATAAGATTGCTCATATCATCTCCTTGTATAAAAAAATATCCCGGCAATTATAAAAATTACCGGGAATTCACAAACGATTTAAACCCTGATTAGCGGTTCATTTCATCCAAAAGTGCGTTAATTCTTGGTGTCAAGCTTTCAATGAGCTGTGCGGGGTTTCCTTTAAATTCCCAAAGATCCCAAACAATGTCTGAATGCGGGTATCCGGGGATCAGAGCAAAGTTTCTGTAAGTAACATAGCGGGGATCTTTTGTCATGGCAACTGACTCGTCAACAGCGCGGCGGTCGCGGAAAGCCCAATAATGGCCTTGTTTCCAGTCCGTGTCCATAGGAATATTCCAGAGATCAAAAGCGCGAAGAATTATATCAACTTCCTGCGGTGTAAAAATATTGGGAACTACCCATACAACTTCTGTAAGGCTCATGCGGTAATCAGTGGCTCTTGGGCCTTTGGGCGGCAGTACGCAGCCATAATCATCAGCCATTTCAGGCATCTGGCCTTTTCTCCATTCAGGCGCGATTAACATTCCAACGCGGCCGTCAAAGAACTCGGTGAAATCCCAATCCCACGCGGCGCCTGTAGGCCGGGTCTTCATGACGCCTTCTTCAACCAACGTAAGATAAAACTGCATAGCTTCAAGAAATTCAGGTCTGTTTGTCGCATTTATGAATTTGCCTTGAGAGTCTATGATAACATAGTTGGCGTTGTTTCCATACACAAACGCGTTCATAACTTCACGGGGATCATCGCAGGGTAATCCGTAGTAATCAATAATACCGTCGTTATTTATATCGCGTGTAAGCTGTTTCGCGATATTATGAAAGGTATCCCATGTCCAAGTACCGTCTCTCTGTAAATTATACAGAAGATCCGGATCAAGACCGGCTTCCCTAAAGAGCCTCTTGTTCCAGAAAAGGAAGTTACCCTGCCAACTGTCGCCGCCGAGTCCAAGTGAAACGGCGTACTGTTTTCCGCCAAAGGTAAACAGATCTTCCATCATTTTATTATAAGCTTGTTTTTCACCCGCGACAGGTACTCTATTGTTCAGTTTGACGCTGCTGTCGCTAATCGGATAAAGCAATCCCTGTTTATACAATGTCATTGCCCAATCGGCAGGAAGAGCGTACATAGAATACGTTTTATTTCCTGACATAATATTTGATGTTACTATTGGGAAGTAATCATCCCAGCCGGAAAGCTCATCTACCCGAATTACCATTTGGTTATCAGCCAGAACTTTTTTCCGGTGTTCAAGCTCCAGTTCCTCACCCTCGTTCCTTGGTACATAGGTATTCACATCATAAGCATTACTCCATGATGCGAAGATTACCTGAGCGCCTTTGAGATTAGGACCTTTGCTACCGCCGCACCCTGTAAATACAAAAAGACTCGCTACAAGAATTAGCGCGCACAAAAAAACCCCAATTTGACCTGCTCTTTTTAACATGTCATTCCTCCATAATAAAAAATAATTTATCCCAAGCGGTTTTTCCGCATTGAAACCAACGATAAAATACACCTTATTTTACATCTTTATTCCTGTCTGTGTCAAGGACTCTACAAATGCCCTTTGAGCCAAAAGATACAGCAATACCAGCGGGGCAAGGCATAATAACATTCCGGTCGAGACAATAGCCTGAAGATACGCAATCGGCGGCTGTGACATAAGGCCCCCCGTACCGCTGCCCCAGGAATTGATACTTGCCCAGTAATGGTAAAAGCTATCTGTTAGCTTGCTCAGGGCAAGCGATATCAATTTATAGTTCCGTAAAAACAATGTTGTAAAAAGAGTATCCGTCCACTGCCACACAAAGGAAAACAGGAAACAGGAAGTAAGCATTGGGGCGGCATCGGGGATCATAATACGGGCAAAGGTATAGAATCTGCCGCATCCGTCCACATAAGCGGCTTCTTCAAGTTCCTTTGGCACGCCCCGGAAATACTGCCTTAATAAAAAGATATACAATCCGCTTTTGAGGCCCATGGCAGTCGCGGAAAGCAGCAAATAACCGGAAGGACTGCCCAGTAAGTTCAGAGTCCTGCCCGTAATCAGCTTAACAATTCCAAATATATCAAAAAACTGAAAGTTAAGGTATATAGAAGACATTATAGTCTGCGGCGGAACAACTATTAACAGAAAAACGCACATAAACAGAATATTTCTCCCAGGGAACTTGTATCGCGCAAAACCATAAGCCGTCAATGTGCAGGCGGATACCTGTAAAAAAGCGCTGATAGTCAAAAAGATAATTGTCTGTAAAAGCGTAGACCAGTAATTCAACAACTGCATCGAAATTTGATAATTTGATGTCGAAAAATTACGGGGAATGCTTATAACAGTCGCATCGAACAGATCCTGTTGAGCCATAAAACTAACGGAAAGTTTGTTCAATAACGGCTGCAGGATAAGGAAACACAGCCCGAAAAGAAGAACGGCACGGAATATCTTATAGGAAACATCCACAATGGTATTTTTAAGGACGTACATTAACCGGGGGTTTAGTCGATTACTCATAGTAATACACCTTCTTTGAAAATATTGAAAAAGTTACCCCTATGACAATTATAACTATGAGAAAATAAAACCATGCCATAGCGGCCGAAAAACCAAAGTCCAGATTATTAACCAATGCCAGGAAGATTTTTTCCATGACACGGTTATCCGTCCTTATAAAGTAGTCTACCACACTATATACAGCATTAACAAGTATTAAAGAGCTTACCATAGGGAATGTTATCTTCCAGAAACATTCCCAGCTTGTCGCGCCTTCAATTTTGGCTGCTTCGAACATGCTGACAGGAATAGTCTGCAAGGCGGACAAAAAGATAATAATTTGAATGCCGGAAGCCATCGCGATGTTGTATATTTGATTTACTACCTGAAAGATATATTTCATAAATCTGCTTGCGGCTCCTTCGACAGCAAGTATATTTTCAAGAACGCCTGTTATTGATGTCTTCATCTGGTTGCTTTGTTTTATTGTTTCGGCCAGACTATGTAACAGAGCGTTATTTGTCTCAAGCCCTATCAATACGCCGGAAGACAGAATCACGGGTAAAAAGAAGATAGCCCTGACAAATCCCCTGGCTTTAAATTCCTGATTTAAAATAAGGGCAATAAAAAGACTAAAGATAATTACAGCCGGGACTATTAACACCATGCGTACAAGTTCTTCGACAAGCAAGCGGTTAAATTCAGCGTCAATCGTAAGAGCTCGCCGCAGGTTTTCAAGCCCGGTAAAATCCAGCCTAAAACCGTAATTAATAACATCAATGGTAACTTTGCTGAATACCATACGAAACGATTCAAAGATCGGAAGCAGCATAAATAAGATAAAGCCGATTATAAAAGGAAGAACAAATAAATATCCCGCGCGGGCATTTTTACCTTCAAGCGTAAAATCAAGTTTTTCATTTCTCTTCGTGAAGTATTTTGGGAAATATTTTACAAGAAAAACCGGAAAAAAATTTGTAAATTTCATTAGTCCCCCTGCCTTAACACAACATAACTATTTGCGCTGATATATCTGTCATAATAATGAACAGCAAAGTTACTTGCGTTTACAATTACTCTGGTTCCATCCTCATAACTTGTCATAGTTACTCCAGAAGATAGAATCACGTGATCTGTAATAGCCTGACTAAACAAATTCCCAAAATCGGCTGTAAACCGCTTGTATAAAGCGTCAGCGTCTTGAACCCATTTATTGTATTCATTGGCATAAAACTGCCTGAATTTTGTCTCCTGCAATACGGCGGTTTCTTCGGTCATAAAACTAAAATAAAGCCCTGCTCCGCTTTCAACCGTTTTTAAGAAATGTTTCGTGTAATCTTCGGCAAGGTTAATGGCTCTGCCTGTATAGGGAACAAGGCCGTGCAAAGCAATCTGGTAAAAGGGTATCGGAACATCGGTAATGCCGAAACTTTGATCGTCAAGCGCTATATCAACAATAAAATCAGCGAAGGGCGCGGCATAAGCGTGACCGGCTAAAAACATAATGCCTATTCCTGATTTATTCAGTTCATCAAATTTTTCCTGCCTCATTATCATCGACGCTTCCCGGCTTACAAACCGTCTTTCGTTATAATCGCCCGCAAGCGTTGATCCCATATTCCTGAACGCAATATTTTCAAGTCCAAACGAACCGGAGTTTTTGGAAAAATCGCCGATCATTGACATCGTAATTTCAGGACGGGCAATGTAATTTAATTTTCCCCAGTTAATTCGTTCCCCGAACCAGACAAAACTGTAAGGGTATCTCTGTATACGCTCACGATTCAAAAAACGCGATGTGTCACGGTACAAACTAAACCTGTCAAAAATTCTTTTGTCTCTCATAAAAAAGAAGTCAACTTCGGGGTAAAGCTTATAACCGCTCTGCCGCGCGGCAGATGTTAAATCCTGGAAATCATTTTTACTGCCAAGTTCACTTATCAACTTTATGTTTGTGGGAATAGTATGACCTACGCTGCGGTTAAACCAGCCGTTTAATTTTATATGTACGTTTTTCCATCCAAAACCGGCAAAATCCTCAACCATGCCGGCGGCTTCTTTGTATGAAGTGAGTTTTAACGGAAGATCAAACGGTATGCCTAAACGGTGCTGCGTTTTATTAACAGCGCCGAGTATTTCAACAGCAATTGGAACGCCTCTTTCATTACGTCCGCGCAAAGACGGATATTTATTTAAAAACCATGAGCGGTATTCTTTTGCCATGCCCACATAACCGTCTTCTTCACAGAGGATGTAGCGCAAAGTGATGCTCTCACCTTCAGGCAAGCTTCTTTCATATTGATATACCGCCCGATCAGAACGCCCCGATATATTCATCAATTCGCTGTGAACCATATTAAAACGGGGATATACATTGTTCCATGAACTGTTACGCCCCGAAACATCCGCCCCTATAGAGGCATAGGACGATCCTTCTTCGATAACACATAAAAACGCTCTTCCGTTTTTTTCTATGCCAAAAGCGGGAAAAGGCGCTCTGTTGTCATTAATAACCGCTTCGCGTTTTAGCCCTTCGTCCCAGCCATAAACAAAATTGCTATAGGTAAGCTGGTTTTGTCTTCCGTTATTAAAGTAGATTAACGCCCCACTGCCGTCAGGCACCATAAGATAGCCTTCATCTTCCAGTCCGCCCGCTCCAAAGAACGGTAAAACAGTCAGCCTCACTAACGGGTATGCGATTCTGTACGCGATTTTATCAAAAGGTATATTTAATACAAGAGAATTTCCTTCCAGCGAATAACGGAAGGTGATATTAAACGCGGGCCTTTCCCTGCCGCCGGTAGAAGGATAGTGAGCAATATCTTCAAGATAATCATCATATGTGTATCCGGCATTCGCAAAAATAGTTTCAAATTCCGCTCTCTGATACTCATGGATTTCAGGACGAAGCACGTATACTTTTATGCGGGCAAGATCGGGATAACTGGCCAAAAGCTCTGCCCTATTATCATTTGTGCGAAGATTATTTATATCATAAAGCCGGTAACCTGTCTTAATAATACTCAAGTCGCCGGAATCCATATTATCAAAGAAGGGTAACATTCTTTCTTCCGGTATCGCAGGCGGAATAACATAGGTACGTTCAAGATTACCAACCGTGTAATTTATTTCCAAAGCTCCGTTTACAATGCCGTAACTATAAGCGTCCAGATTAACGCTCTGTTCACTAGAGTAAAGCGTCTGGCCTATGCCTGTAACATCAGTATATTCAAGAGAAAACAGGGACTGCATAAGATATTTGGTGACAGTATCCGCGAGAGGATCATTTCCAACAGGGTTGGAACGCCACTGTGAACCTGTGGCCTTACTCGTAAGAACAATCTCTGTAGTTTCCGGAGAAAAATGCAGTTCCAGATATTGGTTTTCCAGAACAATTTCTTCCTTGTTTCCGTCATTTTCATATATGAGTACATTTTTTGCCCTTGTCGCTCTACTGTCGCAGGAAATCGCAATCAATATAACACAAACCAATTCAAGCAGCCAAATATTTTTTTTCACTGCTCCCCCTATATTACCCTGAATAAAATTTCTTTATATAGCGAAACAAAGTATGCGATAGCGTCGCTGACAAGACTAAAAAAAATCACAAAGATAAAAACTATTATCCCCATTCCAATCACTGTAAGAAAACTGGAGAGTATGGTTTTCCCTATACTATAATCATGAACCATCATCATACCGGCAAGTATCAGTATACCCGTCCACAGCATCGAAAAACCCGATAAAACCCAGTAAATAGCGCCTTCCTCAAATGTGATTAGCTGGCTTAAGATAATCATGATGACATTTATAATCACGGAGGGGGCAAGCGCATAGGCAATAGCCATATAAATTTCGCTCATCTTTCCCTTGCCGTCCATAAGGGTTGTAAGACTCCAGTTTGCCAAAGTCCACAGAAAAACCGGCAATAAAATACGCATTAACACGATAATCGCGTTAAAATTTTCCATGTTTATTTTTACAAACTGGAAACTTGTCAGAGTCAACCTTAATACTTCAACAATAATTGACGCCGCGACAATAATATTCGCGGCAACAAGGGAACCGCGTTTTTCATGCGTTAAATCCCAAAAACCGTCAATAGGATGCGTACACACATACAATGAGTACTTAAGAGTTTTTCCAAGATGCTGCCAATAGGCTTTATCTACAAGATATTTCATGCCTCAATGATCTCCTTGACAACTTTAATGGAATATCTTACGGCAAAAGGTACAGCTACCAATATTCCCAAAATTAAAAGTATCTTCCAGAGGTTTTCCTCTACCCATTGTTTACGGTAAAGTTGAAAAGCCTTGCCGTAGCCTGTACGGAAATGTTTTAACTTGTAGTATTTCATAGCTGTCAGATAATCACCCTGCCGGAGCGCCGCCCTTCCAATACCGATATAGGCAAGATCATAGTTTCCGTTCATTTTGAGCACATCTTCCCAAACATCTGCGGAGGATTCATAGCGGCCCGCTTTATATTCACTCAGGGCATCGTTTATTTTAACTCCGTAAGAAGTCAAATCAAAACGGGTAAGAGTGGCGGTTCTGGAATCCAAGGCGTACAGAGAGTAACCCATCCTGTCAAGAGCAACCGGCATCAAAAAAGCCCCTTCACGATTGCCCACGCCGCCAAAGGCATAAAGCAGGTTGCCCTGAAAGTCGTACATAAAAATACGGCCGCGTGTTCTGTCGAAACAGGCGAAAGAATCGTTATCAAACGCGACTACATCAATAAACCTTGAACGCCCCGATACGCCCCCCGCGCTGCCATACGCTATATCGCCAATTGGCTTTTCATAACCATTGCGGATTAAAATATCCTGACCCATCGCGTTAAGCCGCCGCACCGGATCTACTATATCCCCGGTTGAATTTGTAACATATATAAAGCCGTCGTTATCAAGGCTAACATTGTTATATTCGGTGGGAATAAAAAGTTCCAACCGCTCTCTTTGCGCCTGAGTGGAAACGAGTTTCCATGCATAATCCACTAATTTAAATTTTACCTTGTTCGCTCCCATATAACCGACAAATTCTCCGCGGTTGTCGAATTCCATCAGCCCCTTGTTGACATTCCTGACCTGTACGAAAATACGGTTCGCGAAATCAACAACCAGTTTAAGAGGTTGAAATTCAACAAAATCGTCAATACTTTCATCGTTCGGCCTGTTTATGGAGGAGACGTAATTCCAGTCATGATCAAGTTTAAGCACCCTCATATTATTAGTATCTGCTATATACAGGAAACCTTCCCTGCATTCAAAAATGTCCATTGGGTAATGAAACGGCGATTCAACGCCGTCAATTATCACGGAAGAAACCGAATTGACAAGAACATGTTCCCCTTTTTCATTCACTTCAAGCAGCAGTATCCGGTTGTTGCCCGAATCGCAGATATATATGCGGTTTTCTTTAATAAAAAGCCCCTGAGGTTCGCGAAAATTTCCTACTCCAAGAGAAGTACCAAGGATATAGGCGCTTACCCTGTAGGCATCGGGAGACGCAACCTGCTCTTTCCAAAAATCGTAATTGTATGTAAAATTGGTAGGCTCCGAAAAAACATGGAGCGGCATAAAAATACATACCAGTAAAAGTAAACTGATTTTTTTCATTCTTTTATCCCCGAATTGGCCATTGTCTGCAGTATGTTACTCTGCGTAAATATAAACATCACAAGCGGAATAATCATTAAAAAAAGCGTTACCGCCGCGCCTACGCCTGCGCGGGCAACGCCGGCTGTAATAATCTGCGAAAGCGCGAACGGCAGGGTTTTGAGCTGTTCCGAATAAATAAAGTTAGAAGCCCTCGTGTTCCAGAGATTCTGCACGGAGAAGATCATTACCGTAAGCCACGCCGGTTTTATCATTGGCAGAATTATCCATACAAAAATACGAAACTCCTTCGCGCCGTCCACCGTTGCCGCTTCAAGAAGCGTATCCGGTATAGTGTCAATAAACTGCTTTAACAAAAAGAAACCCATTGGCATGGCAAAGGCCGGAACAATTACCGAAAGGTAAGTATCAACCCATCCAAGCCTTGCCATTACAAGGTAGTTGGGAATTGCGGTTACATAGCCGGAAAACATAAGGGTTATGATTACGCCCTGAAAAAAGACCTTTGAACCGGGAAATTTATATTTGGAAACTACAAACGCCCCCATTGAAGCGACTATGATAAGCCCTGCGGTTCCAGCTGCGGTAATAAACACCGTGTTGAAAATATAGCGTGAAAATGTAACCCAGGATTTACTCATCATTATAAAAAGGTCCTGGAAATTATTTAATGTAGGATTTCGCACAAAAACATTGGGCGGAAAAAGAAAAAGTTCATTCATTGGCTTGAACGCGTTATTAATGTTAAAAACAAGCGGAAACGCAAAAAATAGCCCGAAAACAGTGAGTATCAAATAAATAAACACATCGCCGCCGTAAGAACGGTTTAGTCTTTTTCCGCCGATTAATTTTTTTTGCTTCTTCATATTTACCTTTTACCCCTTAAGTTCCTACCCGCCGCAGCATTCTCTGGATAACGGCATTGCACAAAATCATGGTGAAAAACAGTATTGTCGCTATCGCTGAAGCATAACCCATTTCAAAACGGATTGAACCATAGTCAATAAGATGATTTACAACAGTATGAACCGCATAGTCCGTACTTGGGAATCCGGCAAGAACTATGGTAACATCCGCTACTCCGAAAGACTGGGTAATCGCCATAACAGCCCCGAACATCAACATGCCCTTCATGTTGGGCAGGGTAATGTACCAAAGCTCCTGCCATCGGTTTGAGATACCATCTACAAGTCCCGCTTCGTAAAGAGTCGGGTCAATAGTGGAAAGGCCGGCGATAAACGCAAGGAAGCCAGCGCCCAGACTCATCCACAGAATAACCACCAGCATAACCGGCATCATGTATTTTGGGTCTGTCAGCCAGAGTACCGGTTGATCCAGTATCCCCAGATTCATCAACGCGCCGTTTATATAACCGTAAGCGTCGCCCGAAAAAATAAGCTGCCAAATCATGTAAGCGCTGCCGGCTATGGAAGGCGCGTAGAAAACCAGCGTAACAAAAGCGCGTACATAACGCGGCAGCTCGTTGATAAACCACGCAAACAAAAACGCCGCAATGTAGCCGATTGGCCCTGTAACCGCCGCCATTATAAACGTGTTCTTCAGCGCAATTAAAAACACATCGTCGCCTAACAACAGATTTATATAGTTACGAAGACCGATGAACTTAGGCGGCTCCAGAATATTGAAATATGTAAAACTGTAGAAAACAGATATCACAAGAGGCGCTACAAAGAAAAGGATAAAAACAATTGCGTAGGGCGCCAGAAAAATATAACAAACACGGTGCTTGTAAATTTCCATTGCCCGCCTTTCATTAATGTCTTTTCTTTTGTCCAAATATCTCGCAAGACTCATTCTTCCCCCTATTCCAGACCAAACTCTTTTCGTTTTTTAATCAATTCATCATTAATAGTGATGGTATAATCCAGCAGAGTCTCCCGCGTATCCTGGCCTTCGTTCAATATGCGGCGCACAGCGTTTGTAATATGGCGGCTGACAAAATAACCGCCCGGCACATTCGGCGTACCTACGGTCCATGAACGCTGTTCGTCAAGCACAGCCATTTGCTCAGAACCCCATGAAAGCTGCTTAAAAGCCTCGTAATTTGCAGTAGGATAACGCGCCGCGGCGCCCATAATACTTTCAAGCTCACGTCCAAACCTTAGCTGGGTATCTGCGCTGATCCACCACTTTACAAATTCCCAGGCAAGATCCGGGCGCTTTGTGTCGGAAATAATCATGGAAGCGAGGGTTCCGGTCGATACAGAACGGTCTGTAGTACCGTCGCTTTTTGGCAGACCGGGCATTCTGGCAAAACCCCAAAGACCACGGATTTCCGGCGCAAAAACTTCCAATGTGTTAAACCAGGTATAATCGGCAAAAGCCAGCGGCATTTCACCCGTACGGAAGCGGTTTACAAAATCGTACACAACAGGGGCTTTATAATGGGTGTAGAATTTCGTGTATACATCGAAAGCTTCAATGGCAATTTCAGTATCCAGAAGGGTACGGGAGCCATCTACATTGTAAAGGCTGCCGCCGCGCTGATACAGATGCGCAAGAAAATTTGAAAAGTCAGGCGCGGCGGAATTCGCGACGGAAGGAATACCAACATTCATATTATTTTTCTGAATAACCGGAAGTATATTGATAAAATCATCCCAGGTATCGGGCAGTTCTATGTCCAGTTCTTCAAGAATATCTTTTCTGTAGTACATCACATGGAAGTACTGAGTTTCAGGAAGACCCCACACCCCGCCGCCATATATAAAGGGAACAAGCACGCTGTAATCTAATTCCTTTATTATGTCTTCATAACCCCGGAATTTTGAAATATCCAGAACAGCTCCGCGGATAGCGTAATTAATAACATCGCCCTCCTGCACGGTAAGAACCACATCAGGCCCTATACCGGCAACAACCGCAGGCATAACCGCGTCCGCCCCTACAAGTTTTACATTTACCCTAACCCCGGACAGAGGAGTAAACGTATCGTCTATCATCGCTTTCAAAATTGTACTTTGATCGCGTCCGGTAAGCATCCACACTTCAACAACATCGGTTTCTCCCCGGTGTACATCCCCAATATTGTTGTAATCAACAAAAAACGACACAATGAAAGAACGGATTTCGTGAGAAGCGGCGACAAAGAAACTTTCATTTATGATCGGCAGGACCGCGTCTTCGGAGCTTATCATTATATAATCCACATCAAGCTGGGACGACGAGAGAGCCAGCAAACTGTCTCCGAGGGAGCTGATATTACCTTTAAAATTGACAAGCGTTCTGGGTATCTTATCCGGCCGCCTGATAAAAAGCTCAAGCTGCCGCGCAAGTGTCAATGTTGACGCAGCCTGCGCGCTGCGTTCACCAGAATAACGGGTTAAGTCGTCAACCAGTTTGTAGAGTATCTTGCTTTCCAGTTCCATCGCTTCAATTACTTCGGGATAGACAACATCAACACGGTAATCACGGTAAATATCAGGTTCCGGTCCTGTCAGTACAAGTATCTTGCGGTAAATCGCGTTCAAACGGTATATACTTTCTTCCATTACGTTCAGCATTTCACCCAAACCGCCAAGAGTCGCCTGAAGCCGGATAGTATTAGTACCTCCCTTCAATGGAATGAGTATTTCTTCCTGCCCCGTTCCCAATGTAACAAGACTCCACTTGTTGTTGTAGGGAAAAGGCACGGCGGCAAGTTCCTTGCACAATAGTTCGCCGTTTACATAGACAATACGGTTTGATACAAAGCCCCTGTTATAATTCTGCCGGCCCTTGATGGAAATACGGTACATTCCGTTTTCGGGTACGTCAAATTCCCATTCTATCCACTGCCCTGCCACGCTCCATCTATCACCGCCAATCATATTGAGGCGTATTCTTGCCACGCTGGCAGGGTCAGTCGCTCCTGAAGAACGATCATAAACCGGATACAACGAAGGATCGGAGCGGCGCGCCGCTCTTTCACCCTGTATCCTCAATGTATAATTACTGCGGCTGTTCCTGTACGAGCTCCGATCCACCCCCGCAAGAAATTCGCGGTAAGTTTTTGTCTCGACAAGAGCCATCAATGAAAGGGCGCGGATTGCCATCGGCTCGTTTACACCAACAAGCCTGATGATATTCTCCCCTTCCCTAAAATAAAAAGCATACGGATCGGTTATATAACCAAGCGAATCCCTGAACCATTCGCTTTCCCAACGCGGAATCTCCACCTGGGGAGCGCGAATTTCATTACCCTGATTATCAAAACGGTTGTTTCCTCCGTCGCCCCACACACGCTGTAACGTAAGCCTGTCGGCGCCAAGGAAGGGAATTTCCCCGTTAATAAACAAAGAACGTTCTATCGCTATCCCGCGCGACGGCAGGGGGAAATATTCCAAATGTATGTTATAAAGACCGGCTCTTTCAATATTTACCATATATTCGATGTAACTTACCTCTTCGGTCCGCAAAACCCTCTCCGTGTTTTGAAAATTCTCAAGCTCAGAAACGCCTTCAGCGGAAGTATATGCAAAAATATCAATAGGGATGTCCCGCTGCCCTGCCGGAACATGAGCATAACGTTCAATATATCGGGAATAAATATTTGTTCTTCCGGTACTTGCCCCGCTTAAATCAAAACCAGCGTATTTCCCTGAGAAATCCGATTCTTGTTTTCCGGCAACCAGAAAGAATAACGCCAAAACAACAACAACAGCGGCAAACACAATAATTTTTTTAAAGTATAAAAATATATTCATAATTTTTTGACAGCCTCTATAATTTATAAATTTATTTCTTTATTTAGGAGCATCACAGGGGAATCCTTACGTACCAAAAAACTCCTCCAAAGATTAGATTACTGACGGTACTACCCCCTAAATGCTTTGAGAAAACCGCCTGAAGATAATGATACCCCCATAATTTACAGCCGTCAAGGTTTTTTTAACCTTCTTGTTCCGCGCCCAAGGTTGATAAAAACCCGGGATATGTTACAGCCGCGCTTTCCGCGCTTGTTATTTCAACGGGGATCGGGCTTCCAAGAGCGGCGGCGGCAAAAGCCATGACGATCCGGTGGTCGCCGCAGCCGTCAATTGCGGAGGACAGAGATCCTTTTTCCGGGGACAGAGCTTCATTTCCGTGGATAACAAGGCCGTCGGGCCTCTCCGTGCATTTTACTCCCAATTTGGCAAGTTCCCTTGCCATTACCACGATACGGTCTGTTTCTTTTATACGGGCGTGGGCGACATTGACAAGAGCTGTGTCCCCGTGGGCGTACGCCGCCACTGCCGCCGCCGCCGGGAGCAGGTCCGGCGTCTCGTTCAGATCGAACGTACCGCCGTTTAAAGGGCCGCCGCGGGAAATAGTCACCGTTGGACCCCCTTGAGCGCCGCCGCTTTCGTCCCACCGGACTTCGCAGCCCATGGATTTAAGCATTTCAAGGAAGAATTTGTCTCCTTGTGTATCTTCCGGGTCAAGACCGAGGAGCGTTACAGGGCCTCCTGTAATAGCGGCGGCGGCGGCAGGAAAGGCCGCCGAAGAAAAGTCGCCCGGCACGGAACGGGAAAACGCTCTAAATGTAGAGCCGCCGGAAATCACAAAGTGAGAAAAATCCGGCGCCACCTCAAAAGGGATTCCGTGCGCCGTCAAATAGGAAAGAGTCATTTCTATATATGGTCTTTCGTTAAGCAGGGGAACTTCGATTTCGGTTACAACGCCGGAAGGCGCAAGCGGAGAGGCAAGAAGCAGCGCCGACAGATACTGGCTTGTGGGACACGGCAGGCTGACTTTGCCGCCTGCCCAAGGGCCTTTTACCGTTACCGGCGCGCAGCCGTTGTTACTTTCGCATTGAACGCCGAGGCCGGCCAGCGCTTTTAAAAGCGGAGCGGCGCTGCGTTTTTGTATCTGCTCGTCGCCTGTAAACTCAACCGGCTCAGGCTGAAGGCCGGCGACAGCCAGCGCCAGATAGAGAGTTGTCCCCGAATTGCCCACGTCAACTTTTGTAATTTCCACTCCGCTCTTTTTAAATCCGCCGTTGCCCCTGATTTCCCACCTGATTAGTTTTTCTCCATTTTCATCCGGCGGATTGGGACACTCTGAATCGGCGGCGCGGTATTCCGTTATCTGCGCGCCGAAAGCCCTGCAAACAGCAACACAGGATCTGGCGTCAAGGGAATCGAGAGGGTATTTTATTTTGGAAACTCCGTCCGCAAGAGAGGCTATCAGTAATTGCCTTATGGTGTGGGATTTGGAAGCCGGAATTCTTACAACGCCGGAAAAACGATGCGGATTGATACGGACGCGCATAAAGTTGTCTGTACCACATTAGAACGGCGAGGTCAAGGGAGATTGACCAAAGTAAAGGCAGAATACTATATTACCTGTATGAAAGCCGGCAAAGTAACATTACTGTTAGGCCCGATGTTTTCGGGCAAAAGTTCCATTTTATTAAGCGAAATAGAAAAGGCGA
>JGI24698J34947_10000863_pt1 | contig 15282 bp, 9 predicted proteins | sample TergutMp193P3_FD_34947 | JGI IMG/M metagenome (IMG submission 34947) | reverse complement strand
CTGGACAAGGCGCTTACTGAAAACAAGCGCGTGCTGATTATCGGCGCGGGACTGATCGGCCTCAAGTGCGCCGAGGGCATCGAAAAAAGAGCCTCGCATATTACGGTTGTCGATCTGGCGCCGAGAATACTGTCCAGTATTCTTGACGATGACGGCGCGAAGATAGTGCAGAGCCACATTGAAAGCAAGGGCGTTGAGTTTAAGCTTGCCGCAAGCGTTAAAAAGTTTGAGAGCAACGCGGCGGTTCTTGAGAGCGGAGATAAAATCAATTTCGATATACTTGTCCTTGCCGTGGGCGTGCGTCCGAATACGGCTCTGCTCAAGGACATTGCCAATATTGAGCGCGGCATCGTCATAGACGGCAAGTCCCAAACTTCCGCGCAGGATATTTTTGCCGCCGGGGACTGCACACAAACGCTTGACGTATCCAGCGGGCAGAACAAAATCATGGCGCTTCTGCCAAACGCCTACATGCAGGGCGAGTGCGCCGGTGTGAACATGGCAGGCGGCGAAAAAACTTTCGACAAGGCAATTCCCATGAACGCCATCGGTTTCTTCGGACTTCACATGATCACCGCCGGCAGCTACTCAGGCGATGTTTACTCGCAGAACGAGGCCGNCAATTACAAACGTCTGTTTTACAGCGGCAACAGACTGAACGGGTATATCCTTATTGGCGATGTTGATAAAGCAGGTATCTATACAAGCTTGATCCGNGAGCGCACGCCGCTTGACTCAATCGACTTCGCGCTTGTCTGCGAAAAGCCGGGGCTTATGGCTTTTACGAAAGAGGACAGAATGGCAAAATTAGGAGGAGCGAAATGAGCATACTGGCTCAGAATCTTTATTTCAAGGAACTGAACGAACAAATAAAGGCCGCCGGAGAATATGTTCATGTTGAGGACTGTTACGGGCAAAGGTTCATCGGCAGCGGCCTAAAAGGAAAAACGATNGTTATAAACGGAACGCCCGGCAACGCGCTTGGAGCGTATCTGGACGGCGCGACAATAGAAGTACGGGGCAATGCGCAGGACGCGACGGGCGACACGATGAACGACGGCAAAATCATCATTCACGGAAACGCGGGCGACGCGCTCGGTTACGCCATGCGCGGCGGAAGTATTTTTGTCAAAGGAAACGCAGGTTACCGGACCGGTATTCACATGAAGGAGTACAAGGACAAAAAGCCGCAGATTATAATCGGCGGAAGCGCGGGCAGTTTTTTGGGCGAGTATCTTGCGGGGGGACTCATAGTGGTGCTTGGTATAGGAGCCGGCGGCGCGCCGGTCGGGAACTTTACCGGAACCGGTATGCACGGCGGAAAAATATTTATAAGGACCGATAAGGAACTTGCGGCGCTTCCGGCGCAGGTTACAGTTGATGAAGCGGGAAAGGATGAATTACGCGAAATTGAATCCGTAGTGAGCGAGTTTTCAGGATACTTTGGCATGAACGCGAAGTCGCTTTTAAAAGACAGGTTTTTGGTGCTGAAGCCAAACGCGAAAAATCCGTATAAGCAGCTTTACACGGCCAATTAGGGAAAACGCAATGTGCGGTATTATCGGTTATGTGGGAAAAGAAAACGCCGTTCCCATAATTGTTGATGGTTTGAAAAAACTTGAATACCGCGGCTACGATTCGGCCGGCATCGCCGTTTACGGACAAGGCGGCTTCGATGTCGTGAAGCAAAAGGGGCGGCTTGCCGCGCTTGAAGAGCGGCTGACGCAAAGCCGGCTTGCCGGCAGTCCGCTTGCGGGAAATATGGGTATCGGACATACTCGCTGGGCTACGCACGGCGAGCCGTCGGACGTAAACTCACATCCCCATATCGGAAGCCGGAACAAAGTCGCCGTTGTGCATAACGGTATAATAGAAAATTATAAACATTTAAAAGAACGCCTTGAACATTGGGGAGTTAATTTCGCGTCACAAACGGACAGCGAGGTAATCGCCCAGCTTGCCGAGCATTATTATTCTGGCGATTTGATGGATGCCGTTATAAAGGTATCAAACGCCGTGGAAGGTTCCTACGCGCTGGGAATTATGTGCGTTGACGAGCCGGACACGCTGATTGCCATCAAGAAGGACAACCCGCTGATTATCGGCGCGGCAGATCACGGGAATTTTATCGCGTCCGATGTGCCGGCTGTGCTGAAGCACACGAACAAAGTTTATTACCTTAACGATAAGGAAATCGCGGTTCTTAAAGAAGGAAGCATACAGTTTTTCAACCTTGACAGGGAGCCGCTTGATAAATCGCCTGAAACCGTAACGTGGAGCATGGACAGCGCGGAAAAGGGCGGCTATCCGCATTTCATGCTGAAAGAAATCATGGAACAGCCGAAGGTTGTGCGCGATACGATTCAATCCGCCGTGAACGGAGGCAATAAAAATATTCTGGACAGCCTTGACGTTACGCGCTTTAACAAAATAGTGATAACAGCCTGCGGATCGGCATATAACGCAGGGGTTGTGGCGCGTTATGTCCTTGAACGGCTGTGCAGAATATCCGTAGAAGCAGAACTTGCCAGTGAGTTCCGTTACAAAGACGCTATAATCGACGAAAAGACGCTTGTAATTCTGGTCACTCAGTCAGGAGAGACCGCCGATACTATCGCCGCCATGCGTGAAGCGAAATCGAAGGGAGCCGCTACTCTTTCAATCGTCAATGTAGTCGGCAGTACGATAGCGAAGGAAGCGGATTATTGCCTGTTCACGGCTGCGGGTCCTGAGATTGCCGTGGCGACGACAAAGGCTTTTTCGGCGCAGTTGGCTCTGCTGTACATGCTGGCTATCAGCTTCGCCGTCAAGCTGGGGAAAATAACGCAGGACGAAGAGAAGCGGCTGCTTTCGGAAATCTCAACTCTGCCCGAAAAAATATCAAGTATACTTGATCGGGTCGGTTCAATTCAAATGTACGCTTCAATCTGCGTCGGTTACAGAAGCATTTTCTTTATCGGCAGAAATATCGACTACGCGATTGCGCTGGAAGGCTCGCTGAAACTAAAAGAGATTTCCTACATTCACTCCGAAGCGTACGCAGGAGGAGAACTCAAGCACGGCACAATTTCGCTCGTGGAAGAAGATACACTCGTTGTCGCACTCTCGAACTGCGAGCGTTTATATGGTAAAATAATGAGCAACGCGGAACAGGTTATAAGCCGCGGCGCGAAGGTGCTGCTAATCGGGAACTGCAAGGATGCGAAGGAGAGCGAAAAACTCTTTTTTATCAGTCTGCCGGAAGTAACAGAGCTGTTTTCGCCTTCGCTGTCGGTTATCGTTTTGCAGCTTTTCAGTTATTATGTAGCTGCAAACAAAGGTTTGGATATTGACAANCCGCGCAATCTTGCCAAGAGCGTTACGGTAGAATANGAGTGTTGTCAACCTTCCGATTGGACAGTGTTTGCCTCGCGGCAAACTATATAAAGGAGTGTTATGAGTTCTGTAAGTGAAGTGCTGGATTTTGTAAAAGAGAACGATGTTAAATTCGTCCGGCTAAGTTTTTGCGATTTGTTTGGCTCTCAAAAAAATATTTCGATAATGGCAAATGAATTGCAGTCCGCGTTTGAAAACGGCGTCTCCTTCGACGCTCACGCAATCTGCGGCTTTCGCGACGTTACGCAGTCGGACCTGCTCCTGTTTCCAGATCCGGCGACTTTAGTGGTGCTTCCCTGGCGTCCGGGACCTGGCAGAGTAGTGCGCTTTTTNTGCGACATTGAAAACCCTGACAGTTCTGCATTTTCACATAACGGCAGGGTAGTGTTAAAGCAGGTTGTTAAACGCGCTGAAGATATGGGCTATGCCTGTAAAATCGGCGCGGAGTGCGAGTTCTATCTTTTCAAGACAGGAGAAAACGGCGAGCCGTCAGAAATAACTCTTGACAGAGGCGGCTATCTGGATATTGCGCCGCTTGATAAGGGGGAGGATATTCGCCGCGAAATTTGCCTGACGCTGGAAGAAATGGGAATAAAGCCCGAAAGTTCCCACCATGAACAGGGTCCGGGGCAGAATGAAATTGATTTTCGATTCAGCGANGCTCTTGCCTGCGCCGACAATTTGCAGAATTTTAAAACAGTCGTCAAAGCGATTTCTTCGCGTAATGGTTTGTTCGCTTCCTTCATGCCAAAACCAATTCAGGATGCGCCGGGAAGCGGAATGCATATCAATCTGTCTCTTTCTCAAAATGGTCAGAATATTTTTAAAAACGCGGACGAAGGACATTCAAAAGCTGCGGAAAATTTTATCGCGGGTATCCTCGCCAAAACGCCGGAGATCACGCTGTTCTTAAATCCGCTCGTAAATTCTTACGATCGGCTTGGCAGGCTTGATGCGCCGAAATATGTGTCATGGTCACATCAAAACCGNTCTCAGCTTATTCGTATTCCGGCGGCAAAAGGAGAGAAAATCAGAATGGAACTGCGCTCTCCCGACCCGTCGCTTAATCCGTATTTAGCCTTCGCGCTGATCATTTCCGCAGGACTTGACGGCATAGAGAGCAGTTTGCCGCTGCCGCCCGCTATTGACGCGGATTTGTATACGGCGGATAAAAGCATAACAAAAGACCTTACGCCTCTGCCGGATACTTTTGAGAAAGCTATCGCCATTGCGGAGAAAAGCGTGTTTGTAAAAGGCGTGTTGGGTAATGAACTGTTTTCTAAATATCTTGAAATTAAAAAAACAGAGGCGGGCGATTTTGCCGCCGCCAGAGATAAAGCGGCGTTTTGTAAAGAACGATACTTTTGTTTTATATAAGTTAATTTGAAAAGGCGGTATATGATGGAGAGCGCGCTGATAGTTTCATACACAGAAAAGGGCGCCGCCTTTTTTTCTGAAGTATTGAGCGCGGCGTCTGTCAAACAAATCACCGTCCTTAATTCCGCCGGAGAAGCGCGCAGGTCTCTTTTGGAAAAGGACTTCGATCTTGTAATCGTTGATGCACCGCTTGCAGACGAATCCGGCGAAAGTTTCTCGCGTAATATCGCTTCCAAAAGTTTGTCGCAGGTGATACTTGCCGTAAAGAACGAACATTTCAACGCAGTAGCTGCTGTCTGTGAAGAAGACGGCGTTCTTACAATCTCAAAACCTGTAAATAGGGAATTTTTTTGGCTATCTCTTTCTCTGGCAAAAGCCGCGAGCAGCAAGATAAAGCGGATTCAGGCTGAAAACGTGAAACTGAAACAAAAAATAGAAGATATACGGGTAATCGACAGGGCAAAACTTTTGCTGATTTCTTATTTAAACTTGAGCGAACAGGAAGCGCATAGATTCATTGAAAAACAGGCGATGGATCTGCGTTCATCGAAACGGGCAATTGCGGAGGGGATACTAAAAACTTATGCGAGCTGATAACAAGCTGAATGAAGAATGCGCTGTTTTCGGAGTCAGTTTAACGACTGACGAAGCTGCTGGTATTACATATAACGGTTTGCTTTCACTTCAGCATCGCGGTCAGGAAGGAGCAGGCATAGCCGTTGTGAACAACCGCAGTATTGTGTGCAAAAAGGACATCGGCTTGGTGAACGAAGTTTTTTCCGGCGAAGAACTTGCAAACCTGCCGAAAGGACTGATGGCAGTAGGGCATACGCGTTATTCGACAACTGGAAACAATACAAAAGAAAATGTCGGACCTTTCATAACAGAATACCTGACCGGGCGGATCGCGACAGCCCACAACGGTAACATTACAAACGCGAAAGAAATCCGCGAAGAACTAAAAGAATATGGTCTGCATTTTGGCGCGACCAGCGACAGCGAGGTTGTCTCTTCGTCGATTGCATACCATATTACCACAGAAAAAAGCTCCTTAATGGGAGTTATCAAAGCCGCCAGTTTACTAAAAGGGGCATTTTCGCTTATCATTGTAACAAGTAAGAACAAGCTGATTGCCGTCCGCGACCCAAACGGCTTTCGCCCTCTTTGCATCGGAAAAAGCTCCATTGGTTTCGCTGTCGCGTCTGAGACCTGCGCGCTTGACACCTGCGGTTTTGAGTTTGTGCGCGATGTGCTGCCCGGCGAAGTTGTAATGATAGAGCATGGACAGATAACACATGAGGGCATGAAGCTGGAAAATAAAGAAGAAGCGCGGGGGGTTTGCATTTTTGAGTATGTGTATTTTGCCCGCCCCGACTCCGTGATTGATGGTTTAAGCGTGTACAACGCACGGTACAACATGGGACTTGCGCTTGCGCAGGAGTATCCGGTAGAAGCCGACGTTGTCTGCGGTGTTCCCGACTCCGGACTGGACGCGGCGTATGGTTACAGCGCGGGAAGCGGCATTCCGCTGATTACGGGGTTTGTGAGAAACAGGTACATTGGGCGTAGTTTTATTTATCCTACGCAGGGACAGAGGGACAGTGCGGTAAGGCTTAAACTTAATCCTTTATCCGCAAGTATTCGCGGAAAGCGTATTGTGTTAGTTGACGATTCTATTGTGCGCGGCACAACGAGCGAAAAGATTGTAAAGAGCCTGAAAAATGCGGGCGCGAAAGAAGTTCACATGAGGATGTCTTCGCCGCCTTTCCGTCACACTTGCCATTACGGGACGGATATTGACAGCGAAGAAAATCTTATCGCGAACAAGATGAGTTTGGAAGAAATCTGCCGTAAAATCGGNGCTGACAGTTTGGGTTTTATCAGCATAGAGGGCTTGAAAAAAGCGTGCGATAAATGTCTTTTGCCGTTTTGTACGGCCTGTTTTACAGGTAACGGTGAAGTAGAGCGCAAAAGAAAAGATGTTCTTGAATGAGGGAATAGATGCCGAATAACGCATATTTGATTTTGGAAAATGGAATGACTTTTGAAGGAAAGTACTTTGGCGCGCATGGTGAAATAACCGGGGAAATTGTTTTCACTACCGGAATGACGGGTTATCTGGAAACCCTTACCGATCAAAGTTATTACGGGCAGATCGTTCTTCAGACATTTCCCCTGATTGGCAATTACGGCGTTATTCCCTCTGATTTTGAAAGCGCCTCCGTTGGGGCAAGGGCGTATATTGTGAAATATCCGTGTCAAACCCCGTCCAATTTCCGAAGCGAAAATGATTTGGGCGCCTTTTTGAAAGAGCGCGNTATTATCGGGCTTTGCGGCATCGACACGCGCGCCCTTACAAAAATTATCCGTGAAAACGGCGTGATGAACGGTAAAATTTCATCCTCACCGCTACCGCTTTCAGACGGCGAACGGGTCGCCACCCTCGCCGAAGTGAAAGCGTATTCTGTTTTTAACGCTGTCGCTTCCGTATCGTCGAGTAATGCTGCACAAACAGGTGAAGGTTCGCGCAGGGTCGTCCTTATGGACTTTGGCGCGAAACGCGGTATCGCAAACGCTCTTGCGGCGCGGGGCTGCGAAGTATGGACATTCCCGCACAGTGCGACGGCGCGAGAAATTTTGCAAAAGGAACCATACGGAATAATGTTGAGTAACGGCCCCGGAGATCCGGCGGAACCGGCTAATAATGGTATTATCGAAACTATACGCGCTCTTATGCAAAACGGCGTGCCTATTTTCGGCATCTGTTTGGGGCATCAGTTTCTAGCGCTGGCAAAAGGTTATCAAACCAAAAAGCTGAAGTTCGGACATCGTGGAGCCAACCAGCCTGTTAAGGAAACGGCTACCGGCCGCGTCTACATAACCAGTCAGAACCACGGTTATGCCGTTGTAGCGGATAATGGATCGTTTGTCAACGTCAACGACGGCACTTGTGAGGGCATGGATTACGGCGACTCGTTCTCCGTGCAGTTTCACCCCGAAGCGCGAGGCGGACCGCTGGACACTTCGTTTTTATTCGACCGCTTTATAAAGAGGATTGACGATTATGCCGCTCGATAAAAACATAAAAAAAGTTCTGGTAATCGGCTCCGGCCCGATTATCATAGGGCAAGCGGCGGAGTTTGACTATGCCGGTACGCAAGCCTGTCGCGTGCTTCGCGAAGACGGAATAGAAATCGTCCTTGTTAATTCCAATCCCGCCACGATAATGACCGACAAAAACATCGCTGACAGAATCTACATAGAGCCGCTGACGCTCATGACCGTTAAGCGTATAATCGAAAAAGAAAGGCCCGACAGCATTTTGTCAGGACTCGGCGGACAGACAGGACTAACGCTGTGCATGCAGCTTGCCCGTGACGGTTTCCTTGAAAAAATGAACGTGCGCCTGCTAGGNTCTTCTCCTGAAACCATCGACAAGGCCGAAGACCGGCTGATATTCAAGGAAACCATGCAAAGCATCGGTCAGCCTGTGATTCCATCGGCTATCGCCAACGATCTGGAAACGGCTGTTAANTTTGCAGGTGTTATCGGCTATCCGCTGATAGTGCGTCCCGCCTTCACGCTTGGCGGCTCAGGTGGCGGCATAGCGGCTAACGAAATACAGCTGCGTGAAATAGCGGCTAACGGTCTGTCCCTTTCGCCTATTAATCAAATACTAGTTGAAAAATCGGTTGCCGGNTGGAAAGAAATAGAATTTGAGGTAATGCGCGACCGTGTTGGAAACGTAATCACAGTCTGCTCCATGGAAAACTTCGATCCTGTGGGCATACATACGGGTGATAGTATTGTTATTGCGCCCGCCGTAACGCTGGCCGACAAAGAGTATCAAATGCTGAGAACCGCCGCGCTTGATATCATCAAGGCGTTAGGCGTTGAAGGTGGGTGTAACTGTCAGTTTGCCCTGCATCCGGACAGCTTTGACTATGCCGTCATTGAGGTAAATCCGCGTGTCTCCCGTTCCTCCGCGCTGGCAAGTAAGGCGACAGGCTACCCAATTGCCAAAGTGGCGACAAAAATCGCCATAGGTTACACACTCGACGAAATCACCAACGCCGTTACCGGAACAACATTCGCCGCCTTTGAACCCGCTCTTGATTATGTCGCGGTAAAGTTCCCAAAGTGGCCATTTGACAAGTTCGTGTACGCGCAAAAAGAGCTGGGAACACAGATGAAGGCGACAGGAGAGGTAATGGCAATCGCCGACACCTTTGAAGAAGCTCTCCTGAAAGCCGTGCGCGGCGCGGAACTTGGACTGTCAAACCTCGACTTGCCTCGACTTGCCTCAAAAACCGATGACGAAATCCGCGCATTACTCAAAACCGTAACCGATGAGCGTCTTTTTGTGTTATACGAGGCAATCAAACGCGGTGTAACTGTGGATGAATTATACCAGACAACCAAAGTAGACCGTTGGTTCTTGCACAGTCTTGCTAATATCGAAAAAAACGGCGTACAGACAAAGCCTCTTATCTATAAAATGGTCGACACCTGTGGCGGCGAGTTCGAAGCGAAAACACCGTATTTTTATTCAATCCAAAACGGCAGCGAGAACGAAGCGCTGCCCTTCATAGAAAAAAGCCGCAAACAGCGAATTGTCGTTCTCGGCAGCGGTCCAATTCGCATAGGGCAGGGTATTGAGTTTGACTACGCCTGTGTTCATTGCGTGTGGACGCTCAGGAAGCTGGGTTACGAAGTTATCGTCATTAACAACAACCCTGAAACGGTGTCTACCGACTTCGACACCGCCGACAGGCTGTACTTTGAGCCGCTTTGTATCGATGATGTTATGAGCATAATAGAAATTGAAAAACCTGTGGGCGTTATAGTTGCGTTTGGCGGCGGCACTGCAATCAAGCTGACAAAAAAATTGCACGAGCGCGGTGTGAACATAATCGGCACTTCGGCGGAAAGCATTGATATATGCGAAGACAGGGAACGTTTTGACGACCTGCTGGAGCGTCTGCAAATAAAACGCCCGAAAGGTTTCGGCGTGATGACGGAAGCACAGGCTCTGGAGGCGGCGGAAAAACTGGGTTATCCGGTACTTATGCGCCCGTCTTATGTGCTCGGCGGGCAGAATATGATCATCGCGTTCTCGCCGGAAGACATTCGCGAGTATATGGAAATTATTCTGCGCTCGAAGCAGGAGAACCCCGTGTTAATCGATAAATATTTGAGTGGGCGGGAAATTGAGGTAGACGCGATTTGTGACGGAACTGACATTTTGATACCCGGTATTATGGAACATATCGAACGCACCGGCGTACATTCAGGCGACAGTATCGCCGTCTATCCCGCTCTGAACATCGACGATGCGTTAGCCGATAATATTNTTGAAGTAACGAAGAACCTCTGCATGGCATTGAATGTCTGCGGCCTTGTAAACATTCAATATGTATATTATGAAAACGAGATTTATGTAATCGAAGTAAATCCGCGCGCTTCTCGCACCGTTCCATATATCAGCAAGGTAACGGGCGTTCCCATGTGCGAGCTTGCGACAAATGTCAGTACGGGAATGATGTTATCCGCTTTGGGATATACGTCAGGTATAGCGAAAATTCCTCCATATATAGCCGTCAAAGTTCCCGTCTTTTCATTTGAAAAGCTTGCCGGAGTGGATACGCACCTGGGACCAGAAATGAAATCAACCGGAGAAGTTTTGGGACTTGGAAAAAATCTTGAAGAAGCGCTTTACAAAGGCCTCGTCGCCGCAGGCTATAAAATGAAAAAATGCGGCGGCGTGCTGCTCACTGTACGCGACGGCGACAAGGCGGAGATTGCCGGAGTCGCGGAAAAACTTGTAAAGTGCGGCTTTTCGCTTCACGCAACGCGTGGAACCGCGAGGTTCCTTGCGGGAAAAGGCTTTTCTGCTCAACCTACGGATAAAATCTGCGATAACCCTGACGACAACACCGAAAAACTTTTGGCAAGTGGGCGGATAAGCTACATTATTTCTACATCAGAAAAAGGCAGAGACCCAGCGTTAGACGACGTGAAGCTTCGCAGAAAGGCCTGTTCTCTTGGCGTACCATGCCTGACGTCTATTGATACGGCAAACGCGCTGGCGGACTCGCTTCTTTCTGATTACAGCGAGATAAATACTGAGTTAGTTGACATTAACAATTTAAGAAGTAGCCGCATAAAACTGCCATTCACCAAAATGCACGGTTGCAGNAACGACTATATCTGTATTAATTGTTTTGATCTCGAAATAAATTCACCGGAATCGCTGTCGGCGTTGTTATCCGACCGTCATACCGGAATAGGCGGTGAAGGTATTTTCCTGATTTTGCGTTCCAGTACCGCCGATGCGAAAATAAGGATATTCAATCTTGATGGCAGTGAGGACAGCATAGGCGGCAATGCTATCCGCTGTGTAGCCAAGTATCTCTTTGATAACGGTATTGTCAAAAAACGACAGATGCGGATCGAGACACTCAGCGGCATCAGAAATCTTCACCTAACTACCAGAAACGGTGAAGTATCGTCCGTTACGGTAGAAATGGGCCGCGTAGAGCTGCGCCCCGAGAAAATTCCTGTCAAACTGGAAGGCGAGGACATAATTGCAAGACAGGTAACAATCGGCGGTACGCAGTACGCTATCACCTGCGTTTCCATGAGTAATCCTCACGCCGTTGTTTTTTCTGACCGCTTGGACACACTTGACCTGCAAACAATAGGACCGCTCTTTGAAAACGATCTGTTGTTCCCGAACAGAGTAAACGCTGAATTTGTCGAGGTTATGGGTAGAAATCATTTGAAAATGCGTATATGGGAACGCGGATGCGGCGAGACTCAGGCCTGCGGTACGGGGGCATGCGCCGCCGCTGTAGCCGCTGTCCTTAATGGCTACTGTGACAAGGACGCAGACATCAAAGTTCAGCTACTTGGCGGCGAGCTTGTTATCAATTACACCGATGAGACAGTGTACATGACTGGCGGCTGTGTGAAGGTGTATGACGGAGTAGTGGAGATTTAGATGGGAATAAACCCGCGAGAAAGTGTACCATGATGGATTTTTCATCAGATAACATTATCGCATATTTTCAGCCGATTCTCTCAGCTGATTCAGATGCTATATACTCTTATGAAGTATTAGGACGATATGTGGATAACGATGGAATCGTAAAGTCATTGGGTCCATTTTTCTCTGATGCAAATACTACACATGAAGAAGCGCGGAGAATAGATCGGATGGTAAGAAGATACGCAATGAAAAAATACATAGAGGAAAAACGAACAGAGTATTTGTTCATTAATATCAGATTGGCATGGCTTGACGATTATATTGATAAGCCGGAAGAATTGCCGACAATACAATGGGTTCGTGAGTTTGGCATACCCACAGACAGGATTGTTATTGAAGTTACAGAGGAAGAATTTAATACAAGTGACGCGCACATCAATGTTTTATCTTATTATAAAAGCGCCGGATTTCGTATCGCGCTTGATGATTACGGAAAAAATGCCAGTAATATTGACCGGCTTGCCCTGATTCAGCCGGATATTATGAAAATAAATATAGATTATATTCATAAAAGCGAAAAATCTTATCATTATCGTGAGTATTTAAGGTCTCTGACGGCCTTTGCCGAAGCTGTCGGTATAGAAGTGTTGTATGAGGGTATAGAAACACAGCAGCAACTTGATATTTGCATGTCTTCTAGGGGAAGATTTTATCAGGGATTTTTAATCGCATATCCGCAGGCTTCAATGAGTAATGTGACTATATATAGAAATGTTTTTTCTACCTCAACGGAAAAGGCCTATAAAGCGCTTCATAAAAAAATTATGCACACAGATTTATTGAAAAATTATTTAGACTCAAAAGTAGGTTATTTTCTGATCGGGAACCCGCTTTTTTATGCGAAAGCGGATGTTGACGCATACCTGACCAAACTTTGCGGCGAATTGCCGGAAGTGATAAGAATTTATTTATGTAACAAGTATGGTGAACAAATCACCTGTAACTTTGAATGGCATTCGAAAAATGTAACGTTATGCGATTGCAGGGGAAAAAACTGGGCATGGCGCAGATTTTTTTATGAAGCCTTAGAAGCTTATATCGCCGGCAGAAAGAGTTGTTTATCTTCGGCATATCGCGATTTTACTACAAAAACGCGAATTTTTACATACTTCTATGCGCTTGCTGATGATATATTTTTATTTGCTGATATTAACAGGATGACTTTTCCATTTTGACAGGAATGTTAGTTTCGGGAAAGGGTGAGTAAATGATTGAACAACCGAGAGGAACGGACAGAACCAATGAAACGGTCTTTATGGTCATGCTGTCGTTATTTTGTTTTGGGACCTCTTTGTTCCGCCGGTTCTATTCGGGAAACTGGAGTTTCTTCTTTCTCAACTGGAACCTGTTTTTGGCATTTGTTCCCTGGGCGCTTACAAGTATTTCATTCATAAAGCCGAAGATTCAAAGTTCTGTAATAAGCATTGCAGTACTCCTTGTCTTTTGGCTCCTGTTTTTTCCCAATGCTCCTTATATCATTACCGATCTGTTTCATCTTCGCGTTATCAAAAATATGCCCATCTGGTATGACACGCTGATGATCCTTTCCTACGCATGGACGGGAATGCTCTTTGGATTTTTAAGCCTTTTGGATATAGAGCATATTTTGAGACGCAAGCTGCCCAAGCCGCTGATTGCCTGTATTTCCGGTTTTCTTCTTTTTGTGGGAAGCTTTGGGATTTACATAGGCCGTTATCTCCGCTGGAACACATGGGATTTATTTACAAGAACATCGGAGGTTCTTACCGACATAAGCGATCGCTTTACCAATCCCTTTCAACACCGGACCACATGGGGAGTTACCATTTTTATGGGGATTTTTCTTAATATCGCATACTGGTCATTTAGACTTATAAAAAAGCGTCTGTAATACGCAATAGAGTTCGTTACTCCACCTTAAACCGGGCGATGTCTCTGATCAGTGTGCCGATGTTCTTCTTGTTCTTCTCGCCAATTTCCTGCACCTTGTTAATTGCGTCCGAGATTTCATCCGCACCTTGGGTCATTTCGTCCATACTGCCGGCAACGTCCGAAGTAATACGTTTAAGTTCATCGCTCTGACTCATCACTGCCTTGCTTTCCGCCGTCATTTCAGAAGACGACTTGCGTACCAAGCCAGTAACTGAATTCAACTGGGTTACGGCTTCCAGTATCTGACGGCTGCCATCTCCCTGTTCTTCCATCGCGCTTCGAATCTGGCTCTCCTGATCCGACACAGTCTGTACGTCATTTTCAATTGCTCCAAAACGTTCCANTACAATGCTGGTNGATTTGGTAATAGTATCAATCATCAGTTTGATTTTTTTTAGCACCCCGCTGATTGTTTTGGACTGTGCGCTGGAATTTTCGGCAAGCTTGCGGATTTCATCGGCGACTACGGCGAAACCTTTGCCCGATTCTCCGGCGTGAGCCGCTTCAATGGCGGCATTCATACTCAACAGGTTGGTCTGACTGGCAATAGTCTGCATTACCGAGTTAATCTGCAAAAGGCTTTCCGACTCATGCGCGATTTCCTGAATATCGGCTGAAACTTTCTGTAAATCCACGCGCCCCGCTTCGGAAGATTCTGCCAGCGAAGCGATATTTGCCGTATTCTTCACAAGAGTTTGGGTAACCGACTGAACATTTGCCAGCATTTCTTCAATGGCGGATGAAGACTGCGCCACACTTTCCGCCTGAATGGTGATGTGATCGTTCAGCTTTTTCATCCCCGAAATAATCTGGTCTATTGATTTGGCGGCGGCGTTTACCTTGTCCGCTTGGGACAGTACCTGCCCTCTCATCACCTGAATATTGGAATTGATCCCATCGATGTCTTTTCTGGTTCTGGTCATCTGAGAAGCCAGTTCATTGCCAGTATCGGACAGGCTGACAGTCTCGCCCTTTATACCGACAAGCAGTTCCCTCATTTTTTCAAAAGTCATGTTGATATATTCGCTTAACGTGCCAATCTCATCGCGCCTGTGCAGGTGAAGCTGCCGCGTCAAATCCCAGTCCTTCGATATTCGTTCCAGAGCCTGTTCCATGGAAACCATTGGCTTGAGCATCCATGAAATAAAAAAATAGAAAATAACAAATATAACCGCCGTAACCGCCAGCATTGCCGCAAAGAGCAAGGTCATTCCGTTATTCAGAGTATCCATAATGGTAACAGGCTGAATATCCGCGATATACCAGTCCAGCGATGGAATCACGCCTACGGCAAACTCACCGCCCGGCATTTCAAAAAATTTTACCTCATCGGATTTAAGATCTTTCGCTATTGAAATAATTTCCGCGCCGATTTCGTCAAGCTCCTTGTCCAGAGTTACCTTATCTACGATGAGTTTTGAATCCTTCGCGCCGGTTATTTCTCCTGCGGCGTTAAACAAATACAATGTTTCCTTTCCCGTGTGATGCTGGTATATCGAATCAATAAAACCAGTCAGGTTAATGCCGGTTCCCAGTACGCCGATTGGCCTGTGCCGGCTGTCAAAAAC